>Ga0123353_10005241_pt1 | contig 16952 bp, 6 predicted proteins | sample TergutLab28metaG_3_FD_92763 | JGI IMG/M metagenome (GOLD analysis project Ga0123353, IMG submission 92763) | Labiotermes labralis P3 segment gut microbial communities from Petit-Saut dam, French Guiana - Lab288 P3 | ecosystem: Host-associated > Arthropoda: Insects > Digestive system > Gut ...
AATTCACCATTTCGGGAACGATAACTTCGAACGGTATGCCGGTATCCAATGCCACAATCATACTGTACACGGATTCCGCACCGCTCTCGTTGAGTACCGATGCGAACGGCCTCTACTCAACGGTGATCGACTCCGGTACGATATGGTCGTTCGTTCAAGTAGGGGCGGTCGGTTTCAAGAATGCGGCACCGCTGCCGCCGCAGATCCTGGCGCAGTCCGATGTGACTGAGAACTTCATACTGGACCCGGACGGGACCACACAGTACCCGATATCAGGGAAGGTAACGTCCAGGGGCATGCCGGTATTCGGCGCGACCGTCATATTCATGATCGATGGTGTGACGTCCACTGCCAGGACGGATGCGGACGGAGATTACTCTGTAGCGGTCCACTCAGGTTCGGTGTTCAGGTTCATTGCCGTGACGGCGCAAGGATTCGATATGATATCGTCGATGCCTCCTGCGTTCCTGGTCCAATCGAGCGTTGTAAGGGACTTCGTCATGGACCCGGACGGTCTGACGCAATTCACCATTTCGGGAACGATAACGTCCAACGATATGCCGGTATTCGGAGCGGAGATCACGTACATGATCGACAAAGCGACGCACACACTGGGAACGGATGTGAACGGTTTCTATCTGATAACCGTAAGCTCGGGTACGATATTCGAGCTAGTGAGCGTAAAGGCACATGGATTCAGCGAGGTCTCATCGCTGCCGCCGGCGATACTGGTGCAGTCGGACACCGTGATGAGCTTTGTGCTGGCCGCTGACGGCGTCACGACATTCACAGTGTCCGGTACGATAATGTCGAACGGCATGCCGGTGATCGGTGCGACGGTCACATACAAGAAGGGGACGGTCACAGACACGGTCAAGACGGACGCGCACGGCGTTTACACAATAACCGTCAGTTCTGGTACGATATTCGAGTTCGTCAGCATAGAGGCGGTCGGTTTCAATGACGTCTCGCCGTTACCGGTGAAGTTCCTTGTCCAGTCGGATGTTGAAGAGGACTTCGTCATGGACGCCGACGGAGCGGTAACGTTCACGGTATACGGAAAGATAATGTCGAACGGCATGCCGGTGATCGGTGCGAACGTCATATACACCATCAACGGGTCAATGAGCACCGCGAAGACCGATGATGACGGAAAATATACGATAACCGTCAGCTCCGGTATCGTGTTCAGATTCATCACAATAACGGCCAATGGGTTCGACGATGTAACGTCCGTTCCGCCAGCGTTCCTGGCGCAATCGGATGTTGAGAACGACTTCATGATGACCGCGGACGGTATCACGCATTTCACCGTTCACGGAAAGATAACGTCGAACGGCATGCCGGTGATCGGTGCGGCCGTCAGATACGAGATCGACGGTAAAGCATCCACATTCATCACAGGCGCGGACGGATCGTACACAATGACGATCAGTTCCGGTGTCGTTTTCGAATTCATGAGCGTGAAGGCGGACGGATTCAGTGATGTCACGCCGTTACCGGCGAAGTTCCTGGCACAGTCGGATGTTGAGAAAGATTTCATGATGACCGCTGACGGTGCCACAGAATTCACCGTACACGGAAAGATAACATCCAACGGTATGCCGGTGCTCGGTGCGATAGTGATATTCACAGTGAACGGCGATACGCTCACACGGACAACGGATGCCGACGGTAACTACTCGGTGACCGTGTACTCCGGTTCCGTCTTCGTCTTCGTCATGATAAAGGCGCATGGATTCGATGATATCACGTCGTTACCTCCGCAGTTCCTTGTTCAGGACGATGTCGAGGAAAACTTCGTGATGACCGCTGACGGTACCACCGAGTTCACCATACACGGAAAGATAACATCGATGAACATGGCGGTCTTCGGTGCGACGCTGATCTACATGATAGATCACGAGACACTCGTCATAAAGGCCGACGAGAACGGCATGTACACCATAACGGTGTACTCGGGCACTGTGTTCAGGTTCGTGGCCGTGACCGCCGAGGGATTCGAGGATCTCACGTCGTTACCTCCGCAGTTCCTTGTTCAGGACAACGTTGAAGAGGATTTTGTCTTGACAGCGGACGGTACCACAGAATTCACCGTATCCGGAAAGATAACTTCGAAGAGCATGGCGATACCCGGCGCGGTGATAAAATACAAGGTGAATGAGATCGAGTTATCCGTATCCGCGGACCAGCATGGGCACTACCTGATAACAGTGGATTCGGGCGCGGTGTTCGAGTTCATAACCATAAAGGCGACAGGGTTCAATGACATCACATCGCTACCGTCACCGTTCCTTACACAACAGGATGTAGAGGAGAACTTCGTGATGACCGCTGACGGCATCACCCAGTTCACCATTTCGGGAACGGTCCTGTCAAGCGGTAAGCCCGTGTCGGGAGTAACGATCGAATACACGGCCGACGGCATCTCGGACTCCGCGACCACAGATATTTTCGGAGAATATCTGATACAGGTCAGCTCGGGCACGATATTCGAGTTCATAGGCGTGACTGCGACAGGATTCAGCGATGCCGAGTCATTACCGGCGAAGTTCCTGATATATGGCAATGTCATAGAGGATTTCGCCATCGTTGCGGATGGTACCACGCGGTACACGATCTCAGGAACGGTAACGTCGAGCGACATGCCGGTCCGCGGAGCGGAGATCGCGTTCACGGCCGACGGCACGATGTTCACGATCAAGACCTGCCGGAACGGTACATATGAGATAACCGTGGATTCGGGCGTCCTTTTTGAGTTCATAGGTGTGACTGCGACAGGATTCCTGAGTCTCGTATTATCCGACGGGGATTTCCTCGTTCAGTCGGATGAGGAGGAGAACTTCGTGCTGACCGCGGACAGCGTCACAGAGTACGTGATATCAGGAACGATAACATCGAACGGCATGTTGGTCCGCGGAGCGGAGATCACATACAAGATCAACGACACGACGTTCACGAAGATCGTCGACGGCACCGGCCCGTACACAATAAACGTCCATTCGGGGGATGTCTTTGAGTTCGTAAGCATAAAAGCGGACGGATTCCATGATGTCTCGCCGTTACCGGTGAAGTTCCTGGTCCAGTCGGATGTCGAGAAGGACTTCGTTATGGAAGCGGACAGTGTCATAAAGTACACCATATTTGGAACGGTGATGTCGAACGGCATGCCGGTGTTCGGTGCGACGGTGATCTATATGATAGACCATGAGACGCACACCATGAGGACGGACAGCGACGGAAGATATGCGGTAACAGTGGATTCGGGCGTCGTGTTCAGGTTCGTCGCCGTTACCGCCGACGGATTCGAGGATCTCACGTCGTTACCGCCGCAGTTCCTCGTCCAGTCCGATGAGGAGGTGGACTTCGAACTTATCGCGGACGGGAAGACCAAGTTCGTCGTGAACGGAATGATAACGTCCAACGGCATGCCGGTGTTCGGTGCGACGGTCAAATACACGATCGACGGTAATGAACATACCGCCAAGACCTGCCGCAGCGGCACATACACGATAACCGTGAGCTCAGGTGCGGTCTTCGAGTTCATAAGCATAAAGGCTTCCGGATTCACCGATGTTTCGCCGCTCCCGGCGAAGTTCCTGGTGCAGTCAGATGTCACAGAGGACTTCGAGATGATCGCAGACGGGTCCACACAGTACGAGATATCAGGTACGATAACGTCCAACGGCATGCCGGTGTTCGGTGCGACGGTCACATACAAGATCGACGGCACATCGCTCACAAAGGTCACCGGTACTGACGGTATGTACACGATAACCGTGAGCTCAGGTGCGGTCTTCGAGTTCATAAGCGTGGAGGCGGAAGGATTCGATGATATGATCCCGACGCGGTCGCCGTTCCTCGTACAGTCGAATGTCACGGAGAACTTCACAATGACTCCGAACGGTGTCACGAAGTACACGGTCTCCGGTACGATAACGTCCAACGGCATGCCGGTGTTCGACGCGATGATCATATTCATGGTCGATGACGAGACGTTCACCGTCTCGACCGATGCGAACGGATTCTACACGATAACCGTGAGCTCAGGCGCAGCGTTCAAGTTCATAGCCGTCTCGGCGGCCGGATTCCATGATGTCTCACCGCTCCCGGTGAAGTTCCTGGCACAGTCCGATGTGACCGAGGACTTCATCATGGAAGCGGACGAGAACATGACGTTCGTCGTGCACGGAAAAGTGACATCAGGCGGCCTGCCTCTACACGAGGCGACGATCACGTACATGATCAACGGTGTGACGCATACCATGAAGACATGCAGGAGCGGAGCTTACACAATAACGGTCGATTCCGGTGCGGTCTTCGAATTCGTCAGCATAGAGAAGGCGGGATTCGATGACATAACGCCGCTCCCGGCGAAGTTCCTGGTGCAGTCCGATGTCGAGAAGGATTTCTCGATGACCGCGGACGGCATCACGCAATACACAATATCCGGAACGGTGATGTCGCACGGTATACCCCTCTTCGGAGCGGAGATCACGTACACTATCAACGGTAACATACTCACGTTAACGACCGGTACGGACGGCTTTTACACGCTTACCATGAGCTCAGGTTCCATATTCGAGTTCATAAGTGTGAGGGCGGACGGATTCGACGATATTGCGTCGTTGCCGTCGCCGTTCGTCGTTCAGTCGAACATCGAAGTGAACTTCGTCATGGTCTCGGATGGTGTCACAACGTTCACAGTGTCCGGTACGATAATGTCGAACGACATGCCGGTGGTCGGTGCGACCATGATTTACACGATCAACGGCGAGATGCTTACCGTGAAGACGGATGCGAACGGATCGTATCTGCTGTATATAGATTCGGGAGTGGTCTTCGAGTTCATCAGTATAAAGGCGACTGGATTCAACGACATAACGCCGCTGCCGGCGAAGTTCCTGGTGCAGGAGGATGTCCACAATGACTTCGGAATGACCCCGAACGGGACCACCCGGTTCACAGTGTCCGGTACGATAATGTCCAACGGCATGCCGCTGTATGGTGTGACCGTTACGTACACGATCAACGGTAACACGCTCACAGCGAAGACCGATGTGAACGGTTACTACAGGATAACGGTCAGTTCCGGTGTCGTATTCGAGTTCATAAGCGTGACCGCGGACGGATTCGATGATGTCTCGCCGCTGCCGGCGAAGTTCCTGGCACAGTCCAATGTTAAGGAGAACTTCACCATGGCCGCGGATGGGTTCACAACGTTCACCATTCATGGGACGGTGACGTCACAAGGTCTGCCGGTCCGCGAAGCTGTGATCACATACAAGATCGGTAGCGAGACGCTCACCATGAAGACCGATGTGAACGGCCATTACACAATAACGGTCAGTTCCGGTGTCGTCTTCGACTTCGTCAGCGTGACCGCGGACGGGTTCGACGATCTGATGCTGGCATCGGCACCGTTCCTGGCGCGGTCGAACGTCACGGAAAGTTTCGAGATGACAGCGGACGGGTTCACAAAGTACACGGTCTCCGGTACGATAACGTCCAACGGCATGCCGGTGTCCGGTGCGACCGTCATATTCAAGGCGGACGGGGTCTCGTTCTTCGTATTGACGAACTCGTACGGTCAGTACACGATAACCGTTGATTCGGGGGCAGTGTTCAGGTTCATCAGCATAACAGCGGACGGATTCGATGATGTCACGTCGTTACCGCAGAGGTTCCTCATACAGTCCGATGTCGTCGGGAACTTCGAGATGATCCCGGACGGGTCCACACAGTTCGTTATATTCGGAATAGTGACGTACAATGACATGCTGATGCATGGCGTTAGCGTTACATGCATGATCAACGGTCTGCTGTTCACGGCGCACACGGATATACACGGATCGTACACGATAATCGTGGCATCCGGTGCGGTGTTCAAACTGATCTCGGTGACCGCGGACGGATTCGAGGACATAATATTGACGCGGACACCGTTCCTGTTGCAGTTCAACATCGAGGAGGACTTCGTCATGGTCACGGACGGGACCACCAAGTTCACGATATCCGGTAAGATAACGTCGCACGGTATGCCCGTGTTCGGTGCAACGGTCTCATGCACGATCGACGGTACGCTGTTCACCGTGAAAACCGGTACCGACGGCGTATACACGATAACCGCGGACCCCGGAGCGATCTTTGAGTTCGTCAGCGTGACCGCGGACGGGTTCGAGGACATGATACTGACGTGGTCGCCGTTCATGGTTATGTCGGACGTAATGGAAGACTTCACGATGACCGCGGACGGGATAACCTGGTACACGATATCCGGTACGATAACATCCAAGGGCATGCCGGTGCACGAGGCAATGGTTGAATATACGACCGACGGCAAGTCGCACACCGTGATGGCCGATACCAATGGATTCTACACGATATCCGTAAGATCGGGAATCGTTTTCGAGTTCGTCAGTGTCACAGCGGAAGGGTTCAACGATGTCACATCGTTCCGCCCGAAGTTCCTGGTTCAGGACGATCTCGAGGAGGACTTCAGTATGACCGCGGATGTGACCGTCAAGTACACAGTATCGGGAACGGTCATGTCCAAAGGTATGCCCGTACTCGGTGCCACGATAACATACACGACCGACGGTAAGGTGCTCACGGCAAAGACCAACGCGAACGGCCACTACACGATAATCGTGGAGTCAGGCGCGATCTTCGAATTCATCAGCGTCACTGCTAACGGATTCATCGATGCCGCGTCGGTACCGCCGAAGTTCCTGGTGCAGTCTAACATCGAGGAGGATTTCGTCATTGATGCGGATGGTTCCGTTCAATACGTGATATCCGGAAAGGTGACATCATACAGCGGACCGGTGTCCGGTGCGATGGTAATATTCACGATAGACGGGGTCATGAGCACGGCAACGACCACTGCTAACGGATCATACACGGTAACCGTAGGCTCCGGAACGGTGTTCAAGTTCATCGCGATAACAGCGGACTGGTTCAAGGACATAACGAACATGCCGACACAGTTCCTCGTGCAATCGAATGTGACGGAGAATTTCGTCATGATCGAGGACGGTTCGCTAACATACGCAATATCCGGAACAGTGGTCTCCGCCTCCGGTGAATCCTTGAGCGCCGTGGTGATGTACACGGTCGATGATGGTCCGGTGCAGACGGTCATAGCGACCGCCGGAACGTTCACGATATCCGCGAGCTCCGGCTCGACCGTTGTGATCGCGGATGTGATGTCATCTGGGTTCATATGGGATCATGAGGAGTTCATGACATTCTATATGGACGGGGATAAGACGGTTGAATTGATAATGGAAGCATCATCGGTCACCGTTTCCTCGGGTTTGGCATCTTGGGTCGTGCCAATGCTGATCGTGGTGATAATCGCGGAGCTCATGATCATAGTGATGGTGAGGACGAAGGAATAACGGGATATCGTAAGAACAAACATCCTTAGATCGTCAGACGGGGCCGCCTTTTTTGGTCCCGGAAACACGTTTTCGCTTTTGTTTTAAACACGGTCAGTGAAAACTAAACAGAACAGGAAAATGAGAGAAGATAAAAAATGGAAAGTGGGCACAAGGCGGGACCTTGTGCCCTTGGCTATATGTGTTCGTCAGCCGATCACTGTTCATCGTTCCTGCGCTTGCACCATCCGATGAAGATGAGCATCAGCAGTATGATCGTCACTATCAGCAGGACACAGAGGCCGCTCATGCCGCCCTTCTCCGGCAGTACACCGGGTTCGGGCTCAGGCGGCATGATCTCAGGTCCCTCAAGGGTCACGATCAGTTCGTGGTCCTTGTGCACGACGAACTGGAACAGGAGCTTGCCATCACCGCCGACGGTGTACGCAGTGGTCGCGACACCGTTGTCGGTGACCGACAGGACGGTGTTGTCCTCTCCAGGATCTACCAACACGGTGACCAGCATGCCCTTGGGCCTCGGTCCGGCATCCGTTATCGTCACGTCCCATCCCGTTGATCCTTCAACGGTCACGGTAACTTCGGCGCACATTCCATCGAACACAGGATAGGGCACTCCGGCCACAGCGATCCATTCGACGCTGTCCAAGCTGCTCAGGCGGGAATCACCCGCGACATTATCGTCGAGAGTATCGAGTAAACTTTCTCCGGAACTCGTCACTGTGTATGTGCTGTCAAAGGGTTCCATGTAGTCAAAGGCATTCGTGGCGCCCGTTCCTACTCCCGGTCCAGTGCTGTCAAGGAAGTAATAGTAGGAGTTCGTAGTGATACTGGACACATTGCCGAGCACACTTCCGCCGCCGGTAAACTCACCGATATTATAGACATTGATGACCTCTCCCATGATCACATAACCGACCACGCCGCCAGCGTTCGTCCCGTCCACATGTCCGGTGTTGTAACTGTTGGCAACGATAGAGTTGTTGAGATTCCCTACGATACCGCCGATGCGGATCCCTTTGATGTCGCCCGTGTTATAACAGTTGACCACGAGACTATTCACATTCACCAATCCGGCGATGCCGCCGATGCTGTTGTTGGCACCGACGCCGTTGATATCGCCGATGTTGTAACAATTGGATATTATGCTACCGTTAAAGGCTTGTCCGGCGATGCCGCCGACACGCTCAGTGCCGCCTATACTGCCGGCGTTGTAGCAGTTATCAATGACGCTGTTGCCATGGACGTATCCGGCGATGCCGCCGATGTGATCGCCGCCTCTGACGTAACTCTCTTCGATACCTAAATTAGACACACTGCCGTCGTTAATGTGTCCGAAAAGGCCTCTGTAGTTACCGGAAGGGATGTACATCCCGTAGACCACATGTCCTGCGCCGTCGAAATGACCTTCAAACTTATGAGAGGTACTGTTGTCACCGATCGGTCTCCATATGTTGGCAGGTGCTGTGGTGCCCCAGTCCATGTAGGAAGCGCTGTCTTCATTCAGATACATGTCACGTTCCAGTTTGAAGTAATCGCCGGTGTAATAGATACCTGAATCTACTTGTTGTGCAAGGTATGCAAGATGTTGTTCATTCTCAATGAGATATGGACTCGCCGACGTCCCCGATCCCTCTGTCCAGGTGACCCATGTCCCATCCCATGCATCGCCCGCACCTAGCACATCATCACTCGAATCGTCAGAGGCGGAGGGCATCAGCCCAACAAAGACCGCCATCAGCAAGGCCATCGCCGTAAGGACGGCAGGGACCTTCCTCTTCAGATAAGAGGATGTCTTGAGCCGGGAGTGATGTCTCCCGCTCATAGTATCTTTATTTTCAGAACTATTTTCTGTCATGGTATTCTCGCCTCTGCCGTCTAGGGCAATTCACCATTGATGACCGGACCCGCTGCCGGGTCAGAGACGGCCCGTGGTGAGAAATACGTACGGTACCGCATTTCAGCTTGTCCTAATTCGAGAAACGACATTGTGCATATAAATATACATCGCTGTTAAGGCTGGGTATGAAAGTAATCTCATATAAAAATGAGATTTTCATATTTTTAGGTCAAATGTTCGTCATACGGTTGAAAGGACTATCATCATCAACATCTAAATTCAGTGCTTTTCTGCCACGATCGTTCAAGAATACAGGCCAATCAATCAATTACATTAGAAGATTACCGTAATAAATTACTGTAATTGGTCATAATTTAAATAACACTTATATTATTCCCGTTGATTGATACAATGGATTACGGTAATCACGGTAACACAGACGAACAGCGTATCGAGCCCACGGACCGCACGGGACGTGACACCGATAAGTATTCTGTCTACGCGCCGTCCGGATATCCGGTCAAACATAAAAGAAAAGTCCCTTTCGGTCCGACGATCAAGCTCGGCTCTGACTACAGGGAAAGATTCAACGATATACTGAAGATGGATTACAAACTGGATGAGATGATCCTTACAACAGGAGACTACCTGGACTTTGTCAAGGATGTATGTTCCTCGAATATACATTGGTCGACATCCATTGAAGGGAATCCGTTGTCGCAAGAGGACGTGAGGAGAATTTCCACATCATTCTTTGATGGCGAGGAGAACAAGGAGAGAAGGGACGGTCCGACACAGGAGATATTGAATCACCTGTACTCGCACATCGCCGCGGATCGTTTTAAAATGCCGTGGTGCATCGATACCGTGAAGAATACACACAGGACGCTTACGGAAAGGACCGGCATAGCAGGCTCACCCGGAATGATCCGAACACATGAGTCGGTGATAAAGGACGAGGGCGGTTTCGAGTATATGGTGCCATGTCCCGCGAAACACATAGACGACGAATTGAATTCTCTGATAGCCTGGCTGGAGGAGTCTCCGTATGACCCTCTCGTTACCGCGACATTGTTCTTCCACGAGTTCGAAAGCATACATCCTTTTACGGACGGCAACGGAAGGACGGGAAGAACCCTTTTTCAGATACTCTTGCAGGAACTCGGCTTGAAGAATTCCAAACTATGCAGATTCGAGGAAAAAATACTCGGTTCCCTGAAGACGTACTACGGTCTGTTGGGATATACGGATCAAACACAGGATTACAGGCCCTTGGTTATGTACATCTCGGAGTCCCTGCACATGGCTTACAAAAAGGCCGTGGAGGAGTTCGGAAAAAAGAATATCCTCAACGATCTGGATGAGGCGTCCAAAACGCTTGCCATTCGCTCCAAAAGGACATCGTGGTTCTCAATATCCGATGCATCCTCATGGGTATCACTCGGCGATCAGAGGATATCACACAAACTGAATGAATTGGTAGAGATGGGCGTTTTGGAAAAAGGCGGGAAAACGAAGTCCACTCGATTCAGGTTCAGGGACCCGTTCGCGTACCTTAAGGAGGCGTCGCAAAGACACATCGACGCATACATCGCACAAAGAGGAGAGAGCGATCGGTAAAGAGGTGAGAACAGGAAAGGACCGCCATTCGTTCTGATTCAGTTTTTGAATGAAACCTTCGATGTCCGTTAAAAAGTGAACAGAGGTAATGATCAGGCGACATCATAGCTGTTTCCGATGTTCACGTTTCTTTTAAGTAAGTATCTTCTCAGAGATGTGTGAAATTCCTCAGAATCTTTTATCATCTCGAACAGCATCGGTCCCTTTTAACAAGGTATCCTTAGGAACAGGAGAATGGTGATTTGGACAGGATAAAAATGCGGAATGGCGAGGAATTGCCGCTTGAAATGCATAAGGTCAAGATAGTACAAAGGATCGATCTGAAACCGGTGGAACACAGGCTGCAGGCGATAGATGAAGCAGGAAACAACACCTTTCTGCTGAGAAACCGTGATGTATTCCTCGACATGCTTACCGACAGCGGTGTCAATGCGATGAGTAATCTTCAGCAGTCCGCAATGCTTACCGCCGATGACTGTTATGCCGGCAGCGAGAGTTTCTATAGACTCGAAGCAGAACTCAAGAAAGTTTTCAACAAAAAGTATTTCTTACCGGCTCACCAGGGCAGGGCGTGCGAACACCTCATATCAAGGGTCCTTGTGAAGCCCGGCAGCATTGTTCCTATGAATTATCACTTCACCACTACGAAGGCACACATCCGCCTGCAGGGCGGTGACATTCTTGAGATACCGATCGATGAGGCATACAAGATAGAATCGGACTGTCTCTTCAAAGGTAACATCGACATCGACAAGCTGCACGAGGCGTTCGAACAGTACGGCGATAGGATACCATTCGTGAGACTCGAGGCGGGAACCAACCTGATAGGCGGTCAGCCGATATCGCTGCAGAACATCAAGGACGTCAAGGCCGTGTGCAAGAGCCACGGGGTTCCGCTTGTCCTCGACACGAGTCTGATGCAGGATAACCTGTACTTCATGAAGACGCGCGAGGAAAGCTGTAAGGATATGACCATTCTCGAGATATGCAATGAGGCGGCGGCCCACGTCGACCTCATCTATTTCTCCGCTCGTAAATTCGGATGCGCCAAGGGCGGAGGTATGTGCATGAGCGACGAAAAGCTGTTCGAAGCACTCAGGGAGATCGTGCCTCTGTTCGAAGGATTCCTCACATATGGTGGCATGAGCGATAAGGAGATGGAAGCGATCGCGGTCGGCGTCAGGGACGTACTGGATTTCGATGTGATATCACAAGGTCCTCAGTTCATTAAATACATGGTCAGCGAGCTCAGGAAGGCAGGCGTACCGGTAGTGACGCCCGCCGGCGGGCTGGGATGCCATTTGGACGCGAAGCAGTTCCTGTCCCACCTGGGATGCGAGTACTTCCAGTCGGCGAGCCTGTCGTCCGCGCTGTACATAGTATCAGGCGTGAGGGGCATGGAGCGCGGTACGATGGCGGAGGAACGAAACCCGGACGGTTCCGAACACTACTCTCCCGTGGAGTTGCTGAGATTGGCACTGCCGAGACGTGTCTTCACCATGAGCCAGATCAAGTACGCGGTCGACAGGATAACGTGGCTGTATGAGAACAGGCACCTCGTCGGCGGACTCAAATGGAAAGAGGAGCCGAGGATACTGCGTTTCTTCTTCGGAAAGCTGGAACCGGTCGACGACTGGCAGAGGAAGCTCGCCGATAGGTTCTTACAGGATTTCCCGAACGGTTACTGATCCCATCTGGGTTCGGATGAACGTTTCCCTGCCGAAGACAATGCGTCATATCATGACAGCAGATCATCCGTCGCGTGAAAAGATATCGGCACCGGCCGTCTCGGAGATCGAGAGGAGATGATCCGCACATAACCCTCCCTTCTTCAGCCGTGCTTTTCTCTCCTTTCCCTTTTTGTTCACGAAGAACAGATGGACGAATCTGCCGCCGACCGTTACGCTGATGTCCTCGAAATCAACATACATCCCCATACTGAACGGATCGGAATTTATCTTCAGACATTTGTTCGCGTTGTCGATGTATATCCTCGTCGAAGGGTAATACACCACAAGACCGAATCTTTTGGCAGTCTGCAGGAAATATGCACTTTTATCCTTCGGAACGCCGATCCCGGCCAATCTGCCCTTTATGCGTATCAGGATGCGGTTGTCATAGCACCATATCTCCTTGATGTCCCTCAAGTTGTAGTTCCGTCCCTGACGAAGGAACGGCGTATACGTGAGATGTGATTCTTCCACGGCTATCTTACTCTTCATCTCCAGCAACCAGAAGGAAAGGGACACTGCGCCCAGCGTCGCAAAGATCACACACAGTAAGTACAGATCGATGGCGAGGTCACCGGGCGCGTTCAGTGCGCACATGATCGCCAGGACCAGGAAGAGCATGCCCGTATAGGTCAGTATGGACAGCGCGAACGCAGGTCTGGTTTCAAATCTTTCAGTATTGAGTTCCCTTTCGGCACGGGATGCCCTCACTACTTTGGCGGAAGTTATGAAAAAAGTGAGGTGATCCCTGCTCATATCAATGCATCCTCATTCCTTTCGGCCTCATAAACATGTCGTACCCAGTCGGCATGTGAACTGTACGACCCTCGACGGGATCGACGAATGACCTTGACATTTATGAACATAAAAAAGACGCATACGCGAAAACATCACCCGGTCCGTTGGAATAAGGATATTAACGGAAATGCCGGTAGCACATCCATGCCCGCGTCACCGCACGAGGACGAGACATGCATCAGCGACGGTCCCGTGAAAGGAGATATAGCGATAAAAAAGGACAACATATTTTACATGAAGAACGACGGACTCTTCAAAATGCGCACCGACGGGAGTGATCCGCAGCTGCTGCACAGCGGTAATATCGGGGAACACATAACGATCTCCGGCGGATGGGTCCACTTCACCGTTCATGATGACGGATTGTACAGAACGCACAGGGACGGAGGCGATGTGCATCTGCTGCGCAAAGGTAACATCCGCGGCAGGATCGCCGTATCTGGTAGTTGGGTATACTATACAGAACTTAACGGGGGATTATGCAGGATGTGGGAGGACGGAAGCTATGTGTGTGTACTTGTCGACGATCCGTCGGCGGAACTCATCAATGTAACAGAAGGTCACATATATTTCACTAAAAATGAAACAAAAGATCTTTACAGGTCCTGGGAGGACGGAGATAATAAGGAACACTTCGACATCTTCGGTAAGGTCGCGATCCACGTGGCGGACGGTTGGATATATTCTAAGGATTCCGACGGCACGAATTTTTACAGGATGAAGATAGACAGAACGAAGATGAACAGGTCGCAGATGGAACTGAACCATGAACATTTTCATCGGATCCGGCATGTGGACACGGCGGACGGTAGGATCTATTACGATGCGGACGGTTCTCTGTTCAGAATGAGCGCGGACGGCAGCGACTCGGAAAAACTGAGCGACGGAACGATAGAAGGCGTTCGGAAAGTGATCGACGACCACATCTACTGCGTCAGGAACGAAAAACTTTTCAGAGAACTGATATCCCGTTCACGCTGAATCGAAGGACATCCGGTCGCAGTGTCGGGTCCGAACACATTTTCTCGCACATCCCTGCCTCAGATCGCTTTACCGGCGTTAAGACATATTGTTCGGAGATAAAGGATCATATCATAATTATTATACAGTTTTTCACCAGATTTCCTTTATATTACCGGAAGTAACCATCGATGTATTAAAATAATACTTAATATGTATAAGTAATGAGGATATAATATGGTAAAATGGTACAATCATGGCATATGTTCGAGCGCAGACAAGAAACTTGAGAACTTCATCACGGACCTGTCCGTGGATACGGCGTTCCACAGGGTCGATGCCCAGAAATTGAAATGCGGATTCGGGTTGCGCGGCGTATGCTGCAAACTTTGCGCGAACGGCCCATGCCGCATAACTCAGGACTCTCCGAGGGGAGTTTGCGGTGCGAACGCCGATGTGATCGCGGCGCGCAATTTCCTTCGCGCGGTCGCGGCGGGCTCGGGATGTTACATACACATCGTCGAGAACACGGCCAGGAATCTCAAAGGCACCGCTCTCATCAAGGGTGAACTGAAAGGAATAAAGACGCTGGACCGCCTTTGCGATATGTTCGGAATAAAAGGTACCGATAACTACGACAAGGCCGTCAAAGTGGCGGACGCGGTGCTTGACGACCTTTACAAACCGGATTTCGAGAAGATGACTCTCACGAAGGCCATGGCGTACGCGCCCCGCTACAAACTCTGGGAGGAGCTCGGTCTGCTGCCGGGAGGCGCTAAATCCGAGGTGTTCTCCGGCACTGTGAAGAGTTCCACGAATCTGAATTCGGATCCGGTGCACATGCTGCTCCACAGCCTCAGGCTCGGCATCTCGACAGGTCTCTTCGGCCTCACGCTGACCAACCTGCTGAACGATGTGCTCATCGGTGAGCCCGAGTTACGCATGGCACCTGTCGGACTGCGCGTGATCGACACTGATTACATAAACATCATGATCACGGGACACCAGCACTCGAAGTTCGCGTACCTTCAGAACCGCCTGACCGATGACGACGTCGTAAAGAAGGCACAGGCAGCCGGAGCGAAAGGATTCAAGATCATCGGTTGCACCTGCGTAGGTCAGGACATGCAGCTCCGCGGTGCGCACTGCACCAAGATATTTGACGGGCATGCGGGCAACAACTTCACGAGTGAGCCCGTTCTCGCGACCGGTGCGATAGACGCGGTCATATCGGAGTTCAACTGCACGCTCCCTGGGATCGAAGCGATCTGCGACGAGCTCAAGATAAAACAGATATGCGTTGACCCAGTGGCTAAAAAAGCGAACGCCGTGCTGAAGGAATTCAACTTTGATACACGTGTGTCCGTTGTGAATGAGATAATCGATGACATCATAGCCTCATACAAAGCGAGGCGCGGCGTCGTGCCGATGAAACTATTACCCGATCACGGTAACGGAAATTCCCTGACGGGAGTGAGCGAGGTATCGCTGAAGGCATTCCTAGGTGACACGTGGAAGCCGCTCATCGACCTGATAGCCGCAGGAACGATAAAGGGGATCGCCGGAGTGGTAGGCTGTTCCAACCTTACCGGCGCGGGTCACGATGTGCTGACGGTCGAAATGACCAAGGAACTGATCGCAAGGGACATAATCGTCCTGACAGCGGGCTGTTCGTCCGGCGGTATCGAGAACTGCGGTCTGATGATGCCCGAGGCGGCCGAACTGGCAGGACCTGGACTCAAGGCGGTATGTAAGAAACTGGGCATCCCTCCCGTGCTGAACTTCGGTCCGTGTCTTGCCATCGGACGCTTGGAGATAGTCGCGACCGAGGTCGCCGAGGCGCTCGGTGTGGACCTGCCGCAGCTTCCGCTGGTATTGTCGGCGGCGCAGTGGCTCGAGGAACAGGCATTGGCGGACGGTGCGTTCGGTCTTGCGTTGGGACTCCCCCTGCATCTGGGAGTTCCGCCGTTCGTGACGGGCAGCGATCTGATCTTGAAAGTACTTTGCGAGGATATGAAGTCCCTGACCGGAGGACAGGTGATCGTCAACGGTGATGCTGTCGAGTCGGCCAATATACTCGAGGGCATCATACTCCAGAAGCGCAAAGAACTGAATCTGCCGTAAAGGTGTGATATCATGACGAATCTTACATCAGAATTCATAGAGGAATTAGCTGTGAAAGGCGGATCGAGCGCCGAGCAGTGCTACAACTGCGGCACATGTACGCTCAAATGTCCGTCCGCCAATCACATGACCTTGTTACGGGTGGCACACCTCATGAGGGTGGCCCAGCTCGGACTGAAGGAAGAATCGATAAGTGACGACGATCTGTGGCAGTGCACAACGTGCTATACATGTGTGGAGTGGTGCCCTCGTAACGTCAAGGTCGTTGATGTCATCACTGCGCTGAGGAACATCGCGGTCGCCAACGGAAAGATGCACGAGAATCACAAGAAGATAGCTCAGAGTCTTGTGAAATTGGGTCATACCGTGGACAACAACGACAAGATCAAAGCACTCAGGAAAGAACTGGGACTCCCGGAGAACCCGCCCACAGTGATGGATAACGCATCAGCCAAAGCGGACTTCGATAAGATACTGGAA
>Ga0123353_10005242_pt1 | contig 16950 bp, 13 predicted proteins | sample TergutLab28metaG_3_FD_92763 | JGI IMG/M metagenome (GOLD analysis project Ga0123353, IMG submission 92763) | Labiotermes labralis P3 segment gut microbial communities from Petit-Saut dam, French Guiana - Lab288 P3 | ecosystem: Host-associated > Arthropoda: Insects > Digestive system > Gut ...
ATCCTGGCCGATGGTGCGTCGCCGATCTGCGGCTTCGAGGAGCCCGTCGAGGCGTTGATCGACAACGTGAAATCGCTGGGCCTGTGCTGCGTCGAATTGATCCCGATCCGCAACAGGCCCGACGTGCTCACCCGTTACGCCACCGCGATGCGACGGGCCGGCCTGGTCGTGCTGGGAGGCACCGAACACAACACGCCCGACCTGCTGCCGCTCGAACCGACGTGCCTGGGCGGCGAGCCCGTGCCCGAGCCCGTGAAGGAACTCTTCCGGGAAGGCGCCCGCGTGGCCGCCGCCCACCAGTTCCTCGCCCGCCACGGCCAATGCGGTTTCGTGAACGCCGGCGGCGAGAGAAACCCCGCGTACGCCACCGACGAGGACCGCATCAAGGCGTTCGCGTCGCTCGGCGCGGCGGTGATGGCGAAATCCACTAGTTAACCAGTTAACTGGTTAACCAGTTAACTGGTTAACTAGTGAGGACACCCCATGCAACAAAACATTGACTTGGACACGTTAATCTCCCTCTCGCGGTTTTATGGTGCGGATGAGGAGTTTGTCATTGGCGGCGGAGGGAATACGTCGGTGAAGGTGGGCGGTCGGCTGTGGGTGAAGGCGTCCGGCCGGTCGCTGGCGACGGCGGCGGCGGGTTCGTTTGTCGAACTCGACCGCCAGGCCCTGGCGGATATTTTGAATGTCCCGCTCGATGCCGACCCCGTACGGCGCGAGGAGGCGTTCAAGCGGGCCATTCTCGCCGCCCGCATCGACGGGACCTCCGGGCTGAGGCCTTCGGTGGAGGCCGTGCTGCACAATATTCTCCCCACGCGATTTGTCGTGCACACACACTCGACCGTCGTGAACATGGTCACCTGCTGCACGCGAGGGCCGGAGATCCACGCCCGCCTCTTCGGCAGCGACGTCCTCTGGATGCACTACACCGACCCCGGCGTGACGCTGGCCCACGCCCTCGCCGACGCGCTGGCCGACTACATCCGCCGCACGGGGCAACCGTGTCCGCGCGCCATTCTCGTGCAAAACCACGGTTTGATCGTCTGCGGCGACACGCCCGAGGAAATCCACCAGCGCACCGACGCGATCTTGGCGGCCATCCAACGCGACGCGGGCGCACAACGTGGCGCGGGCGTCTCGCCCGCGCATCCCGCGGGCATCTTGCCCGCGTCTGGCTGTGGAATAGACTTGACGTCCTCCGCTGACCAGCCCAATGGAGCGCACAACGCGGGCGAGACGCCCGCGCCACGGTGCATTAATCTCGTCGCGCCGGCCTTGCGGGGTCTGCTGGCCGAGGGCGAGGCGCTGAAGGTGGTCACGTTTGATGACTCGGCGGCGGTGCGTGATCTGGTCAACGGACCCGCCGGCCGCGCCCGGGCCCTGGGCGGACCGCTCACGCCCGACCAGATCGTCTACTGCAACTCCTATCCGCTGTGGGTGGAGTTGCCCTCGCCAACCGCCGACACAGCCGCCGCCGAAACGGTCGTCGCGCATCTGCGGCAGGCCGTCGCGGAGTACGTCACCGTCCGGCGATGCCAACCGAAAATCATTCTCGTCGCCGGACTCGGACTGTTCGCGGCCGGGGACGATTACGTCGCCGCCCGAACCGCCGCCACCGTCTACGTCGACGCGGTAAAAGTAATGGCCGGGGCGGACGAACTCGGCGGAGTCGCCCCGATGGCCGACCAGTTCCGCGAGTTCATCGAAGGGTGGGAGGCCGAGGCCTACCGCAAAAACGTCGCCGCCGCCAGCGCCCGCGCGGGACGGGCAGCCGGGAAAGTCGTCGTCGTCACTGGAGGGGCCCAGGGATTCGGACTGGAAATTTCCAACGATTTCGCCGCCCAGGCCGCCCATGTCGTTCTGGGCGACATCAACCTGCCCGGCGCCCGGCAGGCCGCCGCCGAACTCTGCGCCGCCCGCGGACCCGGGCGGGCGATGGCCGTCGCGATGAACGTGGCCGACCCCGTCAGCGTGCGGGAGGCCTTCGACTGCGTCGTCCGCGCCTACGGTGGGCTCGACGTGCTGGTCTGCAACGCGGGCGTCCTCCGCGCCGCCAGCGTCAAAACGCAAAGCGAAACCGATTTCGACTTCGTGACCGACGTCAACTACAAGGGCTATTACCTTTGCGCGCAGCAGGCCGCCAATATCCTCGCCGTGCAGCGGCTGGCCAAACCCGACTACTGGAGCGACATCATTCAGATCAACTCCAAGAGCGGACTGGTGGGCTCCAACCGCAATTTCGCGTACGCCGGAAGCAAGTTCGGAGGGATTGGACTGACGCAGTCGTTCGCGATGGAACTGGTCTCCGACGGGATCAAGGTCAACGCGATCTGCCCCGGAAACTTCTTCGACGGCCCGTTGTGGTCGGACCCGACCAACGGGCTGTTCGTCCAGTATCTCCAGACGGGAAAAGTCCCCGGCGCGAAAACGGTCGCGGACGTGCGAAAGGCGTACGAGTCCAAAGTCCCCATGGGTCGCGGAACCGCTACCGCCGACGTGATGAAGGCCATGTACTATGTGATCGAACAAACGTACGAAACCGGACAGGCGATCCCGGTCACGGGTGGACAGGTGATGCTGAGTTGATCGCGACGGGTGGGGGGCATCGCGTTGAAATGCTGTCATTTCGTGCTTCGAATTTGAACGTTTCCCTCGAAGCGGATTACGAAATCAACGGATTTTTGGACACTGTAGCAACGTTGCATGGTTCCGACTTCGAAAAAACCGAGCGGGATTATGCGGATTGAAGGATTGAAGGATTGAAGGATTCGTCGTTCCGTACGGCAGGTCCAATCCGCTTTACTCCCTGAATCCGCGTAATCCCGCTCGGTCTTTTCGACGTCGGAACCATGCAACGTTGCTACAGTCTCGGATTTTGATGCGTTTGCCCTGGGGGACTCAGTGTCCCTGCGGGGACGATTGGGTGGCGACGGCGACGTGGGAATCGAACAGGGGGAGTCCCGCCTGGGCGCGGGTGATGTATCGGGCGAGGTTTTCCTCTCGCTCTCGCTGCGCCAGTTCGTCAAAATCCTCGCGCGGCGTGAAACGACTGGGCCGATACGCTCGGTCGGCTCGTTCGTGCGCCATAGTGCGGTCCTCCGCTACTCACAAAATGTACGAGTGAACCCATGCGACGATATCGGTCAATTTCGGCCATTGACCAGGCACAGACGACACGCGCAGGCGATCAGCGAATCCAGCACCTTCCGACATGCCCACCTCCCTGGGGCGATCATTGTCCGTACATGAACCCAACACCTGCCGCTGCAATCAAGATTCTTGCGCGTCAAACGAAGTAAATCAAATCGTATCGACGGGACACACCACGGTTCTCCACTCATTACTATCGAGCCTACCAGCAACTATGGCAATAGAGATTTTCGTTATTTTTTCGGACGATCAGGGAAAACCATGAGGGGAAAGGGGGGGATGCATCGACATTTTGTTGTTTTCGCACGTTTTTTTGCGATGGGACCGTTTGGAGACCGAAGACCGAAGGCTGTAGGCGCGACCTGCGTTGGTGACGAGCCGTTCGCGGTGGCAGGTCGCGCCTACAGCCTTCGGTCTTCGGTCTTTTCACGACGACATGCAAGCATTTCGATGCGATGGTCCTGCTACTCGGCGCCGTCGGTCTTCCATTCGAGGCGGTACAGCACGTCGTCGGGGTTGTCCTTGACGAGCGTGACGGCCTGGAGCAGGGTGGGCGGGAGGTCCTGGGAGGCCAGGACGTAGATGGGGTTGTCCCCGGCCGCCTGGCGGACGGTGGAGGCCTTTCGCATCAGCGGCAATGGGCGGCCGCACCACTGGAGCTGCAAGGCCTCGTCGAGCTGGCGGAGTTTCCTGGCCACCGCCAGCGGAAAATACGGTGTGGCATCGACGACGACAATGGGTTGTTTCCCCGCGTCGCAGACGGGCTGGAGCTGCCGCCGGACGTCCTGGACGAACAGGTCGGCCGAGTGCTCGTTGTGCTTCCAGGGCGTTCCCCAGTAGCGGATATCGTTTCGGTGCGGCAGATCGCGGTGGGTCCGGTTCACGAGGTGGGGCAGCAGGGCGTACACGGCCGGCCCGGAGACGAGGGACACCAGCACCCCCACAACGGCGATGGACCGCCATCGACCGGAGCGTTCCACCATGGTCGCCAGTCCCACTCCGCCGGCCAGGGCGATCATCCAGAGCGACGGAAGGGCGAACGTGAACTGGTCGACGATGGTGTACCGGGCGACGAAGACGACGTGGATGAGCGTGATGGTCGCCAACGCCAACGCGGTCTCGCCGCCAAGCCGCCGGCGGAAACACCACCATCCCACCACGGCCAGGATCGGCAGAAAGCTCATCCCGTTCAGGGCCATCAGGCCCCAGTTGATGAAAAGGTAGTCCCGCGACCCGACGCCCATCACGTCGTCACCGTATTCGCCAACCAGCGCCCCGCTGATGGCCGCGGACCAGCCCATGTTTCCGGCGTTGACGAAAATCAGATAGAGGTACAAACTCGCGCCGACGAGGTACGCGCCCAAGGCCGGAAGGACGCTCCAGACGGGCAGCCGCTTTCGGATCATCAGATACGCCATCACGGTCAGGTGCACCGGAAGCGTCAGCAGGGCGAAGTTGTGGATGTTCCATCCCCATCCGTTGACCAGCGCCAGCACGAGAAGCGTTCCCCATCGCGGGCGGCGGATCAGTGCCACCAGCAGCAGGCACTCGAGGCTCAGTCCCGCCAGCGACCAGGTGTAGACTTCCGCGATGGTCGAAAGCCACCACACCGTGTGCGAAACCCCGAGAATGGCAGCCATGGCCACGCCCACCCAGCGCCGCCCCGTCAGGCGGTGCAGGAGCAGGAACAGATTCGCCAGCGCGATGGCCATTCCCAGTCCGCTGAAGGCGTTGACGGTCCACATTTCATAGCCCGCCGGCGCCGCCTGGATCACCGCGTGCCCCATGATGATGTACAGCGGGTGCACCAGAGCGAGGGCTTCGTCTCCCACGTAGTTGTTGTGCAGCATGAAGAGCTGCCGCGTCCCGTAATCGCCCCAACTGAGTTCGCGCTGCGACGTGGCCACGTAAAAGATCGTAAATACGACCAGAATTCCCAGGTACAGGACCAGGGTGGCCACCGTGGAGGGCGGCGACACGGCGGCCTGGGACGACGACATCACTTGTAGACGACTGGTCTCCACTGAAATCATCACTTGTTACCCCGAAGGATCCGCGACACAACCATCGACGTATGAGTTCGCATTGTATAGGCAAGTGTTATTTCTGTGTTGGAAAATCGTGCGGAATCTCCGGGTCCTGTTTCACGACCAGCCGGTACAGCACGTTGTCGGGATGGGTTTTGACGGGCGTCACCTCGTCGCGCATGGAGGGCGGGATGTCGCGCGGGGAGAGGATATATACGGGCCGGACGCCGACGGCATGATGGACGGACGCGATGTGGAACTTGTCCAGCGGAAGCGGAAGCACCTGGACGTACTCGCGGAGGAATCCCTGGTCCAGCGTCAGAATCACCGGGTAAAACGACGTGGAATCGAGCAGGACGGTGGTGTGCTCGTCGCGGGAGACGGGATTGTCCTTGCGGCCGCGCTGGTCCCAGATGGTGTTACCGAGTTGATCCAAGACGGCCTGGGCGAACTGTTCGGCGGAGCGTTCGTTGTGTTTCCAGGGGACCGCCCAGTAGCGGATTTCGTCGCGGAAAGGCAGCGCGCGGCGGAAGTCCGGCGTGCGGACCAAGTGGGGCAGCAGCGCGTACGCGGCCGGACCCGTGACCAGCGACAGCGCCATGCCCACGAGCATCGCCTTCCGCCAGCGACGCGAACGCTCCACCAGAACCACCAGCCCCACGCCGCCCGCCATGGCCGTCAGCCACAGGGTCGGCAGGAAGAACGTGAACTGGTCGGGAACGAAATACCGCAGGACGAACACCGCGTGAATCACGGTAATCGCCGCCAACGCCAATGCGGTCTGGCCACCAAGCCGCCTCCGGAAATGCCACCATCCCACCACGGCCAATACCGGAAGCAGGCTGACCCCGTTGAGCGACATCAGCGCCAGGTTGTAGGGCAGGTATGTCCGTGCTCCGCCGCCGAGAACATGACGTTGGAAATCATTGCCGAACAAGGCCGACTTGACGGCCGCCGACAGACCCGCGTCCATCGCGTAATAGATGATCATGCCGATGTACAACGCCGCGCCCAGGGCGTACATGGTCATCGCCGGCACCACGCTCCAGACGGGCAGCCTGCGGCGGACCATGAGGTACACCATCACGGTCAGATGCACCGGAAGCGGCAGCAGGGCGGCATTGTGCACGCTCCATCCCCACCCGCTGACCAGCGCCAGCCACGCCAGCGTGGACCATTCCGGTCGGCGGATCAGCGACACCAGCAGCAAGCACTCAAGGCTCAGCCCCACCAGTGACCACGAGTGTTCTTCGGCGATGGTGGCCATCCACCAGTTCGTGTGGGCCACGCTCATCATGAGGGCGATCCCCACGCCCGCCCACCATCGTCCGGTCAGCCTCGTCACCAGAAGGAACAGATTGGCCAGCGCGATCGCCATTCCCAGACCGCTGAAGGCGTTCATGGCCCAGATCGCGTCGTCCGAGGCCGCGCTCTCCAGTCCGGCGATGGGGTGGGGGTTGTTCCACCACGTCGCCACCCCGACGACGGCCCGCAGCATGAGAATGTACATCGGATGGGCCAACGCCAGACCCAGCTCGCCGCTGTAGTCCCCGTGCACCGCGCGGTACTGAAACATCCCGCTGTCCTGCCAACTCACCCCGCGCTGGGCGGTGGCGGCGTAAAAGGCCGTGAACCCCACCAGCAGACCCAGATAGAGGGCGAGGGCTTTTGTGCATGTCAGGGTCGGTTTTGGACGATAAGTAGTGAGTGAATCCATAGGGAACCTGTTATTGTATCGGCGGTGACGCGTACTTTCATGAACCGTTTGTTGCGACAACAGTCACAAGCCACTAGCCACAAGCCACCAGGGTTTGCGATGCGAAAATGTAAACGCGATCCGTTTGTCCGAGAGAGTGGCCTCAATGCTCCACTGACGTCAGGGTCGGTATGCCGATCGTCATGTCAGCGAAGCATCGAGGCCACTCTCTCGAATGGGATGGGCGATTTTACTGCTGTGCTTCGCAAACCCTGGTGGCTTGTGGCTGGTGGCTAGTGGCTTTGGTTCCCTCGAACAGGCGGACTATTTTCACCGTCGAGCCATCGAATACGAATAATATGACCAGCGAATCACCGACCAACGGACATTCGGCCCGCGAACCTTCGACCGCGACGGGGGTGGCGGCGTTTGTGGAATCCATGCGCGTCTCGCACTGGATCAAGAACGGGTTCGTCGCCGTTCCGCTGCTGTTTTCCGGAAAGTACATGGAGTGGGAGGCCTGGGTGTCGGCCGCGATGGCGGTTCTGGCCTTCTGCCTGCTTGCCAGCGGCGTGTACATGATGAACGATGTCTGCGACGTCAAGAAGGACCGGGCGCATCCGGTCAAGAGGCACCGTCCGATCGCGTCGGGCCGGTTGTCGCCGACGGCGGCCATTCTCGGCGGGGTGGGGCTGATGCTCATCGCCTTCGCCGTGACGTTCTGGGTCTGCCGCCCCTCGTGGAGCAACGGTCATATCAGGCCGGGCTACGTGCTGGTGGGGTGGACGGCCGCCTACCTGGTGCTGAACCTGCTCTACAGTTTCTGGCTCAAACGGCTGCCCGTGGTGGACGTGCTGCTGGTGGCGTTCGGGTTCGTGCTCCGCGCGATGGCGGGGGCGGCCGCCATCGTGGTGCCTATCAGCCCGTGGTTGATCGTCTGCACGCTGTCGCTGACGCTGTTTATCGCCCTGACCAAACGCCGAAGCGAACTGGTCGAACTGGACACCGCCCAGGCGGGCTCCGTGCGGGAGGTCAACCGGCAGTACACGCCCGCCATGCTCGAGTTCATGCTCATCGTCTCCAGCAGCATGGCCATCATCACCTACATGCTCTATTGCCTCTCCGTGCACACGAGGCTGCTCATGAAATCGTCCCACATGATCTGGACCATTCCGCTGGTCATCTACGGCCTGTTCCGCTACAACATGCTGACGCGGCAGACGGGAAAGAACGATCCCGTCAAGGTTTTGCTGGGCGACGTGGCCATGTGGGTGGTCGTGGCCGCCTTCGTGGTCATCACGGCCCTGATCCTCCAATTCGGTCCGCGTTTCGCGTACATCCTGACGGATTGACGGTGGGGTGTGGGGAGTCAGCGATTTTTTTACCACAGAGACACAGAGATTCACAGAGGGGATGGTGGTTGAGAAACGTTTTGCAATGGCTTGCCGGTTTGCGCTGTAGAACGTGGTGCAGGACGAACCGTTCCATCGCACACCACGTTCTACAGCGCAAAGAGACAAGCCATTGCGAATGCTCTCTCAAATACCAACATCCCCTCTGTGGTTCTCTGTGTCTCTGTGGTAAAAAACTGTGGTAAAACCTACCGTCTCCGCCACAGCGCCAGTCCTCCCAGGACCAGCAGGCTCATCGTGGCCGGTTCGGGAATGGGCGCGCCGTACGCGAGGATTTCCTCCACGATCCATCCACCGTCAGGATTGCTGAGGTTCACCGGATTGTTTCCCAGTTCGTCGCTGCCGTAGATTCGGATGCCTCGGACGCCCGTCAGTGTCTGGCCGAAGTCGACCCAGTTGACGGACGTGTTCGGGTTGGCGTTGGCGAGGAAAATGTCCCCCGCCGCATCCAGAAGGAATTCCCATTCGTCCCCGTCGTACGTGACCTGCACGGCGTAATTGTGCCAGCCGTAGCCGCCATGATCCCGCGAACCGCTGGAGACGCGGATTCCGCGGACGTCAATCGTCTGCTCGTCGGGCATCGTGAACCCGATCCAGTTGACCTCGTCGTTGTTGTCGGCCCGCCATCGCGTGTTCAGGTCCATGTCGGTGAGGCTTCCGATGCTGCTTCCGCTGCCGGAATGTCCGCCGCTTCCGCCGGACGCCACCGTCGTGGCGCCCAACGCCAGGTTCGTCAGCGGGAAGGTGAACATGGCCATCTCGCCGATCTGGAAATGGTTCTCGCCGCACGCGTTGTTGATGACGACCTTCACACCGTACACGCCCGCGCTGCGGGGATCGGCGGACACGTCGACGAGTTTCGAGGAGTCGCAGGAATCCATGACGAAACGCGTCAGCAATTCGTATGAACCGTTGCCGGTTATGTCCACCAGGATGTCGCCGCCGAAGCAGCGGTCGGTGGCGTCGAACAGGAACGAACCGATCGGCTGCTTCGTCTCCCACCGCTCCTCGCGCGTGGGATATTCGGTGCTGGAGGCCGGCTCGAAGTGGCTGCCGCGAATGTTTTCGTCGGTCCAGTTCAGGTAGCTGGTTCCGCCGCCCCCGCTGTTGCCCGTCACTGTTCCGGTTCCGGCGATGTTGAACGGATTGCCCAGCGAGGCGGCCTGGACGGTGGTCACCAGCAGAATCGCCGCGATCACCGCGGCCCCTCGCGCAAACGCGCTTCGTGTACACATCGCGTATCTCTCCTTGTTCCGCGCCGCTTCCGGCGGGCGCAACGCCGATGAGTTCGATCAACAAACTGACGCCCCTATTGTATCACGCCCCCCGAAAGCGTCCAGCGGTTTCGACGACAAATTCCGGTCCGAACCTTCCCGGCGGGCCGTTCGTAGAATCGGCTTCGGACGAGTTCCGCGTTGTACGCATCCGTGTAGGGCATGTGGTGTTCGTGCAGGCACGAGTTTGACGCAGGAAGTACCCTCGTTGCGGCTGGAGGTTATGTGAAGCGGCTGCTGTTGCTGGTTCTCTGTGTAAGCGTCGTCGGAATTGGAGTGAGCGCCTGTCAGAGCCGTTCCGCCGGTCCCATGCTGTCGGCGGATTTCGGCTACGTGGACCTTCCCGAGGAGTTGCTGGTCGGTGGGGGAAACCAGGCCCGTCGCGAGGAACTTCGCCAGCGTGAGCAGCGATTGACGCGGCTGTATACGATGGGCGAGTTCGACCAGTGTGCTCGCGAGCTTCAACAAAACATCGCCCGCGATCCCGCGGACACCTGGAGCTGGTACAACCTCGCCTGCGTGCGAGCCCGCCTGGGCAAACTCGACGACGCGATGTCCGCCCTTCACCAGGCCGTCGAGAACGGATTCTGCAATCTCCAACGCATGAAGCACGACCGCGACTTGGCCGCCCTGGGCGAACGAAGCGATTTTCATCGCCTGCTTGAGCGCGATCCCGAGCTTCAGCAGCGTCGCGCCCGGCGCGTCGAGACCGCCATTCAGCAGTCCATCGACGGCAGCTACCGCACCGTCATCGACGACCTCTGCCGCGTCGTCTTCGCTTCCAACCTCGACCCCGACGCGCTGACCCCGGTCCGCAACCGGCTGGTCGCCCAGGCGCAGGCGCTGTGGGAGGGCCTGTTCGACCACCCGATCCGCCAGTACGTCACGGTGGTCGTGCTCGACCCGTCGCAAAGCCACAAAATCCCCGCCGGCGGCGGGGGATGGTACGACGACAACCAGCACACGATCCTGACGATTCAGACGGGCATCATCCTCACGCACGAGTTCACGCACGCGCTGCACCACGCCGACCAGATCGCCCGCGACCAGGCGCATCCGACGTGGATCAAGGAAGGGCTCGCCACGCTGTTCGAGACCAGCCAGTTGTGCGACGGAAAACTGGAACCGCTGCACAATTTCCGCCTCCGCGGCATCCAGCGGGCCGTGCGACAGAACCAGACCATCCCGCTGCGGACGTTTCTGAACATGAAACAGTCGGCCTACATGGACAAGGCCACCATCTGCTATCCGCAAAGCCGCTACCTGATGATGTATCTGCACGAGCTGGGGCTGCTCAAACCGTGGTACGACGCCTACACGGCCACCTACCGCCAGGACCGCACCGGAGAACGCGCGCTGGAATCGGTGTTCGGCCTGAGCCTCGACCACATCGAGCGCAACTGGAAGGCCTGGGTGGACCAGCTACAGCATACCGGCCCGCTCCCCGGAGACCGCGACGCGATCGGCCTGCGCCTGCCCGCGTGACGATCGCTTTACGCGCCCGTGTGTTTTCGGCACCAGTCTACCGCGTCGCGGAGGCCTTCTTCGTAGGAGAAGGCCGGTTTCCATCCGAGCTCGCGGCGGGCTTTTTCGCAGGAGAAAAACACGCGGCGCCCCATTAACCAGGCCGAGTAACGCGTGAACATGGGCGGTTTCTTTTTCCCGACCGCGTGGCCGAACAGTTCCATCAGGAACCCCACGCGGCGGGCCAGTCCGTAGGGTACTTTCCGCGTCACCGGTTTGGCGCCGATGAGTTTGGCGATCGTGTTGACGTACTGTTCCTGCGTGATCTCACCGTCGTCGGAGAGATTGTAAATTTCACCGACCGCCCGCGGCGCGGCCGCGGCCAGGATGCACCCGTTGGCCTCGCTGGCGGCGTGCGTGAGGTTCAGGCGGTTCTTTCCGTCGCCCAGCAGCTTGATGCTTCCGTTCCCGATCATGCGGATCAGCCGCGGCATCGACGCGCGGTCGCGAGGGCCGTACAGCCAACTCGGTTTGACGACCGTCAGTTGCACGTCGCCGCGCTTGTGGAATTCCCACGCGAGTTTCTCCGCCTCGACCTTCGAGCGGCTGTAGTACGCCCACTTGTACAGGTTCGCGCCCAACGGGGCGGTTTCGTCGAGCACCAGGCCGTTGCCGTCGACGTGGCCGTATGTGGAGATGCTCGACACATGGAGGAACCGCGAGAGTTTCGCGTCGCGGGCGGCGGCGAGCATGTTGCGCGTGCCCTCGATGGTGACGGAGACGAACTGGGACCATCGACCCCAGTCGCCCACCTGGGCGGCGGCGTGATAGGCCACGCGAACGTCCTTCATGGCCGCCTGAACGCTCGGAGCGTCGGTGACGTCTCCCCAGGCCAGTTCGCATCCGATGGATTCCAGAAAGGCCGTGTCGCTTCCCCGGCGAACCAGTGCCCGCACGGGCTGCCCGTCGCGCCGCAATTGTTCCGCGATGTGGCTGCCCAGCAGCCCCGTTCCGCCTGTGATCAGATTCATGTTCCCATTTCCCAACGGCGTTTGTAGAAGGACGTCGTCACGCGCCAAACCACCGTCGGCTTGGCGAGCGTGGAGTGTAAAACCCTCCCGCCGACCCGTCAAGGTGCAGGTAAAAAGACCGAAGACCGAAGGCTGTAGGCGCGACCTGGCGTCGCGGAGAATCATTCACGGCGGCAGGTCGCGCCTTCGGTTTTCAGTCTTCGGTCTATTCGTGGAACAATGTTGGAATTTTCGATGCGTTCGCCATGAAACGATCACTTCACTCGCACAGACTTCCCCAGATGGTGGGGGCTTTGGCGCCGGTGGCGTAGGGGCAGTAGATGGGGGTTTTGTCCAGTCTCGCCGCGGCGAGGACGGCCATGCAGATCGCCTGCTTGGCGCGGATTCCGATGCCGAATTTTTCGCAGTTGATCGTGCTCGACGGTGACAGCAGCGTGCGGATTCGCGAGGCCAGGTGAATGTTCCGCGCCCCGCCGCCGGTGAGGATGATTTCGTGGGGCCGCTCCGTCAGCAGTTTCACGCCCTGGGCGACGCTGTGGGCGACCCACTCGGTGGCGGTGGCGACGACGTCCTCCTCGCGTACGCGATGGCGCTGGGCCATCGCCCGCAACCGGGTCAGGTGGGCGCCGCTCCAATTCCTCCGGTGCGTGACCTTCGGCGCGGGCGCGCGAAAATACGGGTTGGCGAGCAGTTCGTTGAGCATCGACGCCGACGGACGCCCGCGGTCGGCGAACGCACCGTCCACGTCGGCAGGGCGGCCTATCAATTCCCGCGTGAGGGCGTCCATGAGCATCGTTCCGGGACCGACGTCGAAGGCGACCACCTCCAGCGGATGGGCGTTGGTTCCCACCTGCGTGAGCGTGACCAGCCCGCCCAGATGGATCAGCACGCGGGAGAGCTGTTTATCGCGGAAAAGCAGCCAGTCGGCCCAGGCAGTGATCGGCCCGCCGCATCCGCCGGCCCCGGCGTCGGACTGGGCGAATTGTCCGACCACCGGAGTTCCCAGCCGTCCGGCGGCGAAGGGGACGCTTCCCAGTTCCGTCACGTAGGCCAGGGTGTTGTGTTTGGGGTCACGGGCCGTGTGCGTGATGACGGCCCCGCCAAGACCCACGACGGCGATTTTGTTGGCCGGGACCCCTTCGAGCTTGATCGTCGCCCTGGCGGTCTCGATCATGGCCGCCGTCACGTCGTGATCCAGCGAGGGCAGAAGTCCCGCGGCGGAGGGATCGTCGTCCATGACGGCCACCAGGCGGGCGTGCAGTCCGTCGTCGAACGGGTGGTGCGACTGGTGCATCGGGCGGACCTTCATTTTTTCGCCGCTTCCGGTGATGCGCACCATGGCCCCGTCGACCCCGTCGGCCGCTTGACCGCAGTAGACTCCTATGGCTAATCGTTCTTTCGCCATGTCCGATTTCCGTGGCGCGGGCGTGACGCCCGCGTTTGTCGTCCCCAATGCGTACCGTTATGAAACAGGTCAAGGCTCCCTGTTACGTCATCGCGGGCAGACGCATGCAGTTTTCCTGTTCGTTCGCTGACCTTCACAAGCGGCGTGATTGGCCGGCAGGCCCTGCCATTTTGCGCTGTAAAACGTTGTGGGCGGACAAAACGTTTTGTAGATCACCATGTTTTACGACGCAAAATGGCAGGGCCTGCCGGCCAGTCACGCCGCTTGTGTCACGTTATCCTGTCCGCGTCACGTTACCGTTACCGCGCGCGGATGATGGCCCGCAAGGTTGGCTGATCATCGACCATTCGCCACTGGACTTCAACAAATTCCCCCACGAGCGTGTTGCGAATCTGGGCTTCGAGCGCGTCGCGGGTGTCGCGGGACGCGCGGGCGGCCCGGTCGTCGCCCTCGCCGGCCCGCGGGAGAACAAACTGGACGGTCCAGCGCCAGTCGAAGGACCGCACCTCGATCTCCGAGTCCGATTTCTGCGTCACATGCCCCAGAAACGCCCCGCCTCGCCCGAACGGCCATAATCCCTGCGGGTCCAACCCGCCGACAAAATCCGGTGTCCTGCGCTCCCGATCCTGCGCCTGTGCCGTCTGGCCGTCCGCGACCATCGTACACAGCACCGCCGCCACGACCAGCCCCCACGCACGCGTTCGTCTGCTCATGACCGCCCCTTTCATTCCATTGTAGACGGCGGCGCTACAGTGTGGTAAGGTGTTCTTCATGAATCCACTACCGCAACTTCCGGTCCCGTTTCCCGACGGGTTGGCTTTGGCGTATGGGGCAGCGGCGGGAGGAATTGTTCTCGGGGCGGCCCTGGTCGCGTGGGGACGAACGCTGGGGCGTCCGCTGATGACGCTGGCGGTGGCGGGCATCGGGTTTGCCTGCGGATCGCTCGTGACGTCCCTTTTCGCCTCCGCCTGGGACATCCAGTTGCCCGCGCTGCTGGCGCCCTGCGTGCTGGCCATTCTCGGACTGGTCTTGGGGTTCCTCGCCGAGCGGGTCCTCTGGGGTCTGCTGGCCGGGGGGGTGATCACAGCCGTCGTGCTGTCCGTCCTCCTGTATATTCCGCCCGCGCCCGAAACCAATCCGACCCCTCCGCCCCTGGCGGAGTTCGCACCGGCCGATCCGGGAACCGGGGCGTATTTCACCGAGGCGGCCCGGCATTTCGCTGTGACCTTCGATGCCCACTGGAACAGCGAAAGCGTCATGCTGGCGCTGGCCGGCGGAATCCCGCTGGTGCTGGGGCTGGTGCTGGGAATCGCCAGGCCTCGATTTATCCGCATCCTGATGAGCAGCCTCGTCGGGGCCTGCGCGGTCGTGGTCGGCGTGGTGCTGGCGCTGACGCAGATGCTCGATTGGATGTGGGGATGGGCCTGGGGGCAGTGGTACATCCCCGTCGCCGTCGTGCTCGTGATGGCCGCGGTCGGAACGGTCGCGCAGGAACGGGCCTGTCTCCGGTTCGACGCGCTGGAGCGCAAGCGCGAGGAGGCCGCCCGCGACAGCGCCCGCAAGGAAAAGGAAAAGGCCGACCGGATCGCGAATTAGCGATATGGAAGAACTGGGGAACATTTTCGGCGCCATGGGCGACCTGGCGCGGGACGCGTGGCGGTGGGTGTCCGCCTGGCAGGCGCCTTCGCGCGGGGAACTGCTGACCTCCATTCGCGAGATCGGACCGGTCCAGGCGGCGGTCATGTTGGTCGGCGGGCTGATTTACCTGCTCCAGGGGTGGCGGGTATTCAAATTCCTGGTGGTGATCAACGCGGCCTTGGCGGGCATGGTGTTGGGCAGCATCGTCGGCGGGCGGTATGGGGGCGAGGAGTGGTCGGTGTACGGGGCGCTCATCGGAGGGGCGGTTCTGGCGATCCTCTGCTGGCCGTTGCTGCGGGTGGCCCTGACGCTGATGGGCGCGTTGGCCGGTGGGGCGGCGGGGATGGGCGTATGGGCGTATGCCGCGCACTGGCATCCGTCCATTGGGCCGTACGCGTGGGTGGGCGGACTGGTCGGGGCGCTGCTGCTGGGCGTGCTGGCGTTTTTCCTGTTCCGCCTGGTCGTCATCGTCATCACCAGTCTACAGGGGTCGGCCATGACCGTCGGCGGAATCCTCTCGCTGGTCCTGCTCTCGTCTCAGATCCGCCGCCCGCTGCTGGGCGAACTGGAATACAACCCGCACCTGCTGCCCATCCTGTTGGCCGTCCCGGCGATCATCGGAATCGCCGTCCAGATGCGCACGACACCGATCAAGAAAACAAAGCCCGCCGCGAAGTCCGAATGACCAGGGCCAGGGCAATTCATGAATGAAATATCACAAACGTAGCCGCGAAATTCGCGAATGACGCGAATGTTTTCGAAAACATTCGCGTCATTCGCGAAATTTGCGGCGATAGAAATCCAGAAAATGTTGTCACACCGTTACCGGCGGCGGAGCAGGGCCAGACCGCCCAGAACCAGCAGGCTCATCGTCATCGGTTCGGGAATGCCCGTGAGATACGCGTAGGAGTCGCGAACATCCTCGGCCGACAACACGCGGTTGTACGCGGCAAAGTAGCCGTAATCCAACCCCTTCACTTGATGGTGGGCAACCGGGTTGCTGGGGAGGTATACCCCGATGTCTCCCAGGGCTCCCCAGAGATATTCGAACGAGGACCCGTCGGCAAAATCATACTCGGTCGTCAGGACATGCCGGTCGTTGATGTAGTAGTCCACCGTCTTCGTGGCGGTGTTAAACGTCTTGACGATCTGGAACCAGCCGTCAGGAAGCACGTCGGACATATCGTCCGCCTTCGCGTCGTCTCCCCACACCCGGTGCATCGACTTGGGACTGCCGCCATTCCCGCCGAATTCCAGCAGCGTGTTTTCATTGCTCTTGTATTCCACGCCGATGCTCGCCTCCTTGAACGTGGCGAACTCTTCCGTAATCCGATAATAGCCCACGAGCGTGTAGCCGACAGCGAAATCAAACGAGTTCGAGGTCGTCGCGGAGTCGCGGCTGCACTTGATGTGCCCGAATTTTTCGAAGCTCATATAGGGCCGATCCTCGTCGATCCGATACACCGGCGCGCCGAATTCATTCGCCGACGTGACCTTGTAACCGTAGGTAAGCCAGTCGCTTTCGTCCAGCACCGTCGCCCCGCCCACCTGGGACCCCGTTCCGGTCCGGGAACCTGTGTTGGGAATGGCGTTGTTGGCCCAGTTGGTCACGTCGTACTCCACCACCGGCGTCAGGGCGGGAAACAGGTCCGAAATCGTCCCGGCCACCGCCGACACCGACCATACGACCGCCAGACTCATCACCGTCGCGCGAACCATGCTCATCATAGTCTCCTTTACGATATGAACGACGAACATCACCATGCCATCGGGGCCATCCGCCCGGAACACAGCCATGAGTATACCACGAAGCAGAACGCCGTCAACGCCACGTCGTTCACGCCACGTCG
>Ga0123353_10005244_pt1 | contig 16946 bp, 18 predicted proteins | sample TergutLab28metaG_3_FD_92763 | JGI IMG/M metagenome (GOLD analysis project Ga0123353, IMG submission 92763) | Labiotermes labralis P3 segment gut microbial communities from Petit-Saut dam, French Guiana - Lab288 P3 | ecosystem: Host-associated > Arthropoda: Insects > Digestive system > Gut ...
CAACTCCGCGACAATAATGTCGCCGCGCAGGATTCGGCTGCAGCGGTTGAAACTCACGCCTTTACTTTCACACGGCCAGCTCTGCGCGGTGATCCGGTCGTAGGCATAAATCGGCTCGTAAATGCTCATACTCATCTTGCTGAGTATGAACGCCTTACCCTCAACGCGCAGTTTATTCGTATTGAAGTTGGTGCCTGCGCATTGTAAATCGGCGGTTTCCTGCATGTAACGCAGGACGTGCGAAGCGCTGATGATATTATTTACGTCGGAATCATAAAGCGCGACACGGTATTTTTCAGAATGTTTCATATTTTGTTGTCCGACCCCAGCACGTTTAAAATCTTATGCGCGACCATCTTCTTTACCTCGGTGCGGGCAACGCCCAAATAATCACGCGGGTCGAAGAGTTGCGGCGACGCCGTCATAACGCGCCTGATTCCTGCCGTCATCGCCAACCGTATATCCGAATCGATGTTGATCTTGCACACCGCCATCGAAGCCGCCTGACGCAGCATTTCTTCCGGAACGCCGATAGCGTCGTCAAGTTTGCCGCCGCAATCGTTTATTTCAGCGACGAGATCCGGCATGACCGACGACGCGCCGTGAAGCACTATCGGGAATCCGGGCAATCTTTTCGCGACTTCCTCGAGTATATCAAAACGCAGTCTCGGTTTTGTACCCGGTTTGAACTTATACGCGCCGTGACTCGTCCCTATCGCGATCGCAAGTGAATCAACGCCGGTCTTGGTGACGAATTCCTGCACTTCATCCGGATTTGTGAACTGCGCGTCCTCGGCGGAAACGTTGACCGCATCTTCGATGCCTGATAATTTACCTAATTCACCCTCGACGACAACGCCTTTTGCATGCGCGTAATCAACACAGCGCTTTGTCAATTCGATATTTTCGGTGAAGTTATAGTGCGAGCCGTCGATCATAACCGACGAAAATCCGCCGTCCACGCAGCTTTTGACTTCGGCAAACGCGTCATCCGGCGATTTACCCGCGCCGCCGTGGTCGAGATGCAGAGCGATTGGGATACCCGTACTTTCCATTGCAGCTTCAACCAATTTAATTAAGTAGATATGCCGTGCGTATTTGCGCGCGCCGGCGGATACCTGAAGGATAACCGGAGAATTAAGTTCGCCCGCGGCTTCCGTTATCGCCTGAATGATTTCCATGTTGTTTATGTTGAAAGCGCCTACCGCGTAACCGCCTTCATATGCCTTTTTAAACATTTCTTTCGTCGTTACCAATGACATAATATACACCCCTAAATTTTTATATATCTATATTTTACCTTATTTTTGATATAAAATCAAGTAGTTTTTATTAAAAAACGATTACGGGAGCATAATTACTCCCGTATGTAACAGCTATTATGAAAAACATAGGTTATATAAATTTATCACAATTTCACTCAAAGAACACGTCAAACGCCTTTCCATAAAAATTCACAATTTCAGACTCCACGGATGCGTAATGCGACGCCAAATCTGTGGATTTTTTCGTGAATACTATATTTGAGATAAAACCTTGCGCGTTCGCGTTGCCTATCGTGAAACCAATGTCATACGTTTTTCCTAAATGCAGCATTTCAAGGATCTGATACGATTCCGGGTCGCGCGTTATCTTACCTTCAAGCACTTTCTCAAAGAATGCGGGCTTTAAATCAAGATAACTGTAATAAGACAGCGCTTCGAACAAAATGTCGGACAACAGTTGATTCTCAACCATCGACGGAATACAAAAGAATCCGCTCGCCGTCGAACTCATATATTTTTCCTGCGTCTCTTCATATTTTGGCCACGGCAGGATCCCAACGTCAAATTCAAGGTCTCGCATCAAGAAGAACATCGCGCCGATGTCTAAAGTAGTCAAAAACGCATTGCCGTTTTTGAATATCGTCCAAAGCGGATTTGTCGGGAATCCGGCGTTGTTCGATGTAGCCGTGTATGCCATGCCGTTATACGCGAGGTTATACAGCCGCTCGACTACGGTCATCATGCGCTCGGTGTTAAGGTCGAGAATCGGATATCCGTCGGCGTCGCGGGTCGTTATCTTCTGCCCGTGCGCGTAAGAGAATCCCCAAGCATAACCTTGATGGAGCGTCATACCCCAGCGGTCGTCCGCGGTCATCACGCCGTCGCCGTCAAGATCGGCGGAAATATTCGAAATCGCGCCGTAAAACTTGTCATAAGTCCATGTGCCTTTAAAAACTTCGCCGTAAAGATCGATTTTCATATCGAAATCATCTATGTAATTTTTATTGAAAAGTATAGCGGAAAATCCCTGGTATGTGATCGTATACTCAGATATAGGCATGAACAATTTGCCGTTGACCGTATATTCCTCTGTTGCCGCCGCGTTCCACCACGGCTTCGACAGATCGGTGTATTCGAGATCGTAAATATTCTGCAGAGCTTTATTGCTGATAAGTTCAGGTATGCCCGTATTCGGATGAGGCAGGTATAAATCATAAGCCGTTTCGCCCGCCATCAGGCTCTTCATCAGAATGTTCGCCGAACCTCCTCCGTCTTTACATACAAATGTAACGTCGAACATTTCGCCGATTTTGGAATTGCGGCGGTAAACGGTATCGTTTAGGATGTCGCCGTTCTCGGTTTCAACGGTAAGCCAATACCTTTCGTTGAACAAGTCGTCGCCGAGGATCAATACAGTCTTCCCGTCGAATGTAATATCCGGGAATACCGGCGGCAGTACGGCTGTGGTATCGGTATCTGTAACGGAATCATCGTCGGAAAGTTTGGGACCTTCGGTTTTGGATACGGTGTCGGATGAGCACGCGTAGAGAAATATTAGTGCGAATAAAAATGTAAATGTTATAAATTTTTTCATGGTTTACCTCCTTTGAGTTCAATACCTTCCGTATTGTTGTATCGCGTACATAACCACCCTCATACTTTCAAGCGAGGAGCCGTTATTGATCGAACCGGCAGTAGTGAGATTTAAGCCTTTAGTATTCTTTATCATTTCGCAGTCGCGTTTGACTTCGGCGATGATAGCGTTCGGATCGTTGCGCATAAACGTGAACGGCGCAAGACAGCCGTCGATTCGTGTGCGCGGCATGTATTTCCGGATTTCGTCAACCAGCACGGTCGGTCCGAAATTGCACCCGGTAAGGTTTAACCTGCCGAGAATCGGGAGCAAATGACCCATTGCGGAATCGGAATGCTGGTATCTGTAATCCGCCGGATTCGGGCTGTAGCGTTCAAACACGCCTTTCAAAACGGGATAGCCGAACTTCTCATACATTTCCGGCGTAAGAAGATTGGAATCGTCGTCGGCGAAACTGAATCCCACAGGGGATTGTCCCGCTTCAACGTCCATAATCTCCGCTATTCCCAAAATCACGCGCCGAATCGTATCGCTGAAACGCTCATAAAGTTCCGGAACGTCATAATACAAATAAATTAAATTTTCCGCCCCGTATATGGATGTAGCGAGGGTCACGGGTCCGCGGACACCGCGCCATACATGGGGCTTTGTGCCGTGTATTTCAAAGATACGTTTCTTTTCGGATTCCCAATTAGGCGGCAAAATAAACTCGCGCAAGTCCAGTTTATCAACGTCGTCTAACATCTTCTCCAACGCTTGCGGAGTTTTGATCGGGCTGTGCAGCCAAGCGCCGGTATTTTTACCCCACGAGTAAGTACCGCCGAAAACTTCACCGATCCCTTTGATTGCCGGGAACGCCGAATCTTCAGGCGCGAACGTTTCAGGCAGCAATCGCCTGCCGACGATTTTTTCCGCCTTATCGTTGTATCGTTTGTTCAACTCAATACGGCGTTCGCGCGGTTCCGACCCCCACGGATCGCCTTCTTCGCCGAGTTCCGCAAACACACATTCGGAAGACATCAGTATTCCCAAAGAGACTTGCGGAGCTTGTTCAAAGAAACAGTTATCCCTGTGCGCGATTTCGTCGTCTTTCCAGAATTGTTCCAAATCAACGGGGTACATCATATCCCACGCTGCATTTCGTCAACCGTTTCGAGGATAGCGTCAGCCATATAATCGAGCTGGTCTTTGCTGAGCCCGTAAATCGGCAAATGAGTGAACCTGCGGTCGAATACCTCTTCGCAGACCGGACAAGTTTCCGCGAGAGCGTCGCGGTTATAACCGAGCGTTTCAAGGATTTCAAAACGGTAGAGAGGTCCGAAATGCGGGATGTTAGTGACGCTCTTGTCTGTGAGCTTCTTCTTGAATATCTGAACATCGCCGCCGGCTTTTTCCGGGTCAATCTGAATCTGATAGAGATGGAACGTCGGCTTAACGTCGGCGGAACCCAAATGCTGCGGGATTATTGCCGGATTGCCCGCGAGACGCGAGTTCATGTATGTCGCGGCTTCACGGCGCATTTCGATGATTTGGTCGTAGCGTCCGATTTGAAGTTTCAAGCCGAGCGCCTGTATTTCGGTAGTGGAGTAATTGTTGGCGACGAACGGTTTATCTTTGCCGGGAATGGCGGTGATGTCGTACAGCCAATTCTTGATTGCCTGTGAGAAATCCAATCCCAAGAAGCGCGCACGTTTCAAATGCGGGCGGATTTTATCAACATTCGTCGTGAGGATTCCGCCCTCGCCGAACGATGTCATGTTCTTGACTTCGTGGAAGCTGAACGAAGTGAAATCGGCAATAGTGCCGATCTTACGCCCTTTGTATTCCGCGCCGAAAGCATGTGCCGCGTCCTCGAGGACGGTGATGTCATGTTTACGTCCGAGTTCCATAATGGGGTCGAGGTCACAGGGATAGCCGCCGATGTCAACGGGTATGATGAGTTTCGTGCGGTCGGTGACTTTACGCGCAACATCCGCGGGATCCATGTTGAGCGTCAACGGGTCGATGTCAGCGATTACAACTTTTGCCCCTACGGCAAGCGGATACGCCATTGTTGCGATGAACGTTATAGCCGGAACGATAACTTCGTCGCCCGGACCGATACCCGCGTACTTTCCCGCGACTTCAAAGCCGGCGGTGGCGTTGGTGATGAACAGGCTGCCCTGCGCGCCGAGGTACTCGTCGACGGCGGCTTCCGCTTCCGCAACCTGCGTAGCGAGCGATAGCTTGCCGGGCGGGGCTGAAATCGTTGAAAGTTTGTTTATTGAATTTTCGACTTCTTTTATGACTGCGTCATAGTCCGAACCGGTGCCTTGCATTAAAAATTTTATTATCTCCATTAAATCCTGCGCATTGTAGTTCTCGCCCACCGCCGCCCAAGGCACGCGGGTTTCGCCGGTGTTGTAACGGAAGTCTGATGTGTTTTTCTTTTCCATGATATAAAATCCTTTCTGTATGTTAGATTATCTTTTTCCACAAAGAATGAACGGAATTTTCTTTAAAACCAATCCGGTAATAAAATTGCTGGTTTGATATAACAAGCGCGGTTTTAGCTCCCATTCCGATACAACGGTTTATACTTTCGTATACGGCCGCTTTGCCTAAACCGCGTTTACGGTATTCGGGGATTGTAACAACCGGTTCTACATAAGCTTCCCGCGTTTTCGGGTCATACCAAGTACCGCAATGAGCGGCGTATTCACCGTCGGGAGTCATAATAAAAACGGTAAGTTCAGGTATAAAATGGGGTTTAGCAATAATATCTTCTTCCGTAAAAGCAGGAGGTTCGCCCTCATGGTCAAAACCTTTCCACATTACTCTGAAATACTTATTTATATCCTTGCTTTCGGAATAATCCGTAACAATATATCCGCCGTTTAGATCGTATTTAAATTTTCCCTTAGAACAATCCAAAGCTGAAACGTATTCTTTCTCGTCGCTGAGATAAAAGCCCTGCTGTTCGGCATAGTTTATTAAAATTGCGTCGTTATCTTCGATATAAATTCCCGATATTCCATTTTCGGATAAATTTTTTTCAGCATATAAGAGCATTTCATGCTTTAACGTTTCATACTCGGGGTTACAAATGATATAGGCGGAACCCAATCTCATATCGTGCGTCGCTAAACCGACAATTTCATTGTCAAGCTCGAATAATCCGATTCGGGGCAAAGAATCCATATCAAGCATAGAATGTCCTATAAGCCATTCCCATCTTGCCCAATGCCAATTACAATTAAAACTTTTCGCTCCATATTTTTGCAGAAAATTTATTACGCGAAAAAAGTCCGTGCAAAAACGCTCTTTCGGATAATGACTTATTGAAACATCCATGTATTAAAATCCTTTTTCCTCGTACTGCCTGTAAAGCCCGTTATTGTACTCCACGTTCGGCGGGAAGTTGACGCTGCAAAGCATACCCGGAGTTACGCCCTTCTCGATGATGAAATCGGTCGCGTCGGCGATGACAGCCCACATGATGTACGCCGCCGCGATACCCGAAGCGGGCATGATTTTGTGATCGTAGCTTTCGTGGTCTACCATCGCGTCGCCGAACGGCGAACAGTTGTCGATGTTTACGTCGCCGAGTTCAAACAGGCGCTTGCCGCAGGTGTGTTGCGATTCTAACTGCGAGGAGTATTCATGCGAGCTTAATGTGATGAGCTTCACGCCGAACTTCTTCGCTTCAACGGCGAGGTCGATGACGTTCGTGGTCTTGCCCGAAACCGAACCGAGGATCAATGTGTCGCCGGGGAGAGTGCCGGATGCGCGCAGAGCGAAGTTCGCCAAACCCTCCATCGACGGATCTACGCCCGCCGCGGCTTTATCACGCCGCCGCGTGTGGTTATCAACGCTGATGCCGTAACCGAAACGGCGGATGTAAACCGGCCCGCCGGCGCGGTTGAGAAGTTCGGAATTGATGAGATGTCCGGTGTCGAAGATGGAAACACACCCTCCGGCGGCGATGGTGTCCGCGATAAGGTGAGCCGCGGCTTCGATGTTCTCCATTTGCGTGTCGCGAATCTTCGCGTATAAAGCGTCTACAGCTTCAAAATAACGTTGCTTTGTTGAGTTTTCCATGGTTTTTTCCTCCTAAATTTATAATAAAAGTTTAGTTACAACTTCGCTTGAATCCCCCCGACGGCTACGCCGCCACCCCCCTTTAGCAAGGGGGACAAGAAGGAACGGGTATTCGTATCTCCCTTGCCCCCCTTGCTAAAGGGGGGTGGCGGCGTAGCCGTCGGGGGGATTCCGTCCTAACAATACTTAATCTGTTCTTTATACTTCTCCATGATCTCGGCGTTATATGCGTCGCCGCCGTCGATGTTCGCGCTCATGAAGATGGGCGGCTTGACCCCGCGCTCGATAAACAGCGCCGCCGCTTCCGCGCAAATGGCGTTGATAATCGCCGCGCCCGTGACAGTTGAAGTTGGCGAAACTTTGCCGGCGAAGCCCTCAATGTCAAGCGCGGAATCGCCGAAACAACCGCAGTTGTCGATGACAAGATCGCACACTTCGTAAAGCAGTTTGCCGCTTTCGTGGCGCGAATCCGAAGCGGACGAGTATTCAAGATTAGTGATACAAACGGTATTGATTTGTTTCTCTTTCGCCGCAATCGCCATCTCGACGGTCACGCCGTTGCGCCCCGAAACCGAGTGGATGAACAGCAAATCGCCTGCGCCGATGTCGGTGCTGTTGAGGACGATGCGCCCGTATGCGCTTTGACGCTCAAGCGCGGTAGTGAGTGTAATAGGCTCAACGTCGCAAGTCAGTCCCGGCGGAAGGATGGGGTTGATTATCGCTAACCCGCCCGTGCGGTAGAACGCTTCCTGCGCGAGGATTCCGGCGTGCGTGCAGCCAAAGATGAAGATTTTCCCGCCGCGTATGGCGGTTTCGACGACAAGTTTCGCGGCGGCTTTGATGTTTTCCGACTGCTCCGCTTCGAGGCGGTTCAACAGCCCGATGAGGATTTGTATGTATTTTTGAGTGTACATGGGTTAGGTCTCCTTTATTTAATTTTCATCAATTGGTCATAACTATATTTGCGAATATCGTAAATATCTTTTGCGTATTTATAATTCGGATTGATTTCCATAACTTTGTCGCAATCCTTTATTGCTTTATCGAATTGCTCCAAAGCTTGGTAACATTTTGCGCGCCATAGGTAAAACCATTCATCCCAGCAATCGCTTAGTTTGAGTTCTATTGATTTGTCGTAATATCCGATCGCCTTGTCATATTCGCCCAATTTCGCATAAAGCCAGCCGAGATTGAATTGCATCCTTGCGAATTTATCGTTATTATTCTCATTTAATTCTGCGAATTTATTGTAAATCTCGGTTGATTTCTCGTATTGCCCAGATGTTAAATAACCGTAGGCGAGGCTCTCTTCATATTCCGGGTTAAGCTCTATCGCTTTCTCGAAATCCGCTTCCGCTTTATCGTATTGTTTCATAGAGTTATAACATTGAGCGCGCTGGACATATAAATTTTCTTTTTCCTGCGTTGAATCAATCTCTATAGCTTTGTTGTAATCTTCTACGGCTTTCTCGTGTTGATTCAATTGTGTATAGAGATTGGCGCGGTTGGTATATACCCAAGAATTATTCATATTACATTCCAACGCTTTTTCGTATTCAAGTAACGCGTTGTCGTACTGCTTTAGTTGCGTATAAATTTCCGCGCGGTTCATATAGTCACTAAATTCATTCGAATCACACATTAATTCCAATGCTTTGCAATAATCTTCTTTCGCTTTGTCATGTTGTTTTAATTGCTGATATGTTCCGGCGCGATTACGGTATAAATACGCTTGCGTTGGATCAATTTCTATAGCTTTGTTGTAATCTTCAAGTGCCTTTTCGGGTTGGCGGTGACTGTAAAGAATGGCGCGAATATTATATGAATTTGCATTATTCGGATCAAGTTCTATTGCTTTGGTGAAATCCGAGATCGCATTGTCGGGTTGATTAGAAAACATGTACTTTTCACCTCGTTCGGCATACAACTCGGCATTGTCTGGCTCAAGTTCTATTGCCGCGGTGAGGTCTTCGATAGTTCTTGCGTTAAACATAATCAAACTCCTTTATAATTTTATTACAACGGCAAAAGCCGAATCCTTGCTTTTTTCAAGTCTATTGATAAAATCGCACCTTTTTTTAATTCATCCTCATTTCGGAATAAAGCTTTCACAATTAAATCCACAGCTTTATCCGCTTGAAGAATCGACGCCCGTATTTGCGCAACGCTTGGTTTCAATTCATGTGTAACCGATAATATTATGCTGAAATCTAAATCAAACGTCAAAACGATATAATCATTGTTACGCGCGTATTCCATAATTTCAGAATCTGTAGCATTAGGCGCGCCGACCTCACACCATCGAACACATTCAACGCCATTTTCCGCCAAAAGAGTCGCATATTTGAACGGGATATTCATATCCAATAATAATTTCATAAATGTGAAACCAATTCTTCTTTGGTTCCGACAGCCCAAGCGGCATACCGCAGAGCCTCCGCAATATCATCGCTTGTTAAATGAGGATACTCCTCCAGCAACTCATCAATGTTTACGCCTTCGCTTATTTGTATAAGAATCATGCCGACTGTGATACGCGTTCCGGCAATACACGCCTTGCCGCCCATGATGTTTATATCGTGATTGATTCGGGTAAATTGTTCCATAATCAAACTCCTTTAAAATTTTTTATTATTATATTTTTCGTCTCCACATTCAAAATCCCGCGCTCAATCGCGTTCGTGACCGCGCCGCCCGCTACCGGTTCAAGCAGCGGCGTGATTATTTCAATGTCGGGGAAAACGCTGTGCAAAATCTGTGCAAATCTTTCCTTTATTATCGGGCTGGTTTTCCATGCCCCGCCATTCATCACCGCCGGCACCGACTGCGGAATCTCGTGCTGTTTATATAGCGCTATCGTCTGCAGCGCCAACTTCCCGCCCGCGTCTGCGACGATCTCAAGCGCGACCGGATCGCCCATATTGCAAGCGGTTTTGAGCTGGCGCGTGAAACCGGAAATCTTCATGTGCATCGGGATGTGACTAAATTCTCTGCCGTAAAAATATTTCGACGGCGAACTTGCCAATTCCAATAACAGGTCGGCAAGAACCGTTTGCCTGCCCCAGCCGCGTATGGATTGGATAGCGGCGCGTATAGCGTGCTCACCCATGTAATAGCCGCCGCCCTCGTCGCCGATGTACGCGCCCATTCCGCCCATAATGGCGCCGCGGCCTTCGGAAGGCTGCCATATAACGGAAACACCCGTTCCGCAGATAACGCTTACCCCGTCGAGTGAAAATTTCGCGCTCAGTAAGTTGAAATACTGTTCGCCGAATCTTTTAAATTGCGCGTTCGGGAGGTATTGTTTGAGACGTTTATCGATTTCCTCTCCTCCGGCGAGCATAACGCTGTAGGAAACGTCGATGGAAACGCCGGCTTCTCTTACCGCTTCACCGACGGACATATCGATATGATTCAATATATCTTCAGTTTTATAAAAATTCCCATTTATACCGCCGCCGGTTTTATATGAAAGGACGTTGAAATCGTCGTCAAACACAACGGCTTTAATTTTGGTTCCGCCGCCGTCGTAGGTTATGTAATATGCCATCTATGTTTACCTCTATGTGTTATTATTTTCACTTACATTATATAATATTACAGTAGATTTGTCAAGTAATAATCACGGCACCGAATATCCCCTACCCGCAATACGGTCATAAGTTATCATCGCGTGGCCGTCGATGAAATTTTCGATTTCGTCCGTGATATCCATTTCAAGCCGGACATTATAATGCGGCGAAACTTTGTAATAATTCTGCAAATACTGCATAAGCGGCGTTTGCGGCGCGCCGATAAGTGTTGCAAGCAGGTTGAGCAGGTTGTATGAGGCTATATCTCCGTTCATTCCGTTCGGTTGAAGCGCGAAATTCGAGTATATCAGATAAGGCGTAGATTGCGTGACAATGCGTTCGTCCGTCGTGAGATTGGCAGTACTCTCAACCAGACCGGATTGTACATACGCCGCGTAATTCGCGCCTAAAGACGGCGCGTGGTCGCCGAAAAACACAAGAACCGTCGGCCGTTCGCGGGAATCGATATAGTCAGCGAGTTTTTTTAAAGCGCGGTCGGTGTCGATGACGCCTTGTGTATAACGTGTTAATAAGTTGAAGGTATCCGCGTCAAGGTTCGGGTTGCCGACCGATACCTCAATTTCTGAATCGTCGAACTTGTTGTGAAACGGTTGGTGGTTCTCCATCGTGATACCGAACAAAACCTTCGGATGGTTGTTGATGTCAAGGAGATATTGGATATAGTCAACGAACGATTCGTCAGAGATACTTCCGCCTTTGAGTTCCGGCTCGATTGATTCAATTGCTTCCAATTCGTCGTAAAAATATAGTTTGTCGAAGCCGAGATAGCCGAATTTCTGGCTGCGCATATAGAAACTCGAGATGTACGGGTGGAGCATGTACGTGGAATAGCCGAGGTTTTTATAAGGCGTGATATAACTCTCGAAGTCAGAATGGATATACTGGTAAGGCACGGTACCGCCGGGCAGCATATCTGTAGTCAATCCCGTGAGCAGTTCGAATTCGGGACGGACGGTTCCGCCGCCGAACGCGGTCGTGAAAAAACGTCCGCTGTAACAATTGTTACGTTTAATAATCTCGTCGTAGTTCGCGAGCGGGTCGATCGAGAACGTTGTTCCCGGCAGATTCCGAACGTCCCAATAGCTTTCGGCTAAAACGATTATAATATCAGGGTACGCGAAATTCTCCGAAGCGGGTTTCGGTTGATATTTGCCGAGCAGCGCGTCTATACCGGCTTTGGAATAGTTGTCAGGTTTATTGATATTTCCGCTGAGGATATTGATAACAGTCGCACCTATGAAGCCGTTCTGCGCGTAGTTCGATTGTTGCAATGCCATGTCTTCGAGAAATAAACCGCTGTTGTTCAATATCTTTTCAACGCGGTGGGGAGTGGCTACGGCGAAGAAAGTTATCGCGACAATCAAAATTGCGGCTGGGATTCTATAGTAATACTTGAGTGGGATCTTCACATGCGTGAACGCCGTAGCAACGATCAAAGCAGCGATGACAAGTATCAGGCAAACATACAACAGCGGCGGCGGAGTCAGATACGTCACGAGTATGTGGACATTTGACGCCTGCTGTACGAAGTCCCACGGGTAGAAATAGTCGCCGGTTATCCCAAATTTGTAGAAGTTCGTGAGCGCAACCGCGCTTAGAAACGTTCCGTACATGAGCGACGCGATCCAGGCGCGTTTCACGAGCAGGAGCAATACGGCGTAAACGAGGTACATGATAGCTAAGTCGAAGAAAACGATTGAAACCTGCGTTGTTAAAAAAGAAAAGAAACGTTCTTTGTCCGCGAAATGGATGTATTCCAGTACCGCGAAACACGCGAACGGAAATAGTCCGGTAATAACATATCCTGTTATCATGATAAATTTTTTATTGATTTTCATAAGATTCTCCATAAAATGCTTGCTTTTATACGGGAAAAAGTGTATAATTAAGATAAAAAATAACGAAAGGTGTAATAAAAATGAAAGAATTTAAACCTGTAAAGACCGCCGTTATAGGTTGCGGCGCAATAAGCGGTACATATTTGAACAATTGCAAGAATCGACTTAAAATTTTTGATTTGGTGGGCTGTTCCGATATAAAACCGGAGCGGAGTTTGGCGAAAGCAAATGAATTTGGCATCAAACAAATGACGAACGAGGAGATTTATAACGATCCAAACATCGAACTCGTCATCAATACCACGTTCCCGACCGCGCATTTTGAGATTTCCAAGAACGTGCTGCTCGCCGGCAAGAACGTCTACAGCGAGAAGATGATGGGAATTTCGTTCGCGGAAGGACTTGAACTTACGGCATTGGCGCAGAAGAAGGGATTGCTGTTCGGATGTGCGCCCGACACGTTTCTCGGTGCGGGATTGCAGACGGCGCGGTTCATTCTTGATTCGGGAATGATCGGCGAACCAATCGCGGCAAACGCATTGCTCGTGCGTTCGTACCACCACGAGCGGTTTTCGGCGAGCGATGAGAAATGCTTCGTTTACAGCGAGGGTGCGGGGATTATTTACGACGTCGGGTGTTATTATCTGACCGCTCTTGTGAATCTGTTGGGACCAATCAACCGTGTGAGCGGTTTCGCGACGATCAGAGGCGCAGACGACCGTGTGTATATGAATCCCGACAACCCCGACTACGGCAAAGTCATGACAATAGATTCGACGAATATCACAGCCGGCGCGATGGAGTTTAAGAACGGTACGCTTTGTTCGATTTTAACTTCGTCGGAAGGCGCAGGCGTAACGACGCGTTTTGCAATCTTCGGTACCGAGGGGACGCTGGATTTAGGCGACCCGAATGAGTTCGGCAGTCCGGTAACCGTAAGGAGCAAATACGGCGCGGAGATAGTTATGCCGGTTGTGCACTCGTTCTCGGAGAACAGTTGGCGCTGCATAGGCGCGGCGGATCTCGCTTACGCCCTGCGCAACGGTCGCAAACCGCGCGCTTCAGGTGAATCAGCATTGCATACACTTGAGGCGGCTTGGGGGATTGTCGATGGCGGCGTTTATTCAATGACCACCACGTGCGAACGCGCCGAGCCGCTCAAAGCGGGATATGTGGAGTATCCTGAGATGGTGTTTGATATTTAACTCTTCTTTATTATCTCATAAAAGTCGCAGTCCTGCCATTCCGATTTGCTTTGATAATATTCACAATGCTCTTTATGCTCAATAAATGTCATTCCCGCTTTTTGCAATACTCTGCCCGAAGCGGGATTTTTGACGGAATGTTTCGCGGAAACTTTTTCAATCCCAACCTCCGCAAACATGAAACCGATGACCGCAATTGCCGCTTCCGTGGTGTAACCCTGCGACCAGTAGTTCCGGTTCAAGTAATATGCGAGCACGCCGTTCTGTTCGGTTACACTAACAACCATTATCAAACCGATGATTTTTTCCTCCAACTGTATTCCCCAGTAATATATTTCATCGGATTTGTAATCTCCGGTAAAATAAGAAATGAACCCGCGGGTAAAGTCTACGCTTTCGTGTGGATCCCAATCCTCATATCGCAAGACTTCTGGGTCTCTCAAGAATTCGAACACCATTTTCGCGTCATCAGGGAGGAGTTTTCTTAACAATAGTCTTTCCGTTTTTATGGTTTGCGTTCCCTTGTGTGTCATAGCACTACCGTCCAAGTTCAATCACATTCTGTATCAATGCTTTGCAACGCCCGCAATCCGTTCCCGCGCCCGTGACTTCGCCGATCTTTTCCACGGTGTCGGTCCCCGCTTTGACCGCCGCGATTACGTCTGCCAGCGACACCTTCTTGCAGCCGCACACCGAAAGTAAAATACCTTCGAGTTCGGATTTGCAGCCTTCACATTCCGCGCACAAACCCGTCATCGCCTTCACTTCGTCAACCGATCTCGCGCCCGCAATCATTGCCCTGCGGATTGTGATGTATTCTACGTTGTTTTTGGTGCAGATAATTCTGTTTCCTGCCATTTTATTTATCTCCTTTTATAAATTTTGTTTAATTATTTCAAAGATATGCCCGATATTGCCCTCTCCGGCAAAACGGTTCTTATCGAAAAAGTTTTCACGAACGTCTATCCACACAAGTTCTTTTTCGTCGCCGTGAACATCAATGTCGTTTGTCAACTTTCCGAAATAAACTTCGACGCGGCAACTGTCCGCGAGAAAATATGTGAAGTCCATAACGTGAACGAGTTCGATATCCGTGATATTTGTTTCCTCTTTCAGTTCGCGGTATGCGGCGGTTAAACCGTCTTCGCCCGTTTCGATTTTCCCGCCGACAAGGTTGTACAAACCTTTGTACGGATTCTTGTGCCGCTTGCACATCAAGACTTTATCGGCGTTCGGATTGAATACCCATATCACGTTTAAACTTTGCATTTCATTCACCTTCAAGCACATATCTGACTTCGATTAAGGTTTTCCCTATTTGAAGTTCCTTTTTTGTACCGTCAAACGAAAAATCGCATTTCTCATAGAATCGTCTTGCTCTATTGTTTTCTTCAAGTACCCAAACAATAATCTCGTGGTAGCCATTATTCTTCAACGCGGCTACGGCATAATTCATCATCTGCCGTCCATAGCCTTTATCCCAAAAGTCTGCAAGCAAATAAATCGCATATACCTCGCCCGCATCAGATTTATCCTCGTCGCGGCTTTTTCCGAAACTGAGTATCCCTATCATTTTGTTCTCTAATTTGACGGAATGAAATGGAGAATCTGATAATTCATTAATTCTTTTTCTAAGTTTTTCGGTTCTCTGTTCTATTTCTTTCGGCATATTTTTCAAATAATCATCCGGAATTATGTCCTTATAAGCCATCTGCCAGCAAGCGATATGGCAAGCTGTGTACTCATAAGCATCTTCGGGTTGGAGTTTAACGATAGTAACGTTCATTTTCTAATCCTCTCAATCGCCAGCGACAGCGCGTAATTCGCGGTCAAATGCCGGATATGTTCACGGCTTCCGCGTAGGTTGAGCTTCCGCATAACAGTTCCATTCTCACTCGCGCAGGCAATATACACAAGACCCACAGGTTTCTCCGGCGTTCCGCCGCCCGGCCCGGCAATGCCAGTCGCGCTGACCCCGTAATCAGCGTTCATGAGTTTGCGCACGCCTTCCGCCATTTCAGCGGCGGTCTGTTCAGAAACCGCACCGAATTGTGCCAATGTTTCGGGTTTCACATTTAATAATTTATTCTTAACATCATTTGCATAAGACACCACGCTGCCGTCGAAAACATCCGACGCGCCGGAAACGTCCGTTATGCGTTTGGAAATCAACCCGCCCGTGCATGATTCAGCGGCGGCGATTTTTTTATCATACATTCGAAGAATGTTTATTAAAGCGGTTTCCAAATCGGTGTCGATACCGTAAATATACGCCCCAACTTCGGTCGCGCGAATCTTCTCGATTGTCGCGTTACACAGAATCTCGCCTTCCTCGCGCGTTTTAACTTTTGCCGTAACGCGCAGACGGACTTCACCTTCCTTGCAATACGGCGCAATCGTCGGGTTTTCAGCGTTGCGCATCATGTCGCTCAGGTACGATTCCACCGTGGACTCGCCCATGCCTACGATGTTGATGTTTTTGCTGTAAAAGATGCACTCCGAGAATTGCGTCAGATACGGCACGACGGAATTATCGACCATCGGAACGAGTTCGTTTGGCGGCCCGGGCAGCATGATAATGATTTTACCGTGTTCGGAATCCTCAATCGCGCAGCCCGGAGCCGTACCGTGATTGTTCTCGAAAACGATTGCGCCGTCGGGCATATACGCCTGTTTGACGTTGTTCTCGCTCATTTTGATGTTACGTCCGGCGAAGAAGGATTTCATCTTCGCGAGCGAGGGTTCGTGCAGGGTTAAACCGCGGTTCATACACTTGGCGGCGACTTCTTTGGTGAGGTCGTCGTATGTCGGGCCGAGCCCGCCGGTCATCACAAGCAAATCGCAGCGTTCCAACGCTTCATTTATCTTACGTTCCAAACGCGCGGGATTGTCGCCGACTACGCCTTGGTAATACTGGTTGATACCGAGTTCAGCGAACTTTTTGGATATGTACGCCGCGTTAGTGTTTATGATGTCGCCGATGAGGATTTCCGTGCCGACACACAGAATTTCTGCGGAATTAATTTTAATCATATTTTTCACCCCAGTGGAAATTGTAGCACATTTATTAATAGTTGTCAAGGTTTTGTGTTGACCTTGACGCGAAGGTGTGGTATAATTTGAAATGAGGAGTTGATTTTTTGTATAATAAAAACACCCCCGCCTGCGGGCGTACCCTCTTTGCGAAAGAGGGCAAAGACAAGAACGTTCCTAACCCAAGCCCTCTTTCGTAAAGAGGGTGGCGCCGTAGCGCCGGGTGTTTTTACTTTGAAAGGATGATACAACATGAACAAAATTAGATTTGGAATACTCGGGACAGGCAGGATCGCCGGACTGTTCGCGCAGGCGATTATACACGCTTCGGAATGTGC
>Ga0123353_10005246_pt1 | contig 16940 bp, 15 predicted proteins | sample TergutLab28metaG_3_FD_92763 | JGI IMG/M metagenome (GOLD analysis project Ga0123353, IMG submission 92763) | Labiotermes labralis P3 segment gut microbial communities from Petit-Saut dam, French Guiana - Lab288 P3 | ecosystem: Host-associated > Arthropoda: Insects > Digestive system > Gut ...
AAAATACGCAACTTCTTCCAGCGTCTGTTTCCATGTAACAAAATCTTTCCGGATGCGTTTCGGATTGTCGCGTTCAATATCCAACACCCTGTGCAAGTATTCGCGTTTGTCTTTGATGCGCGCATACCATTCTGGCGAATATTCCGCTGCCCATGCCATCACGCGCTCTGTTATCTCATATTTCGATTCGTCCATCGCCGCTATGAGTTCCCGCGCCCACCATTCCAATTTCTTCATATCGAACAGCGCGCCGCTGGCTGGAAGTTTTTTGATATTTATCGGATAATCCCAAACTGTCAGCGCGGGGTTTTTCATCTTTGCTTCTTCATATCCGCTTGCGATAATATTGAATATGTATTCCAAAATGGCTTCCGGTGCCCAGCCGTCTTCCAGCAGATTTCCAACGCCTGCTTCGCGGTCTTTACGTTTCGATAGTTTCCGACGGCCGCCTGTTTCAGCGTCCAGTGTGTCGATTGTCGCATGATGGATATAAACCGGCAAGGCCCATCCCATCATATTAAACATCTGGACATGCAGCGCCAATGACGGGGTATATGTCTGGTCGCGAAAGACATGGGTGATGCGCATGAAATGGTCGTCGACCAAGTGCGCGAAATGATATGTCGGAAGGCCGTCGTTCGATTTTATAATCACTATATCGTTATCGTTTTCCGGCGATTCGACGCTGCCGCGCACAGCCTCTTTGCAATAAACCTTTCTGTTAAAATCGCCGGTTGAATACAGACGGATTGACGGCACCTGGCCCGCATCTAGTTGCGCGGTTATTTCATCTTCACCTGCATCGCGCCATTTGGCCCATTCGCCGTAAATCCCAGTACGGAATCCGGCCGCCGTTTGTTTTGTCCGGATTTCATCCATTTCTTCCGCGGCCAAAAAACAAGGATATGCCGCGCCGCATGCAAGCAATTCCGCCGCAACGGATTGGTAAATGTCTTTGCGCATCGATTGCGTATACGGGCCGTAATCACCGATTTCCTTACCTTCGCCAACCGCGCCTTCATCCGGGGTCAATCCGAATTTCGCCAAGGAATTCACAACAATATCGACAGCACCCGGAACTTCGCGCATTGTGTCCGTGTCTTCTATCCGCAATATGAATATGCCGCCCGATTGCTGGGCCAGTTTTTTATCAACAATTGCCGGATATAAATTTCCGGTATGAAAAAATCCGGTCGGCGACGGCGCGAATCGCGTTACTATTGCGCCTTCGGAAAGGTTTCGCGGCGGGAATTTTTCTTCCAGTTCCGCAACCGTCCATTTCGGCGCCTGCCCAAGAACACGTGCAATTAAATCTTTTGATAATCCTGTTCTCATCTTTTCCATTCCGATTTAAATTTTGAAAACACAAGTGTATTTCTTAATTCGCCATTCGAATCAACAGTGTCGCATCTGATTTCACCATCCAAATGATATCCCAACCGTCGCGGAATTCCGCTTGACGGCAAATTTTCCGGATTACAGCGTATCTGAATCATGTTCCAATTATCGCTATTTTCAAACGCGGCTTTTTCCAACAGTTGCACAGCCCGGGTCATCACACCCTTTCCGCTTGCCGCCGAATCAATCCAATATCCTATTTCAAGCCATTTTGCTTTTTTGTTCTTATTAACAAAACTGATACAGCCTACAAATCGACTATCCAGGAAAATCCGCCAAAAAATTTCATTTTCAAAAACATGCTTCAGACCTTCGTACATATCTTCAAGCGTCCTTGTCCCATTCACCCACGGCAGCCAGGGTCCAAGATATTCGCGGTTTCTGTCGATGGTTTCGAAAGTTTCTTTGGCCATCTCGAAAGTCGGCTTTTGCCGCCGTAATTCGATGTCACCGTCTTTTATGATTTCCGGAAATTCTGTCATTTTTCAAACCTGCTGTATTTATCGGCAAGAAATTTCTTTGGGTCGAATTCCGCAAAGACTTTATTTCTGTACTCCGGCACGATTGTGCTGGTAATGCCAAGTCCGCGTTCCGCAAGGTTGTCTTGCGCCACACCCGCAACGTATGCCAAATTGAGTTCCGTGCCGAAAACTATGCTGCTGATTACTTCCGGGTACAGCGCATGTTCGTGCGCCAAACCTTTGGCTTTCAGTTTGTCTATGCCGCCGGTAACCGGTATCTCAAACGCTATCTGGCCAAGGCGTTCGCCCGCATCGACTTCGCTTGTCACTTTGTGCACGGTACAGCCGGTAAACACATCACAATTGTTCAACGCGTCTTGATATGCGTCCATGCTGCCCTTGTACACGAACGGCAGGATGCTGGGGTGAATATTTACTATGTCATAATTGTCCGCGATTTCCGGCGGCAGTATGCGCATATATCCGGCAAGAACAATCAAATCGAATTTATTGGCTTTCAGAAATTCGGACAGTTGGGAATGGTCACCATACGGCGCCGGCAGATAATGGACAACGACGCCCAGTTTTTCCATCTTTTCATATACGCCCGCCTTTTCTTGTTTTTTGTCACAGCCGACAATAAACCCTATCGGCAAGTTCCGCTTTTGCGCGTATTTGACGATTGCCTCTGCGTTAGAACCGCCGCCAGAAGCCAGTATAAGTATTTTTTTTTCATTTGTCATTAATAGGAACCTTTTTGTTGAAATCAGACAGTTTGAATTTTATACTAAGAATATGGAAAATGCAAAAAATTCTTATATTCGCACGTTTGGGCGAATACACGGTAAAAAACTGTCCGCGCGCCAGCAATGGTTACTTGATAACCTTTTACCTACACTGATACCGACGCAAACCGATGCGGCTGGCGCCGTTCTTGAAATCGGATTCGGCGCGGGCGAACATATCCTGCATTTGGCAAAAAACCATCAATCCCTGCAAATCATAGGGGCAGAGCCGTTTATCAACGGCGTGGCATCGCTATTATCACAGATGGCAGACGATGAAAACAAAGTAAAACCAGAATACCAAAATATAAGAATCTGGCCCGATGATGTTCGAAAACTATTTAATCTCAACTCTAAACTCTCAACTCTAAACTCTGTAAATCTTTGCTTCGCAAAGATTTACATCCTGCATCCCGACCCTTGGCCGAAAGCCCGACATGAAAAACGCCGCCTTTTGTCGGCGGAATTCTTGAACGAACTGGCCGAACGCCTTGCGCCCGGCGGCCAAATAATCATCGCAACGGACCATCTGGACTATTTCGATTGGATTCTTGAACAGACAAAGAAATCTAGGCTCTTAACTCTAAACTCTAAACTCTTGAAATCAAATTCGCTTTACGAATTTGATTTCACAACCCCGCCCGAATCGGGCCTGGATACGCGTTATAAAAAGAAAGATATGTTCGGCGCGAATACTTGCCGGTATCTGGTATTGGGAATGTAGGGGCCGAATATCTTCGGCCCGCTTATTTTTTACCCAACCCCGTTTTCTTTGCGATTTTCGAACGCGCGGCGGCATATCGCGGCGCAACAAACGGATAATCATCCGGTAATCCCCACTTTGCGCGATATTGTTCGGGCGACAGGCCAAACTTCCGCATTACATAACGGCGCAGCATTATATGCCACGTCCCGTCTTCAAAGCACAATATGGCATCCGGCCGCACAGAATCGGCGACCTGTTTGGCCGTCAGTTGCGTCGCGGTCACCCGGCGCAGCGATTCGGTCGCCTGTCGCACGGCTTCGTCTATGGATAGTTTTGGGTTGGCAGAAATCGCAGCCGCGGCCAGTGCCGCAATATCACTTGTCAGTGTTGAATTTTGAGTGTTGAGTTTTGAGTTATTCATATCTTGCAAACACCTTTATTTGAATTATAATCATATTATTACAAATAAACCATAAGTCAAATTAAAGTAAAATGTCTGAAACAACAAATAAAACTCAAAACTCAACACTCAAAACTCAACACTCGCCGGCGCCAACGGCGCCGCTTGCCGAACAGATGCGCCCACAAACCATAGACGACATAATCGGCCAGAAGTCGCTGCTGGGGCCGAACGGCTTTGTGCGACAAATGGTGGATAGCGGCCGCCTCTCCAACCTTTTGTTATGGGGGCCGCCCGGCTGTGGTAAGACGACTATTGCGCGCGCTTTGGCAAACACGACGGATATGGAATTTGTTCCAACGTCGGCTGTCTTCATCGGCACCGCGGACATAAAAAAAATTATGGAAACCGCAAAAATGAACCGCGAACTGGGCCGCAGCACATTGCTGTTCATCGACGAAATCCACCGGTTTAATAAAACGCAACAGGATACCTTGCTGCCCTATTTGGAAAACGGCACTGTTGTCTTTGTCGGCGCGACTACCGAAAATCCGTCGTTCGAACTGAACAACGCGCTACTCTCGCGCTGTCATATCGGCGTGCTGTCGCCGCTGGGCAGTGAAGAACTTTTAGAGCTTTTGTCGCGTTCGGAAAAATTTTTAAAATGTCGCATGCCGTTAACCAAAGAAGCCCGCATTCACCTGTGCCAGATGGCGGACGGCGATGCACGGTTTTTATTGAACACTGTGGAATATCTGTCGCGAACAAAATTCGACGAACCGCTGTCACCCGATGAACTGGACAAAGCGATACAAAAGCGCGCGCCCATGTCGGACAAGGCGGGCGACGAACATTTTAATTTAATCAGCGCGGTGCATAAATCATTGCGCGCAAGCGACACGGACGCGGCGCTGTATTGGACGGCGCGCATGATGATTGCGGGCCAAGACCCGATGTATCTGTTCCGCCGGCTGACGCGGTTCGCGATGGAAGACATCGGGCTTGCCGACCCGCATGCGATGCAAGTCGCATTATCCGCCTGGCAGATTTATGAAAGAATGGGCAGCCCGGAAGGCGACCTGGCGCTGACGCAATTGGTGATTTACCTTGGCACTGCGCCGAAATCAAACGCGAACTATCTTGCCCAAAAGTTTGCTTATTCTGCGGCTGAAAAATTTGGATCGCTGACGCCACCGAAAAACATCCTGAACGCGCCGACCCGGATGATGAAAGAAATGGGATACGGCGCGGGATATGTTTACGAACATGACACGGCGCAAACATTCAGCGGCCAGAACTGTTTCCCAGAAAGCATGCGCCGCCAGACTTTCTATACACCGAAAGAGATAGGGTTCGAGAGGGAGATAAAAAAGAGATTGGATTATTGGAACAAGTTAAGGAACCAGCAATGATACCAAATAAAAAAAGCAATGGCACCCTGACCCCGATTTATATACTGCGGGTAAAATATCTGGACACTACTTTCAAATATTATCGCAACGGCTGGGGCGGCGATTTCGGATTCAGTATGCCAAAAGACGCCCCGGATTATAAACAAAAACGCCATCAAGCATTTGAATATACCTATACCATACACCATATTGCGACAGAATTGGGGTACAAGCCGACCTTGATGCTTTCCGTTGCAGAAAAGCCGGACGACAATGCCGTAACGGATATTGAATTAATCAGAAAATTTCACGCCGTCAGAACAAAAGATTAAGCCGCGTGCCGAGCCGCCATTCGCTGTTTTCGAATTCGTAATCGAACGCGCCGACATACACGGTTCGGCCGAATCTTTTCGCAAGTTTTATACCAGCCCATCTTTGGTCGTAATTGGGGTCCGTCGCCTTTCGGAAAGTCACGCTGGTGCCGAAAGACCAGCCGTAATTGAAACGGAAATACATTTCCGGCGCCAAGTCTATGTAAGCCATGCCCTCTTCTTCGTCAAAGATCCAGCTGGCCTGGACGGTTCCGGCCAATGTCATGCCGACCCACTGACGGCCTATGCGTGCGCCCGTAAGATAAACGGTGCTGGCGTGGCTGGGCAGATTCGTCGCGCCCGCGCCGGCGTAATTGATGCCGGCAAACACGTCGGTCTTTATACGGCCGGAATCCGGCGCGCGGTACATGATCATCAGTCCGATGTCCGACAAGCCGCTTTCATTGTCGTTGTCAAAATTGTTCTGCAAGCTTATGTTTCCGGAAAACACCATATTTCCGTTGATGCCGTATGAAAACTTTTGTTCCAGCTGCATCGACTTGTTCCCGCCGTAAATCGACGACCGCGAAGTCAGGTCCGTGGCCCCTTCAAAAAACAGAGGATCTTCGGTGTCGAATCGGACGTGCGCGGGCGGCGCGGCGTTGAAGAATTCGCGCGCGCTGTAATTGGAAAATCCGCTGTTGCTGGATGCGGCGCCGACGCTGCTGCTGCCGCCTCCGAATCCGCCCAGATGTTCTTCGGGCAGGTTTGCGCGCGCTTCGAAAAGGAATAAGGAATAAGGAACAAGGAATAAGACAATTCTTATTCTTTTGATTTTCCCGATTTTTAAACTTTGAATTTTGGACATTTTTCTTATTCCTTGTTCCTTATTCCTTAAAAATACAGCATCGCCCTGGCGCCGAACATCATGTCGGAATAATTGGACAGCTCGGTGCGGCCGATAAATGCAAAACTCGATTGGGTTCCAATCGGATCCCGCCAAAACATTTCTATGTCGTCTCTATTCGATACAGTGTTCCATACCGACATGCGGCCATAGATTCCGACCGCAAAGCTGTGGGTCGGCTGGTAATTCAGCGCGACCGAAATCCCTGCCTGCTGATGCCAGTCGTAATCCCCAATAATCAATTCGGCGCCAACCGACCACGAATCGTCCAGACCACTGAATATCCCGACGCCCACTTCCAGGTTCAGGACCATGCTCACGTCCTGCTTATAGGCGATATAATACGCCGCGCTTTGGATAACTTCGTCTTCCATAAACGCGCCGTACGAATTTTCGTTCCAATTGATACCCCAAATGCGGCCAAGCCCGTATATGATGGAACTCCCCATCTTGCGCCCGACTTTGCCGGACAGCGCCAAAGCGTTCGCCGAATCCGTCCATTGATAGAATGCGGACACGTTCGCGATATAGTCCGCGTCGTCATAGAACCGCCAGACGATTCCGACCCCAAGATTGTCGATGTCGCTGCTGGACGATTCGTCCGGCAAAAGGTCCGGGGCGTCCCAATTCATTTCAGCGCTGTTGAACCCGTATTTGATGCTGGCAAGCAATGCGATCGTATCGGTGATGCCGTAAGAGAAATCTTGTTTTATAAAGGTCTGGCTGGCGTTCCATTTGCCGGATTCGCCGTCGAACCAAACGTTCGGGTCGATGGCGGGATCAATGACCGGTATCACGAAATTGAATGAATTGCGCGCATGCCCGATATCCGTGACCAAACCGAATCTGCCTTTATACGGCTGAAAGAACGGATCTGCGATATGTACCTTTTCGCCGTCCCGCACCCTTATGGCATCCGACCGCATCGAAGGGCGCGGTGGTGGCGGCGCGGCTGGCACCGTATGGTGCGGTGTTTCGACGACTGGCTCTATATCCACGGCCGGCCCCGTATCGACCGCGGCCCCAAAATCATCGTACAGCGACGCGCGCCGGCTGGGGGTGACGTAATACATGGACCTTCCATGCTCTACTGTGAATCCTGAAACGCCTGGCTGCGGATGAAAGATATTTATGTTGTTCTGGATCTTTATGCCCGGCGCCGCGGCGCCGCGCCCCCTTCCGTCCGAACAGTCGTGCCCCGTCTCTCTGGCAAAACTGGGCGCACCGACTGCGGCGGCTATGCCAATAGCCGCGGTCGTCCAGATAAACAAAATCTGTTTTTTCATATTAAAAACCTTTAATTATATACAGGGATTATATCACAAAATATCAATAATTAATAACTAAAAATTACAGGACGCAGATGCTAAAATTCTTAATCGCTTTTGCCAAAGCGCGCCAGCAGCGCCCTTGTGACATCGGCGGAAACCGCGCCTATGAACGCGCCCAAAAGCACGTCCGAAGGCCAGTGCGCACCTGCGGCGATACGCGATAATCCGATCATTATTGCGGCAATCCATACCGGCGTTTTATATTTGGGATAAAGCAGCCCGATGACCGCCAAAGCTGCGAATCCCACCGCCGCGTGCCTGGACGGCATCGAATTGAAAACCCATTCCCTGTGCATTGGGTAAAAACCGGTCTGGCCCAGTACTTCCCACAGCACCGGCCGCATGCGGCCGATGATTATCTTCAGAACGCCGCTGACCGCGCCGGCCAGCATGACGGACGACATGACATAAAGCATCGTTATGTTAAGATTGCGCAGCCAGCCCAAAACGGACAAGCCCGAATGCCGGCGCCAGATGCGCGCCGCGGCGGTGGCAAAGAATATGGCGGCGGACGCCATGACAACAAGGCGAAAGTTTCCGGCCGCGCCGACCGCGCGCAGGGCTGCGCCGTCGAAAAAACGCACGAAAGCAAACAGCGTCTTGTCCAGCCAGAAAACGCATGCCAGACAAAGCAGTACGACGACTGCCGCCCCCATGCACAATTTTTTCCAATCGATTTTATTCGCTTCTGTCAGGAACATGGGAAATCCTTTTTCATTCTTCTTCTGCGACGGCTATGGAACGCTTGTGTTCTTCAAAAAACTTCCTGTTGTATTCGACGGATTCCGCATACGGTTTGAATTCAGCGGCCTTGTTGTTGTATTCTTCGGCCTTTGCCAGATCGCCAAGTTTCCAATAGCACAGACACAGCTGCGCCGCCGGGGTGTACCCGCAGCTGTCGGCATCCGCGAACGCCAGTTTCGGCGGCTGCGCGACCAGCGCCCTTTTGTACCAGTATGCGGCTATGGCGTATTTTTCCGCCGCCAGAAACCTGTCGCCGATCGCACAGCATATTTCCGACCGCGGCATGTCGTATGCGAAACTGCGGAACAATGCGACAAGCGACGCATCGCCTTCATGCATCCTGCCCAGCATGTTGCATGCCTCTATCTTGTCTTCCACCCATCCGCCGTCGGTCCCCAAAAATTTTTCCAGCCATTCAATGGATTCCTGATAGCGGCCGGAATAGTACAGTTCCCTTGCATAATAATACATTTCGCGCGGCGAAAATTCCGCGCCCGTCGCAAGCATATTTTCGAAAATCCCAATATTCCGTTCGGTGTTGCCCTGGTGCAGGGGTCCGTGGTTTACGGCGAAATCTGACGTTATTGTCCGGCCGCGCACTTGCATGTATTCGTGTATGGCGCCGTGCCAGCGCGGCTGGCCGTCGTTCTTGACCATGCGTTCGCGGGTGGAAAAGAAAGTCGGATTGCCTGCTCCGTCGAAACTTAAATTGTACCGGCACATGACAGAATCCGCGTCCAGCGGCAGGGAACTTTTTAGTTTTCGCAAATTCTCGCGGTCGGCGTCCGTCAAGTAATCGTCGGCGTCCAGCCACATCAGCCATTCCTTTGTGCCGTGCGAAAAAGCGAAATTCCGCGCGGCCGCAAAATCCTTTATCCATTCGAAATCATAAATCTTGTCGGTGTATTTGGCGGCGATTTCCTTGGTTTTGTCGGTGCTGCCCGTATCGGCTATGATTATTTCATCGACGATGTCCGCCACGCATGACAGGCAGCGGTCCAGCACCTGCTCTTCATTTTTTACTATCATGCACAAACTGATGGTTGCCATTTTCGTCCCCTTTTATTCATGGGCATTCTATTTCATAGAGGATAAAAACACAAATGATTTTTAAAAATCCGTAAATAAAGAATCCGGCGAATGCCGGATTTTTATTCGATCCAAATTGACGCGTAAGTTGTTCCGCCGGCGCTGCCGATCGGAATCTGCACGTTGGTGCGCGTTACCGTCAAAGCGCTTGTTCCGGTGATATTCGTAAGCATGTTGCCGGCCCCGCTGAATGTGACGGAAGATACGGCACCTGTGGCACCTGCGGTACCAGCAGTGCCTTGCGCACCTTGGGTTCCTTGCGGACCAGTCGCACCTACCCCGCCTGCATTACCTTGACTGCCTTGGTGACCTTGTGTTCCCTGATTACCTTGAGCACCCTGGGCCCCTTGCGGACCGGTCGCACCTACTCCGCCAGCTGTACCGGCTGTGCCTTGCGCACCTTGTCTGCCCTGTGGTCCCTGAGTTCCTTGAGCGCCTACCCCGCCTGCATTACCCTGATTACCTTGGTGGCCCTGGGCTCCCTGCGGGCCTACTCCGCCTATATTACCTTGGGCACCCTGCGGACCAGTCGCACCTACTCCGCCAGCTGTACCGGCAGTACCCTGGGCACCTTGTCTACCCTGCGGGCCTTGAGTTCCTTGGGCGCCTACTCCGCCTGCATTACCCTGATTACCTTGGTGGCCCTGGGCTCCCTGCGGACCGGTTGCACCTATCCCGCCAGCTGTACCGGCAGTACCCTGGGCACCTTGTCTACCCTGCGGGCCCTGTGTTCCTTGGGCACCTACTCCGCCTGCATTACCCTGATTACCTTGGTGGCCTTGAGCTCCCTGAGAACCCTGATTTCCTGCGGCACCTTGGGGACCGGTTGCACCCACTCCACCAGCGGTACCGGCAGTGCCTTGCGCACCTTGTCTGCCCTGCGGGCCCTGAGTTCCTTGGGCACCTACTCCACCTGCATTACCCTGATTACCTTGGTGGCCCTGGGCTCCCTGAGAACCCTGATTTCCTGCGGCACCTTGGGGACCGGTTGCACCCACTCCACCAGCGGTACCGGCTGTACCGGCGACACCTTGGTGACCTTGACTTCCTTGTGGACCTACCCCACCTACATTACCTTGAGTACCCTGGGCACCCTGCGGACCGGTCGCACCCACTCCACCGGCTGTACCGGCTGTACCCTGGGCACCTTGTCTGCCCTGTGGCCCTTGGGTTCCCTGCGCGCCAGCATTACCCTGATTACCTTGGTGACCTTGGGTTCCCTGGGCACCGGCATTACCTTGGTTGCCCTGAGCACCAGTCGCGCCAGTCGGACCTACCCCGCCAACTGCACCAGCGGTACCGGCCGTACCGGCGATACCTTGGTGACCTTGACTTCCTTGCGGACCTACCCCACCTACATTACCTTGATTACCCTGTGCTCCCTGCGGACCAGTCGCACCCACTCCACCAGCGGTACCGGCAGTGCCTTGCGCACCCTGATTGCCCTGTGGACCTTGTACACCCGCAGTTCCAGCAACACCTTGATTACCCTGATGGCCTTGCGCACCAGAAACGCCAGTTGCGCCGGTTGCGCCAGCAATTCCGGCCGTACCGACAGCGCCTTGCAAACCCTGATGTCCCTGCGGACCCATGACGCCGGTTGCGCCAATATTGCCCTGCGGGCCGGCCAGGCCTATTGCACCCTGAACGCCCTGCGGGCCTTGCGGGCCGGGATTGTCCACGATAAGGGCCATGATGGCGTCCCTATCATAATAATTGGATTCCAAATGAGCGCTGATTGCGTCAGTCACCCTTGTGACATGTGCTACTGATGCGACTTGCGCGTTCACATTCGCGGCGGCAAGCGCACCAGCGACCGACAATGCGATCAAGCTGACTTTATGTTTGCAAACGTGATTATCTCTCATGATTATTAACTATAGCTATTTCGTTATAAAAATGTCAATCAAAACTTGGCGTTTTTTTAAAAAACTTTCCGGACCGGCGCGAAGCCCGCGCCGGGTCCGAATGTTTTCTTACCTTGCGATGACTTCCCATGCAACGGTTGTGCCGTTGGTCGTCAGAACGCAACTGTTCGTCGGATTGGCGCATTCGAGCGGCGCGGTCGCCAGAAGCCCCAGTTCATCGAACTGTACCGCGCTGTTGGCTTTCGCGATTGTATCGTTGACAACCAAGGCCGCGGCTGTCCCCTCGACCGATATTACACGTCCATCCAATTCCGCGATAGCTTCAAGATCACCCAGGGTTTCAAGCGCGCCTTCAACCGTCGTCAAACGAGTGCCCAACGCAACGTTACCGGTTTGGGCGTGCGTCGTCCTGCCTTCAACTGTTATCACACGGCCGTCCAGATCGGCGACGTTTCCGTCTATGCGGACGACGTCATCTTCGTGTCCTGTAACCATACCCTCAACCGTTGTCAAGCGGGTGCCCAGCGCAACGTTGCCGGTTTGGATATCCACTGTTCTGGCTTCAAGCGTTGTGATGTTGCCTTCGGCTGTTGTCACGCGGCCTTCGACAGCTCCGATAGCTCCAGATACGGCCGTACCGACAGTGGTGTCGATTCCGGCGGCAACTTGCGCCTGTACATGGTCTCGCAGCCCTTCCACCGTCATGGGCACGCCGCCCGGACCTATGGCGCGAATAAACTGACCTTCCGCGTCAACCGTCGCTATGGCGCCGGCAACGCCCGGCCCGGCCAAGTCCGCTTTGCCTTCCAGGGCTGTGTTTATGCCTTGGATAGCGGTGCCGTGTCCGGTAACCGTTGTTTCGATCGTGCCCACCCTTGTATCCGTGGGCATATTTTCAATAGCTGCGTCTATGCGGACGATGTCCAGTTCGTGCTGGGCGACTTCCGCCTCAAGCGGGACTATCCGCTCTGTCGTGATGCGGTCGACGTATTGCTGCGAAGCGATGTTCGCCATGGCGGGAGCGCCGATAAACAGCACGCCGCCGGTTGTCATGGCAATGACTAGTTTTTTGTTCATTTTTCTCTCCTATTTTTGAACTTTTTTTGCCTTTCGGCGGTTTTTTTGTTTTGAATCTCGTTCTGTTTCTATCAGAAAACAATACCCACGCATGTCTCTTTTCCTTGTCCGTCTGTCATCCTCAGCTGGTTCGGGTCGCACCTGAATACTTCTATAATCGCCGCCTGGTCGATTTCGACCCTGCCTCCGTGGACGACCAGTCCTTCGCCGACCTGCACGGCCAGCCTGTTATTGTCGTCGAGTATGATCCCGCCTTCTTCCGCGACCATCGACTGCTGGGCCTGCTGGGCAATTACTTCCGGATCGATCGCGATACGGCCGTTCTCGATCAGCAATCCGTCGCTGACCTGCACCGATATCCTGTTGTTGCCGTCGATGATTATGCCCGCGCCCATTGTCAGTGCATCCTGTTTGCCGGCTATGACCGGGCTGGTTTCCACCATGTATGTTATCAGGTCCTCGATTTTGATGTCCAGTTTGCCCAGTATTTCCGTAATCATTTTGTCGGTCAGCTCGAAATCCGAATCGCCGTGCATGCCCTCCATTTCCCGCCTCAATTTTTCTATTTCGGCGTCCAGTTCTTCCCATCTGATAAAGCCGGTCAGATCGACATCGATGTTTCCGCCGCCTGCGCCGCTGCCTACGTTGATGCTGCCGGTCGCATTGTTTCTGATGGAATCATATACCGAAGATCTGCGGGCCGCCGTACCGCCGCCGGCCGCAACCAGCGATGGGGCGCCGACCGGGCGAACAGCCGGGGCGGTTGCCGCGCGCGCAACCGGGGGTGCAACGGCCGGGGCGGACGCTGCGCGGGCTGCGGATCCCGATGTCGTAACCCTGGGCGCTGCCGCCGCGTTGCCGACGCGGGCCGCGGGCCGCGGGGCCGCGGATGCGCCGCCGGTGCGAACGCTGGTCGTTTGCGCTGCCGCATATTGTGCGGACAAGATAAAGAACGCCGAACACAACCCAACGGACATGCCTCTGACTATCTGGAAAAAATGCTCTTTGCTTCTTGTCATGTTTCCATGCTCCTAATTCTATGCCTTAAAATTCATACGCCAGTCCCAGACGCACGGAATGGTTCAGAACCCATCCGATTTCGTTGCTGAGAGTGTGGGGGACGCTTTCGATGATTACTGCGTGGTTTGCATTGTATCCCGCGTCGAACGCGCTGAATCTGTACCCAAGATCTATGAACCAGTCGTCCGCCACGCGCGCGCGGTATCCCAAAAGCAGTTGCGGCATGACCGACACGTTGGACTGCGACGACCTTATGAAGAAATTGTTGGATGCCGACTCTTCCACTTGCGGCATGGCGACACCGATTCCGGCGCCGGCGTACAGCCAGCCCCAGCTTTGTTCAACAGTATTGTATGTGGCGTTGACCACCGCGAACGGCGCGGACAGTCCGATCTTAAAACATACGTTATCAATGTTGCAATCCGTATCGGACCATTCGCTGAAGTACCCGACTTCCAGCCCGATGTGCCAATTATTATCCAGACGGTATCCGACAAAACCAGAAAAACTGATTTGTGGCGCGGCGCTATGGCTTGCGGTGTCGGTGGCAATACCGGGACCAGGATATGTCGATGAATGATTTTCCGTAAAGAATGCAAAGTTTTGGATGAACGCCACGCCCGCGTACCAGTCTTTGGTGGGGGCTTGCCTCAGCGTCGCGCTTCCGGGGGGTGCGACGAAATCGCGCGCCGGCGCGGTCCGTGTCGGCTGCTGCAACCCGGGGTTGGTCGATGCGTGCATCGTTCCGTACTGGCTTTGCGACAGAAACTGTCTTGACGATTGTTGCGCGTGCGCGGGGATGCACAAAAAAAGCCCCGCGGACACTATAGATAAGGCGATGGGTTTGTTCACGATGATCCTCTCCGTTGTTTATTTGGTTTTCACCTACCCTGCATTTTATCACAAATTGGCAATAGAAAAAAGCGAAAAATCAAAACATAAAAAACACCGCCGAAGCGGTGCGTAAAGAAAAACAAATTTCGACGATTATTTCTGGGAATTTATATACAGGATGCAATCCATCGCCGCGTCGCAGCCCGCGCCGACGGCGGTGGCAACCTGCATCTTCAGACCCGACTGCACATCGCCGCAGACGTACATCCCCGTGGGCAGATCCGCGGGCGCCAACCGGCCCGCTTCGTCGCGCTTTACCGATTCGGAAAGATAGTCCGTGTTCGCTTCGTGGCCTATGGCGATAAAGACTCCTTCGCATTCGATTCGTTCACCCTTGTTCGTCATGGCATACGCTACGCCCGATTCGTTTCCGCCTACTTCGGCGATTTCGGTCTCGAACATGACGGATATTTTTTCATTCGCATCCACGCGGTCTACCAGAATCTGTTCGCCCCGCGAAAAGGAATTTTTCCGGTGCAGAATGCGCACGGATTGCGCCAGGTCGGCCAGATACAAAGCATCGTTCAAAGCGGAATTTCCGCCACCGATTACAATTACGTCCCGACCGGAATAAAAGAACCCGTCGCACGTGGCGCAATATGACACGCCACGGCCGGTGAATTCGCGGATTCCTTTCGTATCCAGTTTGCGCGGCTTTGCGCCCGTGGCGATTATAATTGTCTTTGATTCATATTCTTTATTGTCATCGGCAACTACTTTATAACTGCTACCTGCTACCTGCTCGCTGCTAACTGTTTTCGCGGACGCGAAAATAACCTCTGCGCCGAACGTCTCGGCCTGTTCTTTCATGGTGTTCGCCAGCGCAAGGCCATTTGCGCCCGGCGTTCCCGGATAGTTTTCCAAAGAATGTATCGTCGCCATCTGGCCGCCCAGCTGGTCGCCGCCCAGCACAAGCGTCTTTTTGCCTGCGCGCGCCGCATAAAGCGCGGCTGTCAGTCCGGCGGGACCCGATCCCAGAATAATAATGTCGTACATGGCAATACCTTATATATGTATGGTTAATTCGCCCAACTTTACCCGTTTTCCCATCCATAGGCAAGTCGATTCGAATATAAATTTGTTTTTTGTCCCTGATTTCCAGTCCCTGGTTTTTATTTCGTCAAGAACCTGTCGATTCGATTTTGAAAAAAATCCCAGTTTTCTGGGCATAAAAATAAATCAAGAGCAAAAATGCCAAAATAGTAAAATTTTTTACTCCAAAAACGACTAAAAATACTATATATTGTACCGACGTGGCGAACCTGACCACCACATATAGATTAACGACTGTAAAATCAAAGGGTTTTATAAACATGAACGAATCGTTAAAGCTTTTGTCTGATTTGACGTTTTATATGAAGTATTCCCGGTATATGCCGGAACAAAAGCGGCGCGAAACCTGGGTCGAGTCTATGACGCGTAATAAAAACATGCATCTTACGCGATTTGCTGCTTTTCCGGATGTATTTCCGTTAATCGAACGCGCCTATGAACTTGTTATGGACAAGAAGATTTTGCCGTCTATGCGCTCTATACAATACGGCGGCGCGCCGGTATTAAAGAACAATATTCGCATGTTTAATTGCTCGGGCATCGGTATCGATACGACCGATGCGTTTGCCGACACCATGTATATATTGTTGTGCGGGGGCGGCGTTGGATTTTCCGTCCGTCGCGCTTTTATCGACAAGCTGCCGTCTATGAAACCGCGCACAGGCAAAAAAGCGACATTCAAACCCGAAGATTCTATCGAAGGCTGGTCCGATTGCGTACGCGCATTGATGGACGCCTATTTTATAACAGGCGATGACATTGAATTCGATATGTCGGGCATAAGGCCAAAGGGCGCGCTGATACATTCCAGTATGATGTCCGCCCCGGGTCCCGAACCGCTTTTGAAATCGCTTTTGAAAATCCGGGATATTCTGGATTCGAAAATTAAAAACGGCGAAACCCGCTTGTCTTCGCTGGACTGCTACGATATTTGCTGTTGGCTGGCCGATTGCGTTCTTGCCGGCGGCGTCAGGCGTTCCAGCACGATTGCGCTGTTTGACAAAGACGACGAACTGATGCTGCACGCCAAAGAAGGCAACTGGTGGGAAGTAAATCCCCAGCGCGCGCTGTCCAATAATTCGGTTCAATTCGACCGTGAAACGACCACCCGTGAAGATTTCGACAAAATATTTACGCAATGCGAAAAATCCGGCTGTGGCGAACCTGGCATAGTATGGAGCAACAACGACGAATGGATGGTCAATCCTTGCTGTGAAATATCATTCCCGTCCAAAGGCATGTGCAATCTGACATCGGTAAACCTTGGCGACGTGGAATCCCAGGAAGACTTTGACGAACGCGCATACTATGCGTCGGTGCTCGGAACGCTCCAGGCTGCGTATTCCGATTATCCGTACATCCATCCCGACTGGGGCAAGAATTCAAAAGACATGTCTTTAATCGGCGTATCGCTGACCGGAATTGCATCGCACCACGATTTGACCAAGCTTGATTTCGACCGCGCTGTAAAGAAAGTCAACGACGCAAACAAACAGGTCGCAAAA
>Ga0123353_10005248_pt1 | contig 16937 bp, 12 predicted proteins | sample TergutLab28metaG_3_FD_92763 | JGI IMG/M metagenome (GOLD analysis project Ga0123353, IMG submission 92763) | Labiotermes labralis P3 segment gut microbial communities from Petit-Saut dam, French Guiana - Lab288 P3 | ecosystem: Host-associated > Arthropoda: Insects > Digestive system > Gut ...
AATCAGTTTGATTTTACAGATGATGCTGTTATAGGGGCTATGAAAAGCAACCCCGATATAATAGTTTCAATAAGCGCCAATAAACTTGGCAAAGACAGAGCAGCCATTGCATCTCCTTATAAAATCAACGAAGAAAATTATGACAGCACTTTTCGCTATCTTGTAAATGGAATAAAAAAAAGCAGATCTTTCTGGTCGCCCGGCATAACAGCAGATATGTTTAAGCGGACAGTTGCAATAGATTATAAAAGATTACGAGCTGAATGTATTGCAATTAAAGAGATACTGAATAAAGCAAGCAGTATAATTATAAAAACCAGCGAAGGGACAAATTTTACAATACCAGTAAAAGGGAGAAAGGCTTTTTGCGATGATGGCGATTTTTCTTTTCCCGGATCTGGTGGGAATCTTCCGGCAGGCGAAGTTTTTATATCTCCGCTGGTTGGGAAAAGTAACGGCATAATAGTATTCAATGGAAGTATCTCTGTTAAAAATGGGGATATATTGATAGATACTCCAATCAAAGTAACAGTTTCAGATGGATATGTGTCATCAATAGAAGGAAAAAGTGAAGCAGAAATCCTTATGGAGACAATAGCCAAAGGGAGAGAGAATTCCATTCTTTTTGAAAAAGAGGGCAAGCTGCCCAATGGCAAAGGCGAAGTATATAAAAAAAATGCAAGCAATATCGGAGAGCTTGGAATAGGATTAAATCCCAATGCAATAATTACAGGGAATATGCTGGAAGATGAAAAAGCATACAGGACATGTCACATAGCAATAGGCAGCAATTATGATGGGGATGCGCCTGCTCTTATACATCTTGATGGGCTTGTAAGAGAACCTGATATTACTGCCATAATGGAAGATGGAAAATCTGTTTTAATTATGAAAAAAGGCGAAATGAATTTATAAAGTATAAATAAATTCCAGATACCGGCTCCCCTTCTGTCAAGGGAAAATATTAGTAAGCATGACAGCGTTGGCCAGTATCCAAAAAATTATTTTATTCCCATCCCAAAAGTTGCGCCAAGAACAAAAGTTCTGTTTTCATCAAGAAGATCTGTTACCTGCGCATCAATTATCACTTTAAATTTGGAAAGCGCTTTGATTTCAGAAAGATCAAACCTTAAGCCTGTATTGAATGTACCTCTGATCCATGCATTTGATCCAATAGCATGAAGACTGTACGAAAAGTTTGAAAAATCGCTGACCCAGTGAATATAGTTTTTAAATTTATCAGGGAATAGAAGAAGATCAAAACCCATTCCAAAATCTACTGCATCTTTGGGAGCTCCGGCATTGTCTCCAAATGTCTTTCCTACTACCAGAGTTGTTTCTGCTGACATTCCAAAAAATGTTCCTGGATATGTTGCTGCTAAATATAGTTGTGTTGCATATTCCTTGTCATTGTCCCAATATTTAGTTTTTAGAGCTTGTACATTGGCACCAAGAGCAAGATGTGTTGCACTATCGATTGGAAGCCTGAACTTTCCATTAAAAAGCATATCTGCCTCATCTGAGTCACCCTGACTATCATAAGCAAAAGCTAATTCAACAAGCCTATAGAGACTTACAGAAACTTTTGGTATATGCGTCATATCAGGATCAGCAAAAATTGCATGATAGCCAACATCGATTCCAATATCAGCAGATTTATCCCAACCTATCTTTGCATTTGGAATAGCGATAAGTCCTGTTGCGCCATTGTGAGTCATCCCTTTTGCAGATTGTGCAAATACTCCGGCAACTGCAAAAAGAACTAAAAGAATTATTAAAAAAGTTTTTTTCATTTCTCCCCCTAAATAATAACATAAACAATAATTTTGATTAGCAATGACTATATTAAATATATTATTCTCTTAAAGCAAGCAAAAACAGCAATGCCTAAATACTTTGTAAAATTGAACAGGAGATGTGATTGTAAGTGTTTTTAGCCAAACAGGTAGTAGCGCAGCTTTTCAAGAATTTTTTCATAATCCAGCGGTTTTCCAATATGATCATTCATACCAGCTTTTAAACACTCATCAATATCTTCCTGAAATACATTTGCTGTCATGGCTATTATTGGAATTGTTTTTGCTTTTGGAATATCCAGTTTTCTGATGTTTCTTGTTGCAGTTAATCCATCCATTTCAGGCATCTGCAAATCCATAAAAATTACATCATATTTCTCCGGGGCATCACAAAACTTCTGGACAGCAATTGTCCCATTTTCTGCGCAATCTATCTTCAATTGCGTTGGTTCAAGCAAGGTAAGAACGATCTCGCGATTAATATCTATATCTTCAGCCAGCAGCATACAGTGGTCAGCAAAAACAGGCACAGATTCCTGCGATGACTCCTTCTCTTTTTTGTCATCTATTTTCAAACAGCTGCTGATTGCATCCCTGATAGCTGAGGGGAACAGAGGTTTAGGTAAAAATTTGCGAATGCCTACTTTTTTCGCATCATCTTCTATCAAGTTCCATGGAGCAGCAGAAATCATAAAGAAATTACTATGAGTTATTTCCTTACCCTTCAATATGCCTGCTAATTTTATGCCATCAATTCCAGGTAATTTCCAATCAATAAAATATATATCATAAATCCCTTTGCGCTCGACAATGCCAAGAGCCTCTTCGCCGCTACTGGCTGTGTCGCAGAAAATTCCTAGTTCCTTCATGATTACACTGAAAAAAGCCAAAGTATCCTGATCATCGTCTACTACAAGAATTCGAGCATCGCCCAAACGGGTTTGGAAACTGTGCTTTTTTTCCTCGCCCTGTATTAATTTGATCGAAAAAATAAAACTGGAACCTTTTCCAAGCTCAGACTCGACCCATATCTTTCCATTCATCATCTCTACAATTCTCCTGGAAATCGAGAGCCCCAGGCCAGTACCTCCGAATTTACGCGATGTATTGCTCTCGGCTTGCTGGAAAGGCTGAAATAGCCGTTTTTGCTGCTCAGGACTAATGCCGATGCCAGTGTCTGTTACCGCAACTTTTATAGCGCACAAGCCATCTTCTTCTCCCAAAAAGAATGTATCAATCTGGATTGATCCATTCTCTGGTGTAAACTTTACCGCATTCCCCATAAGATTGGTAAGGACCTGTGCCAGTCTCTGCTCATCTCCAATCAGGATATCTGGAATTTTTCTGTCGATATTTACTTTGAACTTCTGATGTTTTTCTTCCATCCGAAAATGAACAACATTCACAACTCTCTGAAGCATTTTCTCGAAACTAAACTCCCCTGATGTGAGTTCAAACTTGTCTGCTTCGATTTTAGACATATCCAAAATATCGTTAATTACTCCAAGTAAATGTATTGAGGCATCTTCTATTCTGCTAAGCGCATAATCCTTGCGTTCCGGATATATAGTATTCTTGCCTATTGTTGTCATGCCGACTATAGCGTTAAGCGGTGTGCGTATTTCATGGCTCATATTGGACAGGAACTCTCCCTTGGCTCTGCTTGCCACAGTAGCCTTTTGAAGCGCATCCTTGAGCTTTTTATTATAAATATCACGCATAATAATACCGGCAATACTACCGGCTGTTATAGCTACAAATGCTTTTTCGTTATCAGTCCAGTGCCGGGGCAAAGAACTTTGCTCTTCAGCAAAAAAACCCCACAAATGGCCTTCAACATAAAGCGGCGCAATAATAAATGCGAAAACATTAACAGTCATTAGCGCGTAGTAAGCCTCTTCAGGATATGCAGAAACATCATCACAGTAGAGTAATGGCAGTGCAATGCTATCGGGAAATCTTTCAGGGAAGCGGGATTTAATAAAAGTATATAGATCAAATTCATTAGGCCCTGGCAATGAGTCGTTACTAGACCAGTGATATGTCTGATCTACACTGCCTTGAGCAGAATCAAGAGTAAAAAGGAATACCCGTGATACCTTATGATAACGACCAATCTTCGCAATTGCTTCTTTTATATGTGCTTCCGAATCTCCGGATGAAATAAAGCCTTTTGAAATTTCAGAGATCAATTTCTGCTGTTCCAGCTGGTTTTTGAGCAGTTCGCTGTGCTCATGTATACTTTCAAGCATTCTTTTTGTACTGCGCATATCGTATTTGAATGAAATAGTATATTTTTTGCCCTTGTGCATTATCTGCGCCATTGTGTTTTCCACGGGGATCAATTCTCCGCCAAGCGACCGGTGAACCCATTCATACCTGATCTGTCCGCTGATAAAGGATTCGTTTCTATTGATCTTTGCTTTCTCAAAAGAATTGATTCCATCGGGCTGCGATTCAGGCAAAAAAACTTTCCAATAATTAAGCAAAAAATATTCTTTATCAGGACAGCCAAAAAGCTGCAATGCAACATCATTACAATCAACCGCATTCAAATTCTCGTCAAACATTACATATGGAATAGGGCTTGCTTCTGTTACAGCGTGCATTAGCTCTTCTGCCTCAGCTACAGCTTTTTCCATTTTTTTGATATTGTGTAAATCGTATTGATAAGCCAGTACTATGTACTCGCCTTTGTACTTCGTACGCATCAGTGTAATTTCAAAGGGAATAATCTCTCCCAGGCTTGAGCAATGTTCCCATTCAAACACAAATTTTTCACCATTCAGCGAGCGTCTATGCACTTCAATAATCTTTTCGCTGGACTTTGTTCCATCGCTTTGGTATTCCGGTGAAAACTCTTCAAAATGATTTAGATAATAATCCTTTGTGGTTTTAAGTATATTTAGAATAGCGTCATTGCAGTTAATAAAACGCAAATTATGATCAACAACAGTAAATCCAACCGGGATGATATCAAGCATGGCACGATTGAATTCGTTAGCTTCAACTATCGCACGATCTTTTTCATTCCTGATAAACGCATTGCCGCAAAGATAAGCTGCTGAACGCAGTACATCCAGGCACTCTTCATCAAAATACCGGTAATTAGTATGGTCTTCCAAAGTAACGACGCCCCAGAATTCACCATGCGTAAAAACAGGAACAAAGAGTATAGACTTGACACCGAATAATGCACAAAATGCAGCCTGATCCTCAGACATATCATTCGTATTACAATGAACACATTCACCCCTGGATAAAATTTCTACCCATCGGAGTACAGGCGAGATATTTGGCAATACTACCAATTCTTTGTCCAGTTCAACTGTCTTTCCGTAAGCCCAGACATAGATCTGTCCCATATGACCTTTTTTTTCGTCAAAAAGCCGGTAAACAGCAATACGATCAAGGCCAGCTGCTTCTGCAACCAGTTGTAGTCCATTGCTCATTACCTCTTCAAATGCTTTCTCACTATGGGATGTAAATATTTCAACTGTTTTATTTAAAGCATCGACAATAGCGTCGCGATTTTTATAAATCTCTTCGGGACTATTCTCTGTCATATTCATAAGAATATACATCCTCAATCTGCAAAAGACAAGTATTTATGCTAAACCACTTTCCACTAAAATCATACTTACTATAGTACCTAACTATTGACAATCAAATAATAATAATCCTAAATAGCTAATAGCACTGGATTTATGGCTTAATGTTTGAATTTAGCCTTATGGAGCTGATAAAATGCAATATCTTTTAATTGCCATCCCAACCTATAATGAAGCAGAAAATATAGAAGCTCTTATAAATGCTGTTTTTGCTGCTGCTCCTTTGAAAACCGAAATTCTTGTAGTTGATGATAACTCCCCTGATGGAACCGCAAAAATAGCAGAAAAATTAATTCCCTCTTATCCTGGCAAGTTACATATTTTAAACCGTCCGGAAAAACAAGGTCTTGCAGCAGCTTATCTTGCAGCATTTGAGTGGGGCTTATCGCGGTCTTATGAAGCTTTTCTTGAAATGGATGCTGATTTTTCCCATAACCCAAAATATATTGCCGAAATGCTTTCAGCGCTCAACTCACATGATGTTGTTATTGGTTCCAGAAATATAAAGGGCGGTGGTGTTGAAGGGTGGACAATGCTTAGGAATCTTTTATCGAAGGGTGGCTCTTTTTATTCCCGCCTGGCTTTGGGTTGTTCCATTAAAGATTTAACCGGTGGTTTTAACATGTGGTCAAGAAAAGCGCTGGAAAAAATTGGCCTTAAAAATATTATTTCAAAAGGTTATTCTTTTCAAATTGAAATGAAATACAGAGCATGGAATGCACATTGTCCTGTTAAAGAGATTCCTATTATTTTTATTAACAGAAAAAAAGGCGCTTCAAAAATGTCAAAAAAGATTTTCCTGGAAGCTCTTATTAATGTTTGGAGAATAAGAAACGCCGTTGCATCAGATAGTGCTATTAATCAATTTATCAAATTTGCAATAACAGGCGGACTGGGAACAATAACTAATTTAATCATCTTTTTTCTTTGCGCAGATATTGGCGGACTGCCCGAGGTTCAGGTTAGCATTGCCTGCTTTTTGATTGCCGCTACTCAAAATTATATTATCAATCACAATTGGTCATTCAAAAGCAGTGTAGAAGGAAGATCATTATCAATAAAAAAATGGTTTGAATTTATTGCAATCTCGCTTTTAGGTCTTGGGGTAAATATTTTTGTAATGAAAACCTTGTTGTTGCATTTTGCGCTTCCATACAAAGTAATAGCCCAGGCAGCAGGAATTGCAGCAGGAATGGTAGTAAATTTTATCTCATCAAAACTGTTTGTATTCAGGAAAATTAGATAATGTTGGAAATAACCAGTCAGGATAAATTTCTTTATTCATCCAAAAATCGTTTCCGCTTACTTGCTGTCTCATGTTTTATAATTATATGCAGTTTTTTTCCTCTTGTCTTTTTTCACACGCTTTCAGTTAAAATACCTGCCCTATATATACTCACGACTTGTACAATATATCTGATTATTATCTACAAAAACAAATTAAACAAATACGAAATTGGAATATTTCTTTTTCTTTTTATTCAACTACTTGCTCTTGCCCCCAAATTCGATGAGCTGAGTCACAGACTTACAGCAACTTTTCTTTTATCATTTCGTTATGGAATTTCTTCAAGGGGTTTACAGGGAACTATAATAGATTTTCTTTCTAATGGTTCGTTTGTTTCCAAGCTTCTTGTGTGGCATTTTATTTTCTGCAGCTTGATATTATTGATTTTTTTGATTTCTGTTTATCTTGGTTCTGTTATAAAGGAAAGTGAAAAAAATAATACAAAAAGCCTGGTACTGTTTTTATCTATACTTTTTTTAACATGTTTTGTTTCTCCTGCAACATATTTTGCCCCTCATAATTTCGGCAGATCCGAGATATACGCATTGATTTTTACACTTCTTTCATTAGCAGTTATTGATAAACCATATTTCAAATGGGCAATCCCTTTTTTTGCGTTATTTATAATATCTACACATCTTATTTTTGTATTTTTTTACATCCCTTTTATTTTTATCTTAATGTTTTACAAGTTGCCTGTAAAAAAAGAATACATAGCTTTGTTTTTTGTTTCTTTTTTGATTGTTATTACAAGCTTTATTTTATATCTATTGTTTAGCAAACAAACTTTTGTATTTCCAAATGCCAATGCCCTTGCAGAACATCTAAGCACAAAAACAGATATTTTTGTTGCACCTAATTATCTGCACTTGATATTCTTTGCAGAGTTGCAGGATCATTTATCTCTGTATCGGGAAAGAATGCCTGGGGGATTTTTAAAATTTGGCGGAAATATAAGCATACTAATCAATTTTCCTATAGTTTTATTTTTTGCATATTTTTGGATAAAATGTTTTTTACACGAAAACCAAAAGTACATAAAATTCTTTTTTATTCTTCCTCTTTTGCTCTTTCTCTATCATGTCCCGGTCTTTTTCTTGTTCTTTGACTTTAGCAGATGGATGGCAATGATTATTCAGATTCAGCTTATGCTGGTTTTATATTTGATTTACACAGGAAATAAAACAGTGTTATTTGTAACAGAAAAAATAGTTCCTGTTATTAATAAAAACTGGTATGCAATAATAATTGTATGTTCTTTAATGCTTTTTCTTGGACCTGGCAGGGAAGTTCCTTCTGACAGAGTTCGGCATATCATTGATGGAATTTTGCTTTTCTTTAAAATTTCTTTGTAAGATTTGTTTTAATAATACTACACGATAACTCTATTCTTCTTAAAACCTTGATAATATCAACGGAGAAACACCAGAAAAGAAAAATATAAGAAGCCCAAGAAAAATAACATAAAAGAGACAAAAGAATGATGTTTTGCGGAATAACGCAGACTCCTGGCCTGCAATTCCAGCAGATGCTGCAGCTATTGCTATACTTTGCGGAGCTATCATTTTGCCTGCTGTTGCTCCGGACATATTCGCTGCTGTAAGCCAATACTCATTTATTCCAAGATCAAGCGCGACCCTCTTTTGAAACTCTCCAAAAAGAATACAGGAAGAAGTATCACTTCCTGTTATGAATGTTCCAAGCGCTCCGACAAAAGGGGAGAAAAAAGGATAAAAACTTCCTGCAACAGATGAAGTCCCTTTTGCAAGAAACTCTATCATACCGCTATATCTCATTATCATTGCCGAAGATACAAGCAATATTATTGTCAGCAATGATGGTTTAAGAGTATTAAATGTATTAAAAAGAGTATTAAAAAAAACAGATGGCTTTTTTTTGAAAATATCAATTACAGCTACTATTGTAACTGCAAGAAAAATAAGCATACCTGGCGTAGTTAGCCAGTAGAAAGTAATTATTTTCCCTGTTTCACCAGGATAGAATTTTATTTTACTGCTTAATGATTCCATAAAATATTTTACTTTTGGGAAAAGAGGGCTTGCCAGCGCTATAAATACAAGTATAAGAAAATAGACAGAAAGCGCATCAAATATTTTTTTTGCAGGTAATCGGTCAGAATTATTTTTGGGACTGCCTGCTCCTGATAATGCTTTTTTCTTTCTTATGGAAGAAACAATAATTACAAACACCATTCCCGATATAGCTCCTGCAATGGTCGGCAACTGCGGCCCAAGAAATATTGCAACCAGAAGATGGGTTATTCCAAAACCAAGAGAAGCAGCCAGGGCTTCCGGAAAATATTTCAGAGATTTTTTTAAAGATTTTTCTGTTAATACAACAAGAAGAAATGGTATAAAAAATGCAATGACAATGAGCTGCAAAACAATAAATGTTGTTGAAATATTCAGGTCTATATCTGCCATTATAGAAAGGGTAATTGCTGGAATCCCTATTGCACCAAACCCGGTAGATACAGTATTTCCCAAAAGACAAACAAAAGCAGAAAAAAAGGGGTTAAAACCAAGAGCGATCATTATTCCCACAGGTATTGCTACTGCTGTGCCGTACCCAGCGATCCCTTCGAGAAAATTTCCAAGCCCCCAAACAAGCAACAGAACAAGAACACTTTTTTCGCTGCTGGCAGAAACTATTAGTTTTTTTACAATCTCCATTCTTCCTGTTACTGTAATAAAATTGTAGGAAAATATTGCGGCAAATATTATAATAACCATTGGCCAGATTGCAAGACAAACTCCCTCCGCAATACTCATGGCTATCAGATATATTTTTTGATTAAAGCAGAAAACCGCCACAAGGATGGCAGTTAGAAGAGCAACTAACGCAGAATAAATCGGAGGTATCTTTAAAAAGCCTATGAGCGCTATAAGGCAAAGAACAGGCGCTAAAGCTGCAAAAAATAATACCATATTTATTCCTTTTGAATAGTTATCATAATATTATTGATTTTTGTGATAGAAACAGAATTAACAGTAAGCATTATATTTTTAAAAGATATTGTATCTTTTTTCTTTGGTATTCTTCCCAGTTCATCAATTACATATCCGCCAATAGTCTGAGAAAATCTTCCTATTGGAAGGCTTATTCCAAGCTTGTCATTTACAGTACTTATTAATGTATTTCCCTGCACAAGATAGGTATTTTCGCTTACCGAAGTTATTTTTTCGCTTTCCATTTGCAGAGATTCTCTTTCATCATAAAGTTCTCCGACAATTTCTTCAAGAATATCTTCCATTGTCAAAATACCTGCAAGACCGCTATATTCATCAAGCACAATTGCCATATTTCTCTTTTCTTTTTGCATTATAAAAAGCGCTTCCCTGATCTTCTTATTTACAGAGATAAAAAATGGCGGGATCATGATGTCGGACAACTTTACAAGAGAAACATCATCCGTTGAAGTTGATATTCTTTTAACAAGATCTTTTACCAGCGCTATACCTACAATATTTTCCTGATGTTTGTCAAATATTGGAATACGTGAATATCCTTTTAAACTTATAAGCCCCATTACATCTTTTATAAGAATGTTTTTTTCAAGACTAAAAACATCTGTTCTGTATGTCATTATGCTGCTTATATTCTGCTGCCCAAGACGAAATACAGCATGGACCATTTCAGTTTCGTAATCTTCGAGGACTCCCTGGGCATCGGCATATTTTACAAGCCTTAATATTGCGCCGGTTGTTATTGGATCTTTCTGTTTCTTTGAAAATCTTTTTGTAATGAATCTGCTTATTATAGTAATAAAAAAGACAAATGGTGAAAAAATAATAATAATAATATTTATCAGCGGCGCAGTAAGAAGCGCGATTGTTTCATTGTGCGCAAGTGCGATATTTTTTGGAACCACATCCCCAAAAATCAATATTATAAGTGTTATAATACCTGTCATGATTCCAATAACAGCATCTCCAAACAGCTGTAACGTAATTTTGGTAGATAATACAGAGATCGTGATATTTGCAAGATTACTGCCTGCAAGAACTGTAGTAAGGAATTTTTCTGGTTTCTTAAGAATTTTCTTTATTAACCTTACCCGCTTGGCATGCTTTTCCATTAGAGCTTCTATTTGAATAGAAGAGAGAGATGTAAAAGCAGTTTCCGTAAAAGAGAAAAATGCAGAGAAAAAAAGTAATAAAATAATTGCCAGGAATTCCAGTTTTAAAATCATAAATTAAAACCAGACTCTAAAAGAATTGTTTAGGTTATCAATCATTTATTGTTTTACTACTTTTATTTTTTTCTATTTCAAGGTGCTTAAACACAGAAGGCATTTTCTTTTCCAGGGTTGCCATACGTTTTGCAACTTCCCTAATCTCATCTTTAAGGATAAAGATACAATCGCTTTTTTCAGCATAGCCTCTTACTATATCCTCTGCAAGAGCCCTGCAAGAAGGAGCGCCGCACGATCCGCAATCAAGGCCTGGTAGTTCTTTATGGATAGTATCAAGTTTTTCCATTTTCTGCATAGCTATTTCAACATCTTCATCAAGTTTCATAATTGGTTTTGAATATATTTCCTGTGTCCACAAGAGGTCAAAACCCGGTTTCTTGAGTATTTCATCGCCCAAAACAGCGTTATGGTTTTCTTTTAAAACTCTTTTTAGTGCAGACCTGGCAATAAATGTGTTTTCAACATTAAAGGTTCCGCCAACGCAGCCTCCGGGGCAGGCCATAGCTTCTATAAAATCAATATCATCTATATCTTCATTTTCGATTTGTTCAAGAACTTTTATTACCTGCTGAATTCCATCAACAGAAATACTTTTTGTTGCGCCTATTGCATTACTCTCTCCATCGCTGTGAGCCCAACCTATTCCTGCAGCTGAAACATTTGAATACCTTGTGGGATTCTTGATTTTTTTAATAGCTGTTCTTAATTCCAGGTAAATTGTACTTGCTCCTATTATTCCGTCAACAAAAGAGTTTTCATCTCCTATTGGAGATCTTACTGCAGTCACTTTTGCAGGGCAAGGAGAAATAAAAAAAACTCCTATATTTTTTTTATCCTTATGTAATATTTTTTTTACAACTCTTGCAGCAACTTCCATTGGGGATTGTATTTGTATGACATGGTCAATAAGAGCAGGAAACCGCGCCTGTATAAGCCTTACAACAGCAGGACAAGATGATGAGATAAGCGGTTTTGGACCGTTACTTGTTTCAATCAATTTTTTAGTTGCAATAGTTACTATTTCAGCTGCCCTTGCAACTTCATATACATCATCAAACCCTATTTCAAGCAAAGCAGAAAGAATGTATTCAGGCCTTTCTACTTCTTTAAACTGCCCATATAAACTTGGAGCAGGAATAGCTACTTTAAAATCATATTTATTTATTATATCGAGAGAATCAGATACTGCTTTTTTTGCATGAGAAGGGCAACTGCGTATACATTCACCGCAATCAATACATCTGTCTGTTAATATACAAGCTTTTCCATCCCTGACCCTGATTGCTTCTGTAGGACAATTTGATATGCAGTTTGTACATCCGCGGCAGAGTGATTCATCCAAGGTAACTGAATGGTGATAATCTTTTTTTTCCATAAATAAAAATAATTCCGCTTTTTACACGAGAAAAGAAAAACTAAAAGAGATTTTATGCAAGATTTACTTTAATAGTAACAGTAGTCCCCTCACCCGGCTTACTATTTATTTCCATAAAATCGGAATTTCTTTTAATATTGGGAAGCCCCATTCCTGCGCCAAATCCCATTTCCCGTATCATGTCTGTAGCTGTGGAATAACCCTCCTGCATGGCAAGGTCAATATCAGGTATACCTGGTCCTTTGTCTGCTACAATCATTGTAACAATTTCCGGAGTTATGTCTATATGAACATCACCACCCCCGCCATGTATAACCATATTAATTTCAGCTTCATAAAGAGAAATAACTGCTTTTTTTATAATAGCAGGGTCAATACCAAGTTGTAAAAGTTTCTTCTTTAAAGTACTTGATGGGACACCTGCCGCAGACATGTCTCCTTCAGATATGTTAAAATTTAATTCCATATATTCTTAGTTACCACCTAAAGTAAATTACAGGAGGATAAGCTTTTTTTACCGAAACTGCAAGTGTCATCCCCCCGGCAATTCCAGCCAGATTCTGAATTATATTGCCCGGTATCTCAACCAATGCAGCGCCAGGGCCTACCAGAAGTAGTCCTGCCAAAAAATAGCCTGATACCATTACAACTGCCCCTACAAAAAAACACAAAAGAGCTTGTAAAAATATATTTATCCTGCAATTTTCTTTTATAAAAATATTGTAGACAATTGCAACAAAAAATCCCTGATGCCCATGAACAATAAATGAAACAGGCGCCCACTGACCATATCCGCCAACAAGATCAGCAATAGCTGTTCCAAGCCCTCCTGCAAGAAAAGCTGAAACAGGACCAAAAATAAATGCTATAAAAAAAATTGCTACATCGCCAAGATTCACATAACCACGCGTAGGAGCAATTGGAATTCTTACAACAACTGTAAAGATAGCAACAATTGCAGATAAAATTACTACCGAGGCTATTTTAAATGCTGCTGTATCTGAAAATCTTTCTGTTTTCGACATTTTTATCCCAATAGAAAAACGTAATATACGATAATAGATATAATAAAAAATGACAATATAAGTTGTCTCCATAACTTTTTTATACCATCCATTTTTTTAATTTTCCCTGGTTTGTTTTTTTTTCCTATTCCTCTGGTTTCAAGAACCATTGCAAGATTTGGAATACTTTTTACAGACTGGATCAAAACTGATACAAGCACAGAAAGGAGTTTTTTAAATCTTACAGGAAAGTTCCACCTTGAGACAGATTCAGAATAGTTAGTAAGTCTCATTTTGTGAGCATCTGTTGTATTTTCATAAATCGCTGCAGCATAAGGGAGATATCTGAAAGTCAGAGAAATTATAAGAGCTGCTTTATATGGCAGCCTGAAAAATCTCAAAGAAAGTGTAAGATCTTCGACTTTTGTTGTTTTTAAAAATAAATAAAAAAGAAGAGTCAAACCAAAAAAACGGCCTATAAGATAAAATGCTTCATACAGTCCTTTATCTGTAACATAAGGGTGATCAAAAAGCATTATATAAACTTTTCCTCCTGGAAAGAATGGGGGGGTAAAGAGAATTATCATAAAGAGAAGCGGGAATATTGCCTTAAGAGGTTTTATTGTTTCTTTTAAACCAATAGCAAAAATCCCGGCAAAAAAAACAAGAAAAATAAGAGCATAATAATTTATGCAAGAAAGAGGAAGAAGAAAATATGCTGATAAAAACACAAGAAAAAAGAGCTTTATTCTTGGATCAAATCTGTGTAAAAAAGAATCTTTTTTAAGATATGTTTCTGAAAGCATCTGCTATCCTTCTCCTGCTGTTGAAATGTCCAAAAGGTTGGCCAGTTTTTTCTCGTGATCCGAATCAACAAATGTCCCATTTTCCATAATAATAATTCTGTCTGCAAATCCTACGGAAAGTTTTATATCGTGTGATATGATCATTACAGCTGGCAAGGGATCAAGATTTCGAATATTTTTTATTATAAAAGCATAATCCTTAAAAGAAATACCTGAATCTGCTTCATCGATAATTACTATTTTTTTATTAAGGAGATAATAGATCGCAGCCTGCAGCCTTTTTCTTGCTCCATAACTCATTAACGCAGGCGGCATATCTGCGTTATCGAGGTGAAAAAGATCTATTGCTTCATTAACCATGTTTTTGATTTCTGATTTATTTTTTCCGCTCCCTTTTAATCCAAACGCAAGCTCCTCGCCTACTGTGGGGAGAAAAAGCTGGAGATCCGGATTTTGAAAAAAATAAGAAACATTTCTATTTAATTCACCAGAAGAGCTTTCTTTCAATTTGCCATTATTTTCGATCATGATTTTTCCGGATCCAGCAGAAGGCTTAAGAAGTCCGCTGATTATTTTTGCAAATGTTGATTTTCCCGAACCGTTCTTTCCAATAAGAACAACTATTTCACCGCTTCTAAGATAGAAGTCATTGATGTTTATTTCAAAATTTCCATCATCATATTTAAAATAAAGTTTTTCTGCTTTTAGAAAAACATTTCCAATCGCATGGTTTTCTACCTGGTCTCTTTCTGACTCAGGGTGAATCTTTATACTCTCTCTGATTTTCTCAATATCCAGATAGAGACCATCTTCAATCGCTTTTTCCATAAAAACAGCATCAGGTGTTTTAGTTTTTTCCATCAGATTCTTGCCATCATAAAGAAAAAATCTGCTGCAATAATTTTTATAAATATCAAGCATTTTAGAGGTAAGGATAAAAACTGTTTTATTAAGATTTTTAAGAAGGTCTAATATCGAGACTCTGCTCTGCGGATCAATTTCTTCAAAGGTTTCATCCAGTATCCAAATTTCAGGGTCAAGCGCCAAAAGAGATGCAAGTAAAAGCTTCCGCTTTTCTCCGCCTGAAAGCTGGGAAGGATTCATCCCTTTTAAATGAGTGATCCCGATTTTTTCAAGCACATCATCTGTTTTATTTTTTATAAAATCATAATCATGACCAAGTGATTCAAGAGCAAAACCTATTTCGCTTTCAACTTCCGTGGTAAGTATCTGTTCCTCCGGATTCTGAAAGACGATCCCGATTTTCGTAATAAGGTTATATGTTCTTTCTTCTGTTATATCTGTGCCATCTATAAGAATATTTCCATCGAGCTCGCCGCCTGTATATCTTGGAACCAGTGCAGTCATTATTCCCGAAAGAGTTGTTTTTCCTGATTCCGGAGGAGCAAGAAAAAGAGTGCACTCCCCTTTTTTTAGGGAGAAAGAGAGATTGCTGAATATATCTCTGTTATTTATATATTTATACTGAGGATATCTGAAGCTAAGATTTTTTACATTTAAAAAATCACTCATAGCTAATAATAAGAATATTAATACCGCAGGGCAAGCCCTACTGTAATTAATATCCCTAATAAAGTTTAGCAGCTATGTCTTTTACAGAAGCAATTACATTCCCATTCCGCCATCAATCTTGATTACTTCTCCGGTTACATAAGAGGAAAGCTCAGATGCAAGAAAAAGAACCACAGATGCAACTTCTGATGGAAGACCAAGCCTTGCAAGAGGTATTTTCTCATAAAGAGCTTTTACCTGTGTTTCATTAAGCTTGTCTGTCATTGGCGTTTTTATAAAACCCGGAGCAACAGCATTTACTCTTACCCCTCTTGAAGCAACTTCTCTTGCAAGGCTTTTTGTAAAACCAATAAGACCTGCTTTTGATGCAGAGTAGTTTGTTTGTCCTCCATTTCCAATAACGCCTACAATAGAAGCGATATTTACAATTGAACCACCGCGCTGTTTGATCATTGCTCTTGAAATAACCTTGCTTATATAAAACGCACTTGTAAGATTTATTTTAATTACATCTTCCCAGTCTTTTGCCGCCATTCTGAATATAAGCCCATCTCTTGTGATACCTGCGTTATTTACTAATATATCAATACCATTACTTTCTTCAAGTATTTTTTCACAAACAGATGTTATCTCATCCTCTTCAGCTACATTGCCTTTATGAAAAAAAACTTCGCATTCTTTTTCTTTTGCAATGCTTTTATATTCATCCATGCTGTCGCCTTCCGCAAGATCAATATAATATACTGATGAGCCATTATTAAGAAAAGATAATACTATCTCCCTGCCTATACCTCTGGCTCCTCCTGTTATAAGCGCTTTTTTTCCTTTTAACAACATTATTGACTCCTTTATCCTTTTAATTTAAATATATTTTCGATTGTTCCTGCCGGATAACATGGTATATCACCTCCGACAGATTTCCATAATCCTGTTAAAACACTTCCAGGGCCAGATTCTATGCACATTTGAACACCCTCTTCAAGAAGAAGTTTTTCTTCATTGACCCATAAAACTGCTTTGGTAAGCTGCTGTGATGAAAGCTGCTTTGCCTCATCTCCTGACACAACAATATTTCCTGTTACATTTGAATAAACTTTTTTAACAGGATCATTGAAATTGATTTTCTGAATTATTTCCTTATATTCAATTTCAGCTTCTTTCATCAAAGGAGAGTGGAAAGGTCCTGAAACTTTTAATCTTATATACCTTTTTGCGCCTGCATCTTTTAAAATCTTTTCAGCTTCTAAAAGCCCCTTATCTGTTCCGGATATTACGATCTGGGAAGGGCTGTTATAATTTGCAATAAAT
>Ga0123353_10005250_pt1 | contig 16932 bp, 14 predicted proteins | sample TergutLab28metaG_3_FD_92763 | JGI IMG/M metagenome (GOLD analysis project Ga0123353, IMG submission 92763) | Labiotermes labralis P3 segment gut microbial communities from Petit-Saut dam, French Guiana - Lab288 P3 | ecosystem: Host-associated > Arthropoda: Insects > Digestive system > Gut ...
TTGACAGCGAAAAGCCATGCCCAATTGCCCATTCAAGATATAATGGATTGCCCGAGACGTTCCGCAACCGGGACAGAGCAAACCCGTCCAAGCACGAAACTGGCAAGACGGAAGCCACACATACTCCGACGGATGCCCGAACCACAAGCAAAGGCACACGATGATGCCCAACAGCAACACGATGAAGGCAAGGCAAACAGGGAAAACGAAACGCCAGTGCATAACTGGTCAGAATTCTAGGCGTGAATGATTACGATTACAAGAGGGCGCAAGCGCATCATTCCCGCGAATGCCGAAAATCGTACCATCAGACTTGACGACATAATCCGTTGTCCGAACACCCCGGGCAATGTTATCCGCAACCATCCCATTCACCGCCCCAAAGAAACTCACCGAACTCGTCCACCGCCATAGTTTTAACTTAACTTGCCGATTTCTGCGGGAGGGAGCCCAGTCATTTCGGCGATGAAATCAACATCACACCCCTTCCTTTTCATGCTGCGGGCGATTTCAATTCTCTCTTCGACTTTGCCTTCAATTTTTCCTTTGTCATGTGCCTCCTCCATATCAGTAGCAAAATCGTGCAGGAACCGCTGGTGAGCCTCGTCCAAAGCGCGGAGTCGCTCGTCCCGATTGAACTGCTGATATTTCCCATAGGCTTGTTGCACTACCGGATATGCCGGAATCGGATCTTGGAATTTCGTCTTGTCAGAATTGCTTTCACCCATCGCGTCCGTATTCTATCACATTGAATGCGAAATTCAAGACGCTCGTGCGTTTTTGCTACGATGCGAACTACCGATTAATCTTAATCCCCGCCTCAACCCCATACATAAAGACATGGGTATTCCGATCATTTCCGCGAATGCCGAAGATCGTACCGTCGGACTTGACGACATAATCCGTTGTCCGAACGCCGCGAGCAATGTTATCGGCAACCATCCCATTGACCGCCCCAAAGAAACTCACCGAACTCGTCCACTGCCAGTCCGCGCTCAAACGACCTTCTAAAATCGGCGCAAAGTACGCTTTCGTCTGCTTGTGTCCGAAATTGCTGTTGCCATGTTGCAACCCAATGGGCATAACCACATGTCCATTGCTATCACCGGGGTCATAGATATAGTTGTCATCGTAGAAGTCATAATTTGCGCCGATGAACCCCTGTGTTTTTACCGTTTGAGAGTTGATACCGGCAGTGAATTTTCCTTCCGCTCCGAATGTCCACCGGGCATTATGTCGGCTCAACTTCATTCCCACTTGCGGACCGAAAACACGGTTTGTTGCTCTTGCATTAACGGACATGCCAGCTAACAAGGAAAACGGACCATCAAGAAACGAAGTGGGGTTGTTTACGTAGCGGGGACCTATTCCTTCAAATCCGAATTTGTCGTCAAATTCCCAGTATCTCGCACCGGCAAGCAACTCCATTCCACCCCAAGTAAAGGGATGCGGTCGGTAGGTGTACATCAACTCTCCACTCAAATGCGATGAACTGACTCTGATTGCGACATCTTCAAACCAAATAGGAAGCGGAACAAAAGCACCCGCGTATGCCGTTCCACCGGTGGCTGTATCAGTCCCAAACCATCCAATAATGCCCCACAAGTAACCGACACCTTTGATGTTGTACATGTCCACTGCCTGCCAGTTAGCATAAGGAGCACTTGAACTGTTTTGCCCCGACGAGGAATACATCGAGTTACTGTCTCTATCCCAAAGATACCATGTCGCTCTATCGACATCCCACACCGAAGCATTAGGAGCGAAGGGCTGATAGGTGAAATTGCCTTCATCTCTTACGACCATCGACATGCTTTGGACGTTCATACGATGCGACTGATTGGGCAACCCGTACCCGCTGACAAACCAACCGTGATGACCGTGTCTGTTGCCGACCTCGAACCGGGTGCCGAGTGTCGTGGTGGGATCCATCATATTGATTTTTACTGAATTCGTCTGTTCAAAAACTTTCGCTCCGTTATAGGTCCACCGTGTTTCGTCTTTTCCACTGGTAGTAGTCGCCCCGATGTATCCGCCTTTTGGAGTGGAGATTGACCAATAGATTCCAGAGATGGAGCCATACACGCCATCGTGTCCTCTGCGACCTCCGCCGAACGTTTCGGGAGTGTACGGCTTGAAGAGCCGTAAGTCGCTCGCTATCACAGAACTGCTCAACACAACCACAACGATTGCGAAGAAGGCTCCGGTCAACAAAGATTTCAGTTTCGTTGGCGACATAGCATCCCTGCCGGTTAATCGTACAAAATATGTCTGCTAACGTCTGTTTCGTCATTCCACTTGCACCCGGTTGAGTTTTTCATTTACCCGATCTGCGTTTCCAGCGGTTTTCCCCCGTTTTCTGTCGGAAGACGAGGATTGGGTAAAATTTGCCGGTTGTGGGGAGGTTGAGGTAGTCAGAGGCTATTTGGAGATAAAGTTCTTGAATTCCAGGGATTTTTGTATTCTCCGTTTTGCGGGTTTTCAAAAATTACGGCGTTTTTGAGCAAACGGAATTGTCCGGCTGTCAGAACCCCCTTGTTTTCAAGCGTTTAATTTCAAAATAGCCTCTCAGTCGACCGCCGGGCGACTGGTGCGGTACGCACTCGAACGACCGATACGTTTTCCGTCGTCCCAAGCCGACTATCGCCGACGCAACCGCCCGGTGGTCGGTTGCCTGCCTTGGTGAATTCCCACATCGCTCACAAGTTTCGCGGAATTTCCGTCATTCCTGCGTAGGCGGGAATCCAGACGAAAGACGTGAACCCTGTTTCCTAGACTCCCGCTTTCGCGGGAGTGACGAGAAAACCGAACTTGTTAGCGGTGTGGGCGGGGGCGGGGCGGTTTGTGTGCTCTTGTTTTTCAGGGTGCGTTGATTACAATACCTCGTGATGCAGGATCAACTATGTAACTCCCTCCCTCCACGCCGCAATCGGCAGGGGCATAAGGGAACCTATGGCACGGTTCTCGGCATCGGCGGATCACGCGGAATGGCTGGTGCTGTTTCATTGGCAGGACGAGCCGCACTGCTGACGGGTGCCGGTTTGGTACGGCTTGCAGTACCCGATCCGATTTTGGAAACCGTCGCTGGGTACTCGCCTGAATACACGACGATTCCCTGTCCCGCCGATGATGTCGGTCGTTTTGCCCTCAGTGCGTTGGAGCCGCTTTTGACTCATGCCGAACAGTGTACCGCCTTGTTTCTCGGTCCCGGTTTGGGAAGATCCGATGTCCTTGACCAACTCGTATCGCCATTTCTGCAAAGGGCTGTCAAACCGGTTGTTGTCGATGCCGATGCACTCAATGCGCTGAGAGAAATCACCCCTGTCCCTCCACAGGAGAGGAATAGGCACTCGATCATTCTGACTCCCCATGCCGGAGAGTTTGCCCGACTACGGCGAGAACCAACTCCACCGGAAGACGATCAAGAAGCCCGAAAGTCGTTGGCAATAGAGTTTTCCCGGTGTTACGGCGTATTGTTGGTACTCAAAGGACACCAAACGATCATCACGGACGGCGAACAGTTGGCGGTCAACAGGACGGGCAATCCTGGGATGGCAACGGGGGGAAGCGGCGATGTGCTGACGGGAATGATCACGGGATTGATTGCCCAGAATTTTTCGCAGGTCTTTGAAGCCGTCCGACTTGCGGTGTATCTACACGGCTTGGCGGGGGACATTGCGGCTGAGCGTCTCGGTGAAGAATCGGTAACGGCAACGGCGATCCTCGACGCGATCCCGGCGGCGTGGAGGCAGAGTAGGTTTTTTTGACATATTTTAGAGTGGTCGGCGGTGTTTCTGGGCGTTTGGCTCGCAAAGTTGCAACCGCAATATCGTAACTACGGGTATCAAGTGAAACGTAAACAAATGTTTGATGGGGTTAATGCTACAGTGCCGATACGCAGGTTGCTCGGTGTCACCGACGAAAAAACAAGGCACGTAGAAACGAGAATAGCATGCGAAAAGCACGTCTCTTTATAGGATTAGCCGTCCTACTGTGGGGAACTTCCACGGCGATTGGGCAGGACCGATTTGGATTCACCAATTGTGACCCGTGCGAGCCGTTGAGTCATCCGTGTAGCGGCGGCACTGGTTTCTTCTCGCCGGTTACATTCAGCGGCTGGATCGAAACCGGTATTTACGGTAACAGCCACGAACATCGTGAGAATGGTCCCATGCACACCGCAAGCAGAAGGCGAACCGACCTCACGTTGAGCCAATTGTTCCTCACTGCCGAGAAGGAAATGGATACGCGTCGCGGATTCGACTGGGGAGCCAAAACCGACTTTGTTTATGGATCACACGCCAGTAGCATGCAAACCAAAGATGGAAGGTTCGATGATGGTTGGGGAAAGAACAAGCACGGCTATGCAGTTTCCGTGTATAGGGTGTATGGGACGCTCGGATACAAAGATTTGAGCGTCAAAATCGGTAAATTCAGTACGCCCATCGGTTGGGAAGCGTCCGCATCGAAAGGGAACTTCTTTTACAGTCATTCCTACTGCTACTGGATTGAACCTTCAACCCACATGGGAGCATTGGCGACCTACAATATGACGAATCGTTTGACCCTCAATGCAGGTTGGACAACGGGGATGAACAGCAGTTTCTCGAACCCCAACGGCAATTCGGCGGTGTTGTCCGGTTTTGCCTATTCATTGGCGGACAATGCGACCGTTCACTATTGGATGAACGTGGGTAAGCAATACGCTGGAGTGAACGCTCCGCGAAACGACTACTTCGTCCAATCGCTGTGCTTTGAATGGGTTTTGACAAAGCGGTTCACGTACATGTTGCAGTACAATCTGTGCAATGACAATGTTGATGGGGTCGGTCGGTTCAGTTCGTATGGCATCAACAATCATTTCCTCTACAAGTTGAACGACCGGTGGGGCGTGGGAACACGATTTGAGTGGCTCCGGGATAATGGTGGTTATGTTGTCGATAATGCGGGCGACTACTATCAGGTAACTCTGGGATTGAACTGGAATCCCCGGCAGAACGTGGGTGTTCGCCCCGAGATTCGGTATGATCGATGCAAAGGTACCACACCGTTCGCAGGTACCACACGAAGCGACCAAGTCTCCGGCGGTTGCGGAGTGGTCATTTCGTTTTGATGGGAGTACCGCCCAACTGCCAACGCTACGACGTGCACGGGCGAGCGTGCGGGGTGTGGGAAACGATCCCATCGGCTTCCCTGCCCCAAAGGCTTCGTACACAGACGCGTTTTCATTGCCTGTTTTTGTCGTTTGGGGAGCACTTTTTTGCCGTTTTGCCGCAGTTGCAAGCATCTTTTCCGTTGACACTCCTGCTTTGGCGTGGTAAAATGGGCGGCGGTTTTTTGTCTCTATCCCTCCAAACAGTTTAATGAAAACAAATATCAACTCTACGTTGTCAGTTTTGCTGCTGACCATGCTGTTTGTTTTGCCGACAGGATGTGCCCGCAAACAACAAACTGACGGCGGTGAAGTGGTCTTTAGAACACTTCGAGATGTTCCCGGCATTACCGACGAAGACATAAAAACCGTGGATGAACTGCGTAGAAAATACGGTTCTTTCTCGTACGGTATGTTGTATACCGCCGAAACTTTTCAAGATGAGAACGACGAAATTAGAGGTTTCACTGCCCTCGTTTGTGAGTGGCTTACCGAATTATTCGATATACCCTTTATTCCCCAAATTTGTGATTGGAATGATTTGGTCCCGACGTTGAAAACGGATTTCTCCGGCGAACTAACTTCAACCGAAGCACGAAAAACCAATCTTGGATATTTTTTTTCCGACCCGATCACTGAACGTTCTCTCGTGTATTTCCGTATTCCGGGAAGTCTGTCGCGTGCGGAAATACTGAAAACACGTCCGCTGAGACTGGCTTTTTTGGAAGGAAGTAGCACTGCATTAACCGTTATTGGCAAACTTAATGAAGCATCGATACCACACGAAGCGTTTTACTTTAATGATTATGCCATAGCTTACGACATGATTGCCAGCGATAGAGTTGACGCTGTTGTTGACGACAATGTCGCGAAAACCGCCTTTGATGAATTTGGCGACGTGGTTACAGAAAATTTTTTCCCATTGATTTATGAACCGGTTGCTCTAGCCACGCAAAACCCGGAACTTGAACCCATTATTCGCATTGTGCAAAAAGTTCTTGACAACGGTGGAAGGCTCCATTTGATTGATCTGTATGATCGTGGAGTGAAGGAATACGCTCAGCACAAGTTTCTTTCGCGGTTGAATGCACAGGAACTGGCTTACTTGCGGGAAAACAAGGCAGTGAAGTACCTTGCCGAATATGACAATTATCCTTTGAGTTTCTATAATCAAAATGAAAAACAATGGCAGGGGATTGCTTTTGATGTGTTGAACGAAATATCCTCGTTGACCGGACTGACCTTTGAGCCGATCAATAAGCCCGGCATGAGTTTTGCAGACTTGATGAAAATGTTAGAAAACGGGGAAGGAGCCATCCTTTCTGAACTGATCCGCACCGACCAACGTAAAGGACGTTTTATATGGCCTGAGAACGATTTGGTGCGGGATAATTACGTGGCAATCTCCCTGGAAGCAATGCCGAGCATCAGCATTCACCGAGTTGCGTTATTAAAAGTAGGCGTTCAAAAAGGGACTGCATACGCAGAATTGTTTTCTGCATGGTTTCCTAACCACAAACATGTCATGGAGTATGACAATACAGAAGCCGCCTTCAAAGGGTTAGAAGACGGCGAGATCGATATCCTGATGTACAGCATGCGCAATCTTCTTACTGCCACAAACTATAATGAACGTCCAGGATTCAAAGCCTGTATTGTGTTTGATTATACCTTCAGGTCCACGTTTGGATTGAATAAAGACGAAGAAATTCTATGCTCTATTGTGGATAAAGCAATGAATCGGGTAGATTGCGATGCAATTGCTTCGCGATGGATGCGAAAAACTTATGATTACCGCGCCAAGATCGCTCAAGCGCAACTACCGTGGCTTATTGGTGCCATCGGGTTGTTTCTCGTGATCATCGTGCTTACGTTGACTTTATATTTAAGAAGCCGTAACGTCGGCATACGTCTCGATAGACTTGTGCAGTCGCGTACTACCGAACTTGATATATCCCGAAAGAAGTTGAGTCATGCACTTCATGATGCCGAAACTGCAAATCGCGCAAAATCGGCGTTTCTTGCCACGATGTCCCACGAAATACGTACTCCCTTGAACGCCATCCTTGGCATTGCGCAAATAGAGTTACAGAAAGGTAATTTGAAAAACGAATACGACACGGCACTGAATAAAATATACAGTTCCGGTAATAATTTGTTAGGAATTATCAACGATATTCTCGACTTGTCGAAAATCGAAACGGGTAAGATGGAGTTGGAACCCGTCAATTACGATGTGCCGCAACTTATCAGTGACACTGTCCTTTTGAATACAGTGCGTATCGGATCAAAAAAGATCGAGTTCATACTTGATGTCAGTGCGAATCTACCGTCAAAGTTTTTCGGTGACGAGTTGCGGCTGAAGCAGATTTTGAACAATTTTCTTTCGAACAGCATCAAATATACGCAATGTGGTCATGTAAAACTGTCGGTAGAGCATTCGACGAAGGGGGAGGATGTAGTGCTCCGGTTTATCATAGAAGACACAGGACAAGGCATGAAACCAGGAGATTTGAAAAAACTGTTTTCTGAATTTGCTCGTTTTAACATGGAAGCCAACCGAACCACTGAAGGAGCGGGTCTTGGCTTAATGATCACCAAGAAACTCGTGGACATGATGGATGGAACGATCCATGTTGAAAGCGAATATGGTAAGGGAAGCCGATTTACAGTGGAAGTAAAGCAAAAGGCGGTGGAATGTGCTGTGATTGGCACAGAGATTTCGGAAAGGCTACGAAGTTTATCTTTTATCAATGCAGGACGAAAGGTCGATTTTCAAGTCGTTCATGTGCCTATGCCCTACGGAAAAGTGCTTGTTGTCGATGATGTCAACATTAATTTATATGTTGCGGAAGGATTGATGCGTCTCTACAAGTTGAATGTTGAAACCACAAACAGTGGCTTACAGACGATTGACTTGATTAAAAGTGGGAAGACTTATGACATGATTTTCATGGATCACATGATGCCGGAAATGGACGGAATAGAAACCACACAACAATTACGTGCGATGGGTTACGCGGGAACTATCGTGGCACTGACAGCAAATGCCCTCGTGGGAAATGATGAAATGTTTCGACAAAACGGTTTTGACGGATTTATCTCAAAACCAATTGATACGAATCATTTAGATGCCTTATTGCATAAGTTTATTCGGGATAGACGCTCGAATTAGTAACCTTGCCAAGCGAGATGCCGAATGGATAATGCCCTTGCAATAATGTCCGTCCTTGTGTACCATGAACCGGCAAAGGATTTTGAATCTGACCCAAAGGAGCAACAAATGCCGTACACGAAATTTTACCTGATTGCCATCACACTGGTTTTTGCGATTGCCGCAAAAGGTTCGGCTTCGGACGAACAAACTTCCGAACCGAGAAAAACGTTCACGACCACTTCCTATTCGCACACCGGCGAACAAACCGACATGCCGGTATTGCGGTACGGGCAAAGGCGCGGACATCACGGACAATGGATTGCTGGAGACGATACCAACATCGAAGAAATTCTTATCTGGAAAGACGGAACCATTGTTTGGCACGTTGTCGGAGATGACCGAACTTTGCTTCGCTTTGCCACCCACACTTACCAAACGACCATTCCTGCCGAAAAGGTAGAAGCCGCTCTTCGGGATATTGCCGAGAGTTTTGCCAAGTATCCTGTCAAAGACCGACCGTGGGAATCTCGTATCTTTTTCTCACTCGGTGCCAATTCTTCTCCGTCGCTAACCGTACGCGATTCTCGGCATTATGGCTCTATGTGGATGGACGATTGGCTGTTGCGTTTCTACCAGCACAATCGGGAAATCTTCCAGTCCAACGATACCAAAACGATTGTCGCGACTATAAAGAGAGGGATACCTTCCCACTATAATGGACACAGAGGATTTGTGCAGTATTACAGAGAGGCACAGCCCAACGCCGGATTGTCCGGGCTTCGTTTTCCCTTTTATAGCGATGCGGAAATTCTCAAATGTGTCCGCCTTTGGGCGGCGGATGCCGAACACCTGCTTTTGATGGAAAGGAAAGTTCTCGATCTGTTACCATTCACCGAGGGTTTGACAAGGACAGCAAAACAACGCGATACACAAACGCAGTATCTCCATGTCGAGCGGGAAATTAAGGACGGCAAGAGCGAGTTTTTCTATTCAAGGGTTTCGGAGAGAGAATTCAACGAAATTAGGACAAGGTTGCGAGCGGAACGGGAGCGGCAGTGAACGGATATTTTTTGATTATTTTTCTCGCACGAAGGCACAAAGGACACGAAGGAGTTAAACTGCCAGAAAGTCCTTTGTGTACTTCGTGCCTTTGTGCGAAACAAAATAATATTCATTCCGCTACCACATAAGCAATCTTGCGATTGCGGCTCTGTTAGTATTACACAAATGACAACAACCCCCACCGGTATAACCCGAATGTTGACCGCTTGTATCCCGCTGACCACTGCTGGTCAGTTGGCACGGTGGTCTTACGTTCTTTCCCAAGTCAATGCCCTCGAACCCAAAGTGCAACGATTGTCCGACACTGAACTCCGCAAGGAAAGTCTCTCACTTCGCTATCGGGCGAGGTGCGGCGAACCTCTCGTCGCTCTGTTGCCCGAAGGCTATGCCCTCGTCCGGGAAGCCGGTCGCCGGACGCTCAACATGCGGCACTTCGATGTGCAAATTCTCGGCGGCATCGCCATCTTCCATCGCTCCATTGTTGAAATGCAAACCGGCGAAGGCAAAACCCTGACCGCAAAGATGCCGTCTGTACAATCACTCCAAAACAAGGTAGAATGGGCGTATGATTGATTATGCCATCCACATTGGCGACGTTTTGCGTCCGAAAGAGACAGAGCGAGAGATCGTATTAGATTTGTTCGCCGGGTGTGGCGGTTTGTCTCTCGGCTTTGAAGCGGCAGGATATTCGACAACAGGATACGAAATGGATGCCGCTGCGTGTGAAACGTACAATCGAAACTTGACGGGAACATGCCATCGTGCAGAGTTAACAGAAGGCTTTGAGTATCCGCATGCCGACATTGTCATCGGCGGCCCGCCATGTCAACCGTTTAGCAAATTTGGGTTTGGACACCAAAAAGGGAATAAGGATGCCAGAGATGGCTTTCCAATATTTATCGATGCGATTCAAAGAATCCAACCCAAAATCTTCCTTTTTGAAAATGTACGCGGATTGCTCTATTCCAAAGGATATTTTGACGTTATTTTGAAAGAACTTCACCAGTTGGGCTATGCCATCGAATATCAACTGCTCAATGCGTCCCATTATAGCGTTCCGCAAACAAGAGAACGATTGTTTGTTGTCGGGCATCGGTCGGAATACCACTTTCCTAAACCGAGCAGTAAAAAGGTTACGGTTCGTGATGCCATCGGAGACACGATGTTGTCTGTTGCAGAATCGAGTAAGTTTTTAACGGCATCAATGGACGCATATATTGCGAAATATGAAAAGGCATCGAGTTGTATCAATCCACGCGATTTAAATTTTGACAAACCAGCAAGAACCCTGACATGCCGGAATATCGCCGCCGCTACTGCCGATATGCACCGAATCAAATTACAAGACGGCAGGCGGCGGAGGTTATCATTGCGAGAAGCGGCACGTCTGCAATCCTTTCCTGATTGGTTCGAATTTGTCGGTAATGAAACACAGTGTTTTTATCAAATCGGCAATGCGGTTCCGCCATTGCTGGCATATCAGTTAGCAACGTCGGTAAAAGATTGTTGCCGAAACAAAACGAAACTCAACCCTCACGAAATTACGGCGTGTATCATTGGATTATCAAAACAAAAATCGTTGTTCCGCGATGAAGAATTACATTACAAAAAGCACTAAATCGCTCCAAGTCCAGAAAATCATCAATGAGGCACTCGACATTCTGGAGTGCGTTGGTATTCCTTTGGCAACGAAAACCGAACGCGCATTGGAACGCATGGCGATGAGTTTTCTTGCCGTTGCCGGTGTAACAACGGACTGGAAACAAGCAAAATGTGATGCCAACTTGCGGTCGCGAGACATCATTCCATTTGTCAATGAACATTTTAACGAAAAAATATCGCCCGGTTCTTACGATGACATCCGAAGAAAAGATTTAGAGTTACCCGTGCTTGCAAACATCATCGTCAATACTGGAGTGGGAAAAGGTTCCGCAACGAATGATCCGACCAGAGGTTATGCTTTGCATCCAGACTTTCATAAATTGATTTTGACCTATGGAACAAAGAAATGGGAAAATGACTTAGCAGTATTCTGTAAAGGAAGACAAAAACTCGAAGATATGCTTGACAGGAAACGCTCCATCAAAAAAATTCCAGTTATTCTCCCTGACGGAAAATCGCTGGAATTGTCATTGGGAAAACACAATGTGTTACAACAGGCGATCATACAGGAATTTCTGCCACGATTCGGTGATGGATGCGAGGTACTTTATATCGGTGATACTGCCAATAAATCACTACATCGTGAAAAAGAGAAACTGCAAGCGTTGAATTTCTTTGAACTTTCGCATGATAAACTACCGGATATTGTGGCATACGGCAAAGCGAATAACTGGCTATTTCTCATCGAGGCGGTTCATAGTTCCGGCATTATGAACAAAACAAGGGTGGCTACTTTGAAACAAATGCTGAAAGAATGTAAGGCGGACATCATTTTTGTAACGGCATTTGCAACTCTGGCAGAATTCAAAAAATGGATACTGGACATTGCTTGGGAAACCGAAGTTTGGATTGCCGATAATCCAGACCACTTAATCCATTTCAACGGACACAAGTTTTTAGGAGCATATTGAGCGCAATCCTACGACCGCGGCTCTGCTAGCATTATTATACGAATGACCACAACCCCCACCGGCATAGCCAGAATGTTGACCGCTTGCATCCCGCTGACCACTGCTGGTCAGTTGGCACGGTGGTCTTACGTTCTCTTCCAAGTCAATGCCCTCGAACCCAAAGTGCAACGATTGTCCGACACTGAACTCCGCAAGGAAAGTCTCTCGCTGCGTTATCGGGCGCGGTGCGGCGAACCACTGGTCGCTCTGCTGCCCGAAGGCTATGCCCTCGTCCGGGAAGCCGGTCGGCGAACGCTCAACATGCGGCACTTCGACGTGCAAATTCTCGGCGGCATCGCCATCTTCCATCGCTCCATTGTTGAAATGCAGACAGGCGAAGGCAAAACCCTGACCGCCACACTACCGATGTACCTTTACGCTCTCGCCGGTAATGGTGCCCTGATTGCCACCGTCAACGATTACCTCGCCAAACGTGATGCCGAATTGATGATGCCCATCTACAATGCTCTCGGCATAAGCGTTGGCATCATTCAGACGGACATGCAACCAGCAGAGCGGCGGGAGGCATATCATTGCGACATCACCTATGGAACGGCAAAGGAATTCGGTTTCGATTTTCTCAAAGACCGGCTATTACTTCGCAGAATCCAAGACGGGCAACACGACCTCATCGGCAAACTTTTGGGCACACCGAACAATCAAGCCGCCGAAACCCCCGTGCAACGGGAACCGTACTTTGCTCTCGTCGACGAAGCAGATAGTATTTTGATTGACGAGGCAAGCACGCCGTTGATTATCAGTGCCGCTCCGTCCGATGATGCCGCACAGGAAGCCGAACGATACGCTTGGGCTGCTAGCGCTGCCTCGCTATTCGAGGAAACAACCGATTACACATACGACCACGAAAAGCGAACCGTCGATCTGACCAAGTCGGGACGCAGGAAGGCTCGAAGCCTGCCGAAGCCTTTGGCACTGGACCAAACCGGCTTGCAGGATATTTACGATTTTGTTCAGCGATCTATTTTGGTGAACCGAAACTATCATCGGGATGAACACTATGTGGTGCGAGAGGGCGAAATTGTGATCGTGGATGAATTCACTGGTCGCTTGGGAGAAGGTAGGAAGTGGCGGGACGGCGTTCATCAAGCCATCGAGGCGAAAGAGGGGGTGGAAGTAACGTTTGCAACAGGTCAGGCAGCACGAATTACGGTGCAAGATTTTTTTGTCCGCTTCGAGCACCTGGCGGGAATGACGGGCACTGCCCTGACTTCACGCGGAGAATTGCGGAGTATCTACAAATGCCGGGTGGTGCCGGTGCCAACGAATCATCCGCCGCGACGAAAACGGTTGCCGACGCGACTGTTCGGCACGGAATCGGCAAAGTGGGATGCCGTCGTGCAAGAGATCAAGGAGGTACACCAGTCAGGTCGTCCGGTGTTGATCGGCACGCGAACGATTGACAAGTCAGTCATTCTTTCGGAAAAACTCCAGCAGGCGGGCATTGAACATGCTGTTCTCAATGCTAACCAAATCGCAGAAGAGGCGGCGATTGTGGCAAAGGCGGGTGAGCGGGACAAGGTAACGGTATCGACCAACATGGCGGGGCGCGGCACGGACATCAAGATTTCGGACGACATCCGGCAACTCGGCGGACTGCACGTCATTTGTACGGAGATGCATGAGTCCGCCCGGATTGATCGGCAGTTGATTGGACGCTGCGGTCGGCAAGGCGATCCCGGCACCTACCGGCAGTATCTTTCGCTGGACGACGAACTATTGAAAACAGCGTTCAGCAAAAAGTACAAAGCATGGGCGGACAACATTCGGCAATTTTTCCGTGCGCAGCGAAAGGTCGAACGCAAGAGTTATCGCAATCGCAAGGTAATGCTCTATTACGAAAAGGAGCGAAAGAAGATGCAACGCTCGATGGGACAAGACCCTTACCTGGATGCGCCGAATTAGAGCGCAAGAGCGGCGGGCTCGGTTTTTGACATTTTTCCAAAAAATGTCAAAATTCTACAGAATTCCCCTTGACCATCGGGAATTTTTGGGTATCATATCGTCAATTATTGTTTGATATTAGTTTTTTGGACTTTTATGGCAGTCCCTAAAAGAAAACACAGCAACGCCAGAACTGGTACACGCCGTTCTCACGATCACAAAACGCCCGTCCAACGGACGAACTGCCCCGAATGCAGTACGTCCGTGCCGACACACGTCGTCTGCCCAAAATGCGGACACTATATGGGAAGAGAGGTTGTGAAAATGGATGTGAAGTAAGGAGTCAGGAGAAAGGAGTAAGGAGTCAGAGTAAAAAACCCCTATCTCCTTTCTACTGTCTCCTTTCTTCTGACCCCTTTTTTAGAGATATGGGTAAAATCGCCTTATTATTTCCCGGTCAGGGTGCGCAGTCAGTCGGCATGAGTATGCCGATCTTCGAGGAGTACCCTGCCGCCAAAGACCTGTTCGATCGGGCTAGTGCCATCCTCGGTTACGATCTCGCCCGGCTGTGCCGGAAAGGTCCCGCCGAAGACCTCGACACAACGGCTGTCAGTCAGCCGGCAATCTTTACGTTGAGCATTGCCGCCCTGGAACTGTTGAAAATAAAGGCTCCCGATGTTGTTACCCAGTGCAAAGCCGCCGCCGGATTGAGCCTCGGCGAATACACCGCGCTGGCTTTTGCTGGCACTTTTTCCTTTGAAGACGGTTTGCGACTTGTGCAAAAACGCGGACAAGTGATGCAGGACGCATCCGATGCCACACCCAGCGGGATGGTCAGCATCATCGGCAAGGAGTTGTCCGAAGTGATGACCATTTGCGAAAAGTTGCGCGGCGATGGCGTATTGCAGGTGGCGAATATTCTTTGTCCCGGCAACATCGTAGTGTCGGGCACATTGGAAGCCTGCGAACGTGTCGCCGAGCAGGCAACTGCCGAGCGGTTCAATGCTATTCCGCTGGCAGTGGCGGGAGCGTTTCACACGCCGCTGATGAAGCCTGCCGACGAAATTTTGGCGAAAGCACTCGCCGAAACGCCGATGAATCCGCCACGAATTCCGGTCATTAGCAATGTCGATGCCGAATCACACAGCGAGGTGGACGCAATACGGAGCATCTTGGTCAGACAGATATTGAGTCCGGTGCTTTGGGAAAAGTCGATCCGCAAGTTGCTCGACGAAGGTTTCGATACATTCTATGAAGTCGGTCCCGGGCGCGTGTTGCGGGGATTGATGAAACGGATTGATCGGAAGGTGAAGTGTGAGGGAGTGATTGAGTAAGGAGAATTAGGGAGAAAACAAATGGAGACATCGACGTTTTTTTGTCCGAAGGCTTTTCTTTGGTCAGTAATGGTGTTGATAGCGTGTTTTATTTGCATGGCTGTTGATGCTTTTGGTAGCAGTGTCCCATATAGAACATCCGCGTTATTTATACTGGTTCCATGTGCAGCCACCATGACATATCTTGCATTGCTGAAAATCGCCGACCAACAAAAACAGATTGCCGACCTGAAACGCGAATTGGAGGAAGGGAAAGGGAAACAACTATGACAATGTTACAATATGAAACACAGGTTCCTTTGGGAGGGTATATTACGCTTCCGCCGGAGTTTTACGGACGCAAAGTCGTGGTATCGGCGGATGCAGAACAAGACAAAACGGGGAAAAAATACGGATCAGATCGACCGTCTGACGACGGCTGGCGACCTGACCCGGTAGCATTGCGTGAACTTATCGAAAGCCGAACGTTTACGGTAGAGATAACTGACGAGGAAATTGAACAACTGAAACACGAACGTCGAATGAGGAGAATGAAATGATCCGACAAGCCATGCTCGACACAAACGTCGTAGTGGATTTCATGTTGCAACGCCCCGGCTTTGCCGAAAACGCCGACAAGATTTTCGATAAAATTGACAAGGGAGTTTTTGTCGGTTGCATTTCCTCTTCGGCGGTAACGGATGTTTATTTCATCGTCGAGAATAAGACGAATCCAGAATACGCACGAGAAAAGATGGAATTGCTATATCGTTCGTTGCAGATAATGCCCGTGATTCGTGAGACGATTCGGGAAGCGTTAGATTCGGATATGGATGACTTCGAGGATGCAGTCCAAGTCGCCGCGGCGCAGGACTTCGGCATTGACATTGTTGTTACACGAGACAAGACTGGCTTCGACGACTCCGGCTTGCAAGTCTATTCGCCGGAAGAGTTTTTGGAAATGGTTTGAAGGAGGAAACAGGCAATGGACATAAAAATCGCTATACAATCGTTTGATGTCGATGTGCCATTCGATCCAGCGAGGATTCTGCCGAACGGCAAGACAACAGTTGATGACTTTTTGGATTTTTGCAAGGAATTGAACCTGCCGCCAATGACTGATGAGCAGGTTGATCAAGCCAAATACGATTATTTGATGGAGAAATACGGATGAAGCGAGTATTGATCGACACAAACATCGTGTTGGATGTTTTATTAAATAGGAAAGATTTTTTGGAGGATTCCACTGCCGTCATAAAACTGCTTGTGAAACAGAAGTTTCGGGGGTTCGTTGCGGCGACGACTTTGACAAATGTATATTACATCGTTTGCAGAGCGACAAGGAATACCGACGACGCAGTGACGGCTGTTGATAAAATACTACAATGGTGCGAAGTTGCCCCTGTGAACCGCAGGGTGCTCGTTGCAGCCAGAGTTGCTGGAATGCCCGACTTCGAGGACGCAGTCCAAGTCGTCGCAGCGCAGGACTTCGGCATCGACATTGTTGTAACACGGGACAAAACAGGTTTTAGCAACTCCGGCTTGCTTGTCTATTCGCCGGAAGAATTTTTGGAGACGCTACAATGATGAAATATACAAACATGAAACCCATTATCCCTATTATATCGTTCCTGCTCGTGGCACTGGTCGGGTGTGGAACGAACACGATTGAACAGTTGAAGAATACGGTACAGAGTTATCACGATGACCGATTGGTTATAGGTTTCGAAGCAA
>Ga0123353_10005251_pt1 | contig 16929 bp, 14 predicted proteins | sample TergutLab28metaG_3_FD_92763 | JGI IMG/M metagenome (GOLD analysis project Ga0123353, IMG submission 92763) | Labiotermes labralis P3 segment gut microbial communities from Petit-Saut dam, French Guiana - Lab288 P3 | ecosystem: Host-associated > Arthropoda: Insects > Digestive system > Gut ...
ACGACGGTCACCATCAGCCTCCCCCACAAAATAGGCGGGCTCGTGTGATGCGGCGGCGGCGGCGGCGCGGGGGTCGCGGCGGCGGGACCGTGGGCGTGACGGGTACGACGGCGGGGCCGTGGCGTTACGGCGGGACGTACGGGGTCGCGGCGGCGGGACGGACGGGGTCGCGGCGGCGGGACCGTGGCGACGCGGCGGGACGTACGGGGTCGCGGGCGCGGGCGCGGCGTCACGGCGGGACGTACGGGGTCGCGGCGACGGGGCCGTGGCGTCACGGCGGGACGTACGGGGTCGCGGCGACGGGGCCGTGGCGTCACGGCGGGACGTACGGGGTCGCGGCGGGACGCGCAGGGGCGCGGGCGCGGGCGCGGCGGAAACGGCAACACACGGAAACGGCGACACCTTGCGTTCGTTCGTAAGATCTGGTATAATATGATAGGTGAGATATATTCGTTGTAGTATATTCGGATGAATGTGGATAAAGAGGGGATCTTTGCCTTGAAAAAAGAAAAATCTTTTAAAACCACGATCGGCGGCCAGGCCCTCATCGAGGGCATCATGATGCGCGGGCCGGAGAAGGCCGCCTATGTTGTGCGGGGCGCCCAGGGTTTGGTGAGCAAAGAGCGGAAGCTCAAGCCGGCCAAAGAGAAATTCTTCCTGTTGCGCTGGCCGTTTTTCCGGGGCGTGTTCAATTTTGTCGGCTCCATGCGCGACGGCATGAAGGCGCTCACCTGGTCGGCCGAGCAGTTCCCCGACGACGACGAAGCCGACGGGGATACCCCCGCGAAGGAAGAAGAACAGCCTTCCAAATTCAGCCTCTGGCTCGATAAAAAACTCAGCAGCGAAAAGGTGCAAAAGGCCGTGATGACCATCGCTGTCGTCATTGGGCTTGCCCTCTCCATCGGCATCTTTATGTTGCTGCCCGCCTTCCTGACCGGGCTGATAGGCGGCGACTCGCTGGGGCGGGGCATCACGCGCAACCTGCTGGAGGGTCTCATCCGCATGATCATCCTGCTTAGCTATATGGCGTTGGTCTCCCGCATGAAAGACATCAAGCGGGTCTTCCGCTACCATGGCGCCGAGCACAAAACCATTGCCTGCTACGAGGCCGGGCGCGAACTGACGGTGGAGAACGTGCGCGGGTTTTCCCGGTTCCATCCGCGTTGCGGCACCAGTTTCCTGTTCATGGTGGTCATCATCAGCATCTTGGTCTTTTCGTTGCTCGCCCCGCTGGAAAACATGCTTCTGGGCGTGGGAGCAGACGGGGCCGTCAATACGTCCTCGGGGATATACCTTTTGATACGCACCGCCTCCCGCCTTATTCTCCTCCCCTTGCTGGTGTCTGTTTCCTATGAGATCAATCGTCTCATCGGACGTTTTGATAGCCTCCTCACCCGCATTTTGCGCGCCCCCGGCTTGTGGATGCAACGCCTGACCACCTATGAGCCGGACGACAGCATGATCGAGGTGGGCATCGAGGCGTTGCAAAGGGTGATCCCCTCGCAAAAGGGCGCGGATGAATGGGGGAAGGGAAATTAATGGGAACTAAGGGGTACTAGGGGTACTAAGGCATCGGCGGAATAGCGGAATCGGCGGAACGAGCGGAGGCGGAGGGGAAGTATGGCCAGCACCTACAACAATCTATATCTGGATCTCAGACAACAGCTGTTGGGCGGAGGGATCTTGATGGCTTCTTTGGAAGCCCGTGAGATCATGCGCCATGTGACCGGCAAGGATCGTCTGGCTATTGCCCGCGACTACCACATGTACGTGCATCCCGAGGAGGAATCGCAAGCCTTGGCGTTGCTGCGGCGACGCCTGGAGGGGGAACCCATCGCCTATATCATCGGGCAGTGGGAGTTTTTTGGGCTCACCTTTGAGGTGTCGCCGGATGTCCTCATCCCCCGCGCCGATACCGAGGTGCTGGCTGCCCACGCCATTGAACTGGCAAAGGAGTCCGGCCCGGGGGATGTCCGCGTGCTGGATCTATGCACAGGTTGCGGCTGTGTCGGTTTAACCGTGGCGGCTTATACGACCGGCAGCCGCGTGGTGTTGGCGGATGTCTCGGAACCGGCACTCAAGGTAACCCGCCATAATATCCGCCGGCACGATCTTTCCGCCCGGGTGGCCGCCGTACACGCGGACGCGCTGGCGCCCGCGCCCGCCAACTTGGGCCGTTTTGATGTGATCGTCTGCAACCCGCCCTATATCGAATCCGGGCAGTTTAGCGCGTTGGAAGGTAGCGTGCGCCGCTATGAGCCGCACCTGGCCTTGGATGGCGGGCCGGACGGTATGCGTTTCTTCCGCGCCGTAGCCTTGGGCTGGCGAAACGCCGTGAAACCCCATGGCCACTTGGTGTTCGAATGCGGGCAGGGGCAGGCCCCCGCCGTGAGCGAGATCCTGTACCGGGCGACTTACGGGCATGTGGAAACACTGCGTGACGCACAAGGCATTGAACGCGTCGTGGTCGGGGCGCCGGTTTGGACCGACGATATACGCGACGGCGTTTCGGATATTATCTAATCGAAAAATCGATATAATCTATTATTATTCAGAATAGGTGGATGAATTTATGGCACGACCCGAAAAACCGCAATATGTGGCCCCCGCCGATCTCAAACAGTCAGAAAACCGCAAGAAAGCGTTGCAAACGGCACTCGATCAGATCAACATGACCTATGGCAAGGGCGCCGTCATGCGCCTGGGCGACAACGTGGGCATGGAAATCAGCGTCATCCCGACCGGCTGCCTGTCCCTGGATCTATCGTTGGGCGTCGGCGGCTTGCCGCGCGGGCGCATCGTGGAGATCTACGGTCCCGAGGCTTCGGGGAAAACCACGCTGGCGTTGCACATGATTGCCTCGGCGCAGAGAAACGGCGGGGAAGCCGCCTTCATCGACGCCGAGCATGCCCTCGACCCGGTGTATGCCAAGGCGTTGGGCGTCGACACCGATAACCTGCTCATCTCCCAGCCCGACAACGGCGAGCAGGCGTTGGAAATCTGCGAGGCGCTGGTGCGCAGCGGCGCGCTGGATATCATTATCATCGACTCTGTGGCCGCTTTGGTGCCCAGGGCCGAGCTGGACGGACACATGGGCGACGCGCAGGTCGGCCTTCACGCGCGGCTCATGTCCCAAGCCATGCGCAAGCTGGCCGGTAGCCTGGCCAAGACCAACACGGTGGCCGTTTTCATCAACCAATTGCGCGAAAAGGTTAGCACCGGCTACGGCGGCGGCTACGGCAACAACGAGACCACGACCGGCGGCCGCGCGCTGAAATTCTATGCCAGCGTGCGCATCGACGTGCGCCGAACAAGCTATATCGAAACCGGCGGCGTGAAGATCGGCGCCACCACCATCTTGAAGGTCGTCAAAAACAAGACGGCGCCCCCCTTCCGCAACTGCACCGTGGATATCCTCTATGGCGAAGGGATATCCCATACGAGCGAGCTCCTCGATTTGGGCGAGCGTTTGGGTCTGGTACAAAAGAGCGGCTCTTGGTTCAGCGCCGGCGACATCCGTTTGGGCCAGGGCAAAGACGCGGCCCGTGCCTATCTCAAGGAAAACCCGGAATTCGCCGACGATCTGGAAGCCAAGATCCGCACCGAGGGCCATACCCTGCAGATGATCAACAAGCCCAGGAGGGGCAAGGTGGCGCCGGCTGGCCGGGGCGTGCGCGTGTTGGTCGAGGCCAGCGATTTGGATAATGAAGAAAGCGGCGGCAATGCGTAGTACGCAATCGCCGGTGCCGGTGCCATCGTCGGTACCATCGTCGGTGCCGTCGCCGGTGTCATCGCCATCGCCGGTACTGTCGCCGTCTCCGGAGTGCGAGGCGGCGCGCGAGGCGGCGTTGAGGCTGTTGGCGCGGCGCGCGTTGAGCGTGAACGAGCTGACAGCCAAACTGGAAGCGTTGGGCTACGGCGTCGAAGTCTGCGACGATGCCGTCGCGTGGCTCCTCGATCTGGGCTACCTGAATGACGAGGCTTTGGCGCGCGACCGCGCGGAGGCGTTGAGCGAAAAGGGCTATGGGTTCTACCGCATACAATTTGATTTGCGGCGGCGTGGGCTAGACCCTTCGCTGGCAGATCAAGTCCTGGCGGAACTGCCCGACGCCGCCGAAGCCATCGACGACCATATTGCCCGGATGATGGCGGGGCGCGACGCCGGCGATCCCCAACAACGCCGCCGTACCGCCGCCGCGCTGTCCCGGCGCGGGTTCCCTTCGGACGACATCAACGCGGGCATGGCGCGATTCATGATGCATGATGCATGATAAATGATAAATGATGATGAAAGTTGCTTTGATTTCGTTGGGATGCGCTAAGAATCTTGTCAGCAGTGAGCAAATGCTCTATCGGCTTCGCGAGGCTGGCTACCATTTGGTGGGTGACGCCGATGGTTCCGACATTGTTGTGATCAACACCTGCGGTTTTATCGAGGATGCCAAACGCGAAGCCATCGAGCATATTTTGCGCCTGGCCGCCCTCAAAGCCGAAGGGCGCGTCGGCAAGATCCTGGTGGCCGGCTGTCTGGCCGAGCGTTACCGGGAGGAAGTGTTTCGCGAGTTACCGGAAGTTGACGGCCTGGTGGGATGCGGCAGCTTCCACGAAGTTGCGCATGCGGTCGCCTCTGCGGCGGCCGAGGGGCGTCCCTGTCTGTTTCCCCCCCCCGACGCCACGCCGCTGGAGGCGTCGCGCCTTGTCTCGACGCCCCGCTTCACGGCCTACCTGAAAATCGCCGAGGGCTGCGACAATGCCTGCGCCTATTGCGTGATCCCCCGCCTGCGCGGCGCATTCCGAAGCCTCCCGATGGACGCCTTGCTGTCCGAGGCCGCGTTGCTTGTCAAGGGCGGCGCGAGGGAGCTGATCCTGGTGGCCCAGGACACCACCCGATACGGCATGGATCTCTATGGGAAAAGGCGCCTGCCGGAACTCCTGGAGGCTCTGTGCCAGATCGACGGCTTGCGGTGGCTGCGCCTGCACTACCTGTACCCCAGTGACGTGGATAGCTACCTTGTCGACGTGATCGCGCGGGAGGGGAAGATTGTCAAATACCTGGACATCCCCATCCAGCATTGCAACGATCGCCTGCTGGGCGCGATGGGGCGACGGGGCGGGCGGCGGCAGATCGAGGCCCTGGTGTACGCGCTTCGCACCCGTGTCCCCGGCGTGGCGTTGCGCACATCGCTGATCGCCGGGCTACCCGGAGAGACCGATGCCGATTTCGAGGAACTGTGCGCGTTCTTGCATAAGACCCGCTGGGAGCGCGCCGGCGTGTTCCCCTATTCCCCCGAAGAGGGGACAAGGGCAGCCGAAATGCCGGGGCAAGTAGAGGCCGTTACCAGGCATAAGCGCGCCCAAATCCTGATGGACATCCAGCGGGATATCATGGAGGATTTCCATAAAACACTGCTGGGGAAAACCCTCGATATCCTCACCGAGAGTTATGACAGGCAAACCGGCCGGCACTGCGGCAGATCCTGGGCCGATAGCCCCGAGGTGGATAGCCGGGTGTTTTTCACAGCCCGCCGCCGCATCGCCGCCGGGACATTTGCCCGTGTACGCATCACCGGCCTTCACGGCGATGACCTGCTGGGACGGGCCATTGTCACCTGATTGAGCGAGGAGTTCGCTATGACGCCAGCCAATTATATCACGCTGTCACGTATCGCCCTCATCCCCCTCTTCATGTGGGCGATGCTTTCGACTGCCCCTTATTCGGAGATCGTCGCGCTTCTTATTTTTGTTGTGGCCAGCGTCACCGACGCGGTGGACGGCTATATCGCGCGCCGCTTTCATCAGGTTACCAATTTGGGGAAATTTATCGACCCATTGGCCGACAAGCTGTTGGTGACCTCTGCCCTGCTCATGTTCGTACAAAACGGTCAGATTTCCTCCGTGCCGGCCATGATCATCATCACGCGGGAATTGATGATCACCTCCTTACGCATGGTGGCTGTCGCGGCGGGCAGGGTCATCGCGGCCGGCTGGGAAGGCAAGGTAAAGACATGCGTGCAGATTGTGTGCATCGCTTTCCTGCTCACAGGGCAAGGCGGTGCGGCCATATTCGGCGCGACGGGTTTCCGCTGGGACGACATGGTCGTTTGGCTCATGACAGCCGTGACCGCTTGGTCCGGCGCCGCGTATCTTTACAAACACAAGGATGTTTTACGAAAAGACAATGAACGTCATTAGCGTTATGAGCGTTATGAGCGTTATGAGCGTAGGAGGCGTAGCGTAATATGCGGATCTACAATACATTGACACGGGAAAAGGAAGAGTTCGCGCCGATTCGGCCTGGGAAGGCTGGTATTTACTGCTGTGGGCCTACGGTCTACAACCTTATCCATGTGGGCAACGCCAGGCCGATGGTCGTCTTCGACGTCCTGCGCCGCCATTTGGAGGCCGGCGGGCTGGATGTCACCTTCGTGCAAAACTTCACCGATATCGACGACAAGGTCATTGACAAGGCTGTGCGGGAGGGCGTTCCCTTTTCTGAGATAGCCCGGCGCTATATCGAGGAATACTATACGGACGCGCATGGCTTGGGCGTGCGCGACGCGGATATCGCCCCCCGGGCCACCGATTGCGTCGCGCAAATCCTGAGTTTGATCCAGATATTGTATGACAAGGGGTTTGCCTATACAACCCCTGACGGCGTCTACTATCGGGTCAACAAGTTTCCCGATTATGGGAAACTCTCGCGCCAGCCCTTGGCGGATCTGGAAGAGGGCGCCCGCGTGGAGATCAGCAGCGGCAAGGAGAGCCCGATGGACTTCGCCCTGTGGAAGCTGGCAAAGCCGGGCGAGCCGTCCTGGCCATCGCCTTGGGGGGAAGGCCGCCCCGGTTGGCATATCGAGTGCTCGGCTATGGCGGGCGATCGCCTGGGGCAGACGCTGGACATCCATTGCGGCGGGCAGGATCTCATCTTCCCGCACCATGAAAACGAAATCGCCCAATCCGAAGCCGCCCACGGCGCCCCGCTGGCCCGGCATTGGATGCACAACGGTTTCTTGAGCCTAGACAACCGGAAAATGTCCAAATCCCTTGGCAATATCTTCACCGTTCGCGAAGCGGCAAACGCCTACGGCTACGACGCGATTCGCTACTTTCTGTTGTCGGCCCACTACCGTAGCCCCCTCAACTACTCGGCAGACTCCCTGGAGCAATCGCGCGCGGCGTTGTCGCGGCTAAAAAACACCGAAGGGCGGCTGGTCTTCCTGCGCCAAAACGCCACAGGGACCCCCTCTGCCGGGGAGGAGGCGTTCCTCGCTACATTACCGGGCTACAAAGCCCGTTTCGACGCCGCGCTGGACGACGACCTCAACACCGCCGACGCGCTGGGCGTCCTGTTTGAGATGATACGGGAGATCAACGCGCAAACAGCCGGGAACCCCTCCCGCGCGCTGGCTGACGCCTGCCTGCGTGCCCTGCGCGAACAAGCCGATGTGCTAGGCTTGCTGTACACGGTGGGGGCAGCGGCGGGGGCAAACGCGCTGGACGACGAGACGGAGGCGCTCATCGAAAAGCGCCAGGCCGCCCGCGCCGCCCGGGACTTTGCGGAAGCCGACCGTATCCGCGACCAGCTTAAAACCCTCGGTATCCTGCTGGAGGACACGCCCCAGGGCGTCAAGTGGCGCAGGGAGGAAACGGTTTGAGCCGTGACTTTGTGAATGGTATGAGCAGTGAGTCGGCCAGCGGTAAGGCAACCAGCGATAAGTCGGCCGGCGGTAAGTCGATCCTGCTTTTCGACCTGGACGGCACCATCATCGATTCCCGCATAGGGGTGACGCGGGCGGTACAGTATTCGCTGACCCACTTCGGTATCGAGGTGAAGGATCCGGATCTGCTCATTTCCTTTATCGGCCCCCCGTTGCGGGAATCGTACAAACGCGAGTACGGTTTTGTCGGCGAACAGGCCGAGACGGCTGTCGTCATGTTCAGGGAATACTACGACCGCCGCGGCGCACGGGAGTGTTCGCTGTACGCGGGCATCGATAAGTTGCTCGCCGGCTTGTATCGGGCGGGGAGGGTCTTGTTGCTGGCCACCTCCAAGCTGGAGGTCTATGCCTTAAAAATCTTGGAGGGCTTCGGCCTGGCTGCTTACTTTACCACTGTTGTGGGCGCCCAGCCCGACGGCATGATTTCCCATAAACGGGAAGTCATTGCGAAGGTGCTGTCACAAGCCGGTGTGGCCGACCTTGGCGAGGCCGTCATGATCGGTGACAGCCGTTTTGACATACGGGGGGCCAAGGCGGTTGGCCTGGATACGGTGGGCGTGCTGTACGGCTTCGGGACCCGCGAGGAATTGGAGGAATCCGGCGCGGACATTATCGTGGAGAGCGTGGCGGATTTGTCCCGTTTGTTGGGCGTGTGACGTAGGCGTGTGACGACACTTAGTTGAAGGGCAAGAAGTATCTATGCGGGAGGGAAACACAAATGGAACGCGCGGAAAAAGTGGGGGACATGCTGAAAGTATTCGCGTTGGAACCTATCAACGAGGATACGATGGATTTTTTCTGCGAGACCATTGATGACCAACCATACGCCGAGGGTCTCAAGCTGGTGCGGGCTATCGTCGAAAAACGGGCATCGCTTACGCTGTTCGCGCCGGGGACGCTGGACATGATCATAGAGAAATCCGGAGGATCCCTGCGGGATGTGTTCGCCATGATCATGGGCGCGGCGCGTCTGGCGCGGCGCCGGGACGATGTGTGCATTCATTTGGCCGACGCCCAATGGGCCGCCACAGAACTGAAGTCCGCCCGAACCCGATGCATCGAGCAAAAGGATTATCAAATGCTGGCGGACATTCATAAGCACCACCGCACGGAGATACTTGACAAGTCGAAGATGTTGGAAATGATGCAGGGGATGGTCGTTTTGGAATACAACGGCGACAGCTGGCATGACGTGCATCCGCTGGTGGCTGACTTCCTGCGCAGTATCGGGAGACTCTCATGAACCAGCAAACCCCATCCCCCGCCGAGCAGGACGCCTTGGCCCGGGACACCCTGCAATGGATCATGGATAGCGCCGAGGATGGGTTCTATCTGCTCATCGCCCCGCTCAAGCTACAGCGGGTCGAGGCCGAACGGTACGCCGAAAGTGCCGCTGTCTACGACTACGACAACACCCGGCGGCCGGAGGATTATATTGGCAGGCCCTTCTCCTTCGGTGAGCTGGCTAGGTGGGCCGACGGGCAGACCCGCAACAAGCTGTTTGTCCTGAATGTGCAGGCCGTCCTGCAAACGGAGAATGACTTTCTCAACCTCAATCTCAGCCGGGACATGCTGGCCCGAATGGGCAAGGTGTGGGTATTCGGCGCGACGGCCTTGATGGACGACAAGCTGGCCCGGACAGCGATGGATTTTTACGCCTACGTGCGCCTGCAGGCCAAGTTTCCCGAGCAACCCGAGGCGCTTACGATCGGGGCCCGTTTTCCCGAAAGCCGTCTTTTCAATTCGTCCGAGGAAGCCCGGCGCATGATCGCTACTTACGGTGAACTGGAGGAGCGTCTGCTGGCGGAGGACACGGAGGGATTGGAGGACAAACAAAGGCTGTCCATCGCGGCTACGCTGGAAAATATCGCGGGTGCATATTTTGATTGCGGCCAATACGATCACGCACTGAGGTTGTTGGAGCGTGTGAGATGCATCCGGGAAAAGGAACTTGGGACGGAACATCCGGACACCATAAAGACATACAACAAAATCGGGCGTAATTATTACGAGTTAGGCCAGCATAACGAGGCATTGCGCTGGTACCAAAAGGTATTCGATATTCTCAGTTCGTAACGCAGTACGCAACAATTGGGCTGCAAAGCAGCCCGTTAGGAGACATCCCCATGACACTGATGGCACTCGACGGCAACAGCCTGCTCAATAGGGCATACTACGGCGTCAAGGCGCCGCTGTCCACAAGGGATGGGCAGCCCACCGGGGCGCTTCTAGGATTTTGCCACATTCTGTTCAAGTTGATTGACGACTATGCCCCGGACGGGTTATGCGTCGTCTTCGATGTAAAGGCGCCTACCTTTCGCCATGAGATGTACGACGGCTACAAAGCCGGTCGCCGGCCCATGCCGGAGGATCTCGCCTCGCAGCTACCTTTGTGCCGCGAACTGCTGGACGCTCTGTGTATCAAGCGGTACGAACAGCCCGGCTACGAGGCCGACGATCTGCTGGGCGTCATCAGCCGGCGCTGCGAGGGGGGCGGCTGGGACTGCCGCCTGGTCACTGGAGACCGGGATGCCTTTCAGCTTGTCGGCGAGCGCACGCAAGTGCTTTACGCTTCCTCCCGGGGGGGGCGTTCCGAGGCCACGCTCTATGACCTGGGGGCTATCCAGGCCGAATACGGCTTAACGCCGGCGCAGCTCATCGATCTCAAGGCTTTGATGGGCGACGCTTCGGACAACATCCCCGGCGTAGCCGGCGTGGGGGAGAAAACCGCGCTGGCACTGATGCACCGCTTTGGATCGCTGGATGCGCTGTATGAAGGCTATGAAGCCGCCGATCTCAAACCGGGCGTCAAAAACAAGTTGCGCAACAGCCGCGACATAGCATATTTGAGCCAAAAACTGGCTACCATCGACTGTGACGCGCCGCTTACCTTCACGCCCGAAGAGGCAAAGCGCATCCCCTGGGATGAGGAAAGGCTGTTGTCCTTCCTGGAGCGGCTGGAATTCCGCAAATTGATCAAGACACTGCATCTACAGGCGCGGGACGCGGCGGACGCATCGGGCGCATCGGGCGCATCGGATGCGGCGGACGCATCGGCAAGACCCGAGGCGCCGGCCCATGCCTTTGCCCCCCCACCCGCCAGGGAACTCACCATAGGCACGCCACGCGACGACTTACAGGCCGATCTCCCCGCCGACCCCCTTGCCGACCTCCTCGCCACCTGCCGGGCCGCCCCCCGCGTGGCCGTCGTTTGCCCCGAGGATCTGTCCTCGCTGTGCGTTTGCACGGGCGAGGAAACCGTCTCGCTCTCCCGGATAGCCGTAGGTCCGGAGGCCTTTGAGGCGTTTTTACGCGCCTTTTTCGACGCCGGCGTACGCAAGATCGCCCACGGCGTCAAGCCGTTGATGCGCCTGCTGAAAGCCGAGGATTTGCCCTGCGCCGATTTTGTCATGGATACGGCGTTGGGCGCCTATTTGCTGGCGCCCAGCCAGGGGAAATATCCCATCGACGGCGTGATCGGGGACGCTTTGGATTTTGAACCCGAAAGCGATGAAGACAGGGCCGGCGCGCTGCCGGCGTTGGCCGCGCTGCAGGAGGGGCAGTTGCAAGCGCTGGGGCTTGACAAGCTGTTGTTCACGATGGAGCTGCCGCTGTGCGAGGTACTGGCCGACATGGAGCTGGCCGGCTGCAAGGTAGACCGGGACGGTTTGCGTGCGTACCAGCACATGTTGCTCGACAGATTGGCCGCCTGCGAGGAGCGCATCTTCGCGCTGGCCGGCACCGATTTTAACATCGCCTCCCCCAAGCAGTTGGCGGAAATCCTGTTCAAGAGGCTCGGCCTACCAGCCGCCAAAAAGACCAAGACCGGCTACGCCACCGACATCGAGGTGCTGCAAAAGCTGAAGCCTTGGCATCCCATCGCCGGGGAGGTCATCGAATACCGCCAGCTCAGCAAGTTGAAGTCCACTTACGCCGATGGCTTGCTCAAGGCGGCAGGGCCGGACGGGCGCGTGCGCACCAGCTTCCAAATGACCGCCACCGCCACCGGCCGGCTGTCCTCAATCGAACCTAACCTGCAAAATATCCCCGTGCGCACCGATCTGGGTGGGGAATTGCGCCGCCTGTTCGTGCCGGAAAACGATGATTTCGTGCTGATCGACGCCGACTACTCGCAGATAGAGCTGCGCGTGCTGGCCCATATCGCGGGCGACACGGCTATGCGGGCCATCTTCGCCGCCGGCGGCGACATCCACACGGCCACCGCCGCCCAGGTATTCGGCGTGTCGCCGGGGGAGGTCACGCCGCTGATGCGCCGGCGCGCCAAGGCGGTCAACTTCGGCATTGTGTACGGCATGTCGGCCTTTTCCCTCAGCGAGGACATCGGCGTCACCGTATCCGAGGCCCGAGGATACATAGACGGTTATCTGGAACACTTCGCTGGCGTGCGCGCCTATATGAAAGACATCGTGGAGACCGCCCGCCGCGACGGCTATGTGTCCACGTTGCTGGGCAGGCGCCGCTGGCTGCCCGAGCTCGCATCGCCTAACCGCAACACCCGCGCCTTCGGGGAGCGGGTAGCCCTCAACGCCCCCATCCAAGGCGCCGCCGCCGACATCATCAAGCTGGCCATGCTGGCGGTCTGGCGGAGGCTGAAAGCCGAGGGGCTGTCGGCCAGGCTGATCCTGCAAGTACACGACGAACTCATCGTCGAGTGCCCCCGCAGCGAGGCCGACACCGTCCGCGCACTGCTTGCCGAGGAGATGGAGCGGGTCTATACATTGAATCCCCCACTTGTGGCCGAGGCCCATGTGGGCGTCAATTGGCTGGAGGCCAAGTAGGCCAGTATGGGCGGTATGAACAACGCGGACTCCAGGGGCGGCGTGAACGGTACGGACCCCACGGGCTGCATGAACGATATGAACGGCATCAATAGGATTTATTTGCTCGATCCCCACGTAGCCAACCTCATCGCCGCCGGCGAGGTGGTGGAGCGTCCGGCATCGGCACTCAAGGAACTCCTCGAAAACGCCATCGACGCGGGTGCGACAACCATCACAGCCGAGTCGGCGGGCGGTGGCGCGCGTTTGTTGCGGGTCGCCGACAACGGATGCGGGATGTCCCACGAAGACGCCGAGCGCGCCTTTAGGCGCCACGCCACCAGTAAGATCCGCCATGCCGAGGACTTGCACGGCGTAACCACGTTGGGGTTTCGCGGCGAGGCTTTGGCCGCGGTAGCCGCCGTTTCGCGCATACAATTGTTCACCCGCGTGCGCGGCGTGGCGATGGGCGCGACGCTCAGCCTGGAAGCAGGCCGGGTGACGGGGCGATCCGAGGCCGGCTGCCCCGAGGGGACGACCATCGTGGTGCGCGATCTGTTTTTCAACACGCCGGCCCGGCAGAAGTTCCTCAAAAGGGATCAAACCGAGACGGCCCACATCCAATTGGCCTGCCAGCGCGCGGCTTTGTCCCATCCGGAAATCTCGTTCCTCTATATCCGGGACGGGCGACAGGCTTTTCTGACACCGGGGGACGGGCTACCGCGATCTTGCCTTTACAGCCTGTTCGGGCGGGAGTTCACGGATGGCATGTGCGAGGTCGAACACACCCAGGGCTATATCCGCGTATGGGGCTTTATCAGCCGGCAAGAAGCGGCGTTGGGCAGCCGGAATGCCCAGCATGTCGTCGTGGGCGGCCGCCCGGTACGCTCCCGCGTGGTGACAGCCGCGTTGGAAGAGGCTTACAAGAATCGCCTGACCACAGGGCGGTACCCGGCCTGTGTCCTGTACATCGAGACACCGCCTGTCGATTGTGACGTCAACATCCATCCGGCCAAGAGCGAGATCAGGTTTTCCAGGGAACGGGACATCTTCGACGTGGTCTTTTGCGCCGCGCGCAACGCGCTTGACCAGAACGCGCGCCCGCTCTGGGAAGTCGATCCCTCCACGCTGTGCGTCGCGCAGGCGCAGCCTCCCCCCGGCACAAAAGGTACGTATCCCGCCGGCAACTGGGCGGCGGATGGGGGCGGCGACGCCACGCCATATACCGCCGACCCGTCAAATGCCGCATCACCATATGCCGGCACCCCACCGTATGACGACGCCCCGCCATATACCGGCACCTCACCAAACGTCGCCGCCCCACCGCCCTGGCGGTTGGTGGGCGAAGCCCTGGGCGGCTACCTGATTGTCGAAACCGACGAGGGGCTGGCCATCATCGATAAACACGCGGCCCATGAGCGCATCCTGTTCGACAGGCTCAAGGCGTCGCCAGAGAAGCCCATGACACAGCTCCTGCTATCGCCGCTGACCGTCCCGCTGCCGTCGGCCGAGATGTCCGCACTGCTGGAACACACAGACATGCTATCCGCCACAGGCTTTACGGCGGAAGAGTTTGGTGGCGGGACGCTGGTCGTCCGCGAGGTCCCGTCCGATGTGGATCTCTGCGATATCCCGGCGCTGCTCGGCGAAATCGCGGCCTGTCTGCTGGAGGGGCGGCGCGATCCCACGCCCCGCCTTTTTGAAGACGTCTTACGCCGGGTGGCTTGCAAAGCCGCCGTCAAGCTCGGGCGCCATGCGCGGGGCAGCGAGGCCGAGGCCGAGGCGTTGGCGCGGCAGGTCATGGAGGACAAAGATTTGCGGCACTGCCCCCATGGCCGGCCGGTTTGCGTCGTCCTCTCCCGTGGAATGATAGAAAAACAGTTTCGTCGATAAAATCTGGAGGTAAAGATCATGAAGGTTCGCCAGTTACTCAGTCCGTTCATAGCACTTTTCATAGCGCTGTCGCTCATTGCCCTTTTATCCGCTTGCTATGATGATGGCCTTCCCGACAAAAGCAATCCGCCGCCCTCCGGCGCCGCAGAAACCGACGGCCAAACGCCGTCGGGGCCACCGGATCCCGATACATCCGAAACGCCCGGCACAACAGGCGTCCCGGAGACGAACGGGCCACAGGAATCGTCCAGTATGTACGAGGGGTACGAGGGCGACTTGGACGCCAATGGTCTGCGCAGCGGTTGGGGGACATGGACATATGAAAACTTCCGCTATGAAGGCAATTGGAAAAACGATATGCCCAACGGCGAAGGCACGCTGTCCGTCTCCGGCGAGGGCAAACAGGGCGTGCTCACCCTCGCCAGCGGGAATTGGGTGGATGGGTTTGCGGAGGGAACCATACTATTCACGATGCGGACAATAAAAAATAACTCTGAAAAGATCCTCACATGGCAATTCCAGCTGGTAAAAGGTTGCGCGTTGGCGGATGAAACTGTCTATGATATCAATGAAAACGCGCCCGCAAAGCTCGTACGCGGGCAACTCGTAGCCGGCGTCCCCCCCTGGGCGGAGCATGGCGGCGCCGTGCCAGAAGACCCCCCGCCCGCTAAGGTAACCCTTGCGCCGGGTACCTCCCCCCATCCGGATTCGGAATACGCGGTCAGCAAAGCGGATGTGGATACCAAGATCGCGGCGATGGAAAATAACATCGCCGAGAGATACAATACGGAAATCTCCATTGACAGCGTTGTTTCGAACGCCTACAACAAGTATAGGGGGCTGGTCGACGAGAGTATCGTAGACCCGGATTTTGTGCGGGTATTGCTCTGCTTGTGCAACTCCTCCGGGAAGGATCTCTCCCTCCTGTCCGAGAAAACCCTCTCTTCGCTGAATAGTATGCTGGTATCGAGAAAGATACAGGCGCTTTATCCTGATAAGTTCATTGCGCACGGCATCGAAGCCCTGATGGTTTATGCCAGCAGGCTCGCCAAAGAAGAAAAACTCACGCCGGAAGACATGGATGCGCTGGTGTATGGATACTTTTTCAAGGGATGCGGCGTTACCGAGGCCGCAGCGGAGCAGAAAAGGATCGATTTTCTAGAGATGTACTATCCTTGGTTGTCCATAGACGCGCCGGGGTGATATGCTGCCATGATGCATGCTTCGGATATCAATGACCCTATCAATGACCCGCCCGTCCTCCTCTGTGTCGCCGGCCCGACGGCGGTGGGTAAAACGGCTCTGGCTGTAGGATTGGCCAGCCGATTGGACGGTGAGGTGGTGAGCTGTGATTCCATGCAGGTCTACAGGGGCATGGATATCGGGACAGCAAAGCCAACCTGGGAGGAGAGGCAGGGCATACCGCATCATATGATCGATGTGGCCGACCCGTGTGACGGCTATTCGGCCGCCCATTACGCACGGGCGGCTGATCGCGCTGTCCGGGATATCATGGCGCGGGGCAAGCGGCCCATCGTCGCCGGCGGCACGGGGCTGTATTTGCGCGCCTTGACGCTGGGCCTGCATGACTCGCCCCCCGGGTTCCCGGACACAAGCGCCCGGTGGGAGGCATTTTTGGCCGAGCATGGGCAGGTGGCCCTGCACCGTGCGTTGGGCGAAACCGATCCAGAGGCCGCCGCGCGCTTGGCGCCCGGAGATACCCGCCGCGTGTTGCGGGCGCTGGTTGTCTATAGCCAAACCGGGAAAACACTCACGCGCCACCATGACGACAGCCAACAGCGCCCCGCCCGTTACCGGCCCCTCGTCCTCGGTTTGCGCATGGATCGGGAGGCACTCTACCAACGGATAGAAACAAGGGTGGACGAGATGATGTCCCAGGGGCTACTGGAGGAGGTCCGGGGACTGGCGGCCCGCCTGCCACCCGATTGCACCGCCATGCAGGCCATCGGGTACAAGGAACTGCTCTCGCACCTGGGAGGCGAATGCACCCGGGAGGAAGCCGTGGCACGGATCAAGCAAGCCACACGGCACTTGGCCAAACGCCAGATGACTTGGTTTACCCATCAGGAGAAAGCGCACTGGTTGGACGCGGAAGCCTCGCCGCTTGCCGCGGCGATGGAGGCATTGCAGGATTAGGTATGGATTCTGCAATCCTGCGACTGCCGCGCAGCTCAGGCTGCGAAGAATGACGGGGGGGTTATATGTTGAAAAAAGGGCGATAATATGTTTTTATAAAATGCATTTAAATGTGCTATATTCGGTGAAAATATTCATGTTTTTCCAATAATTCTTGTTGCATGATGACGAATCAGGTGATATAATCTCAAGTTTCGAAGTAAAATCGCCAGAGTCCCGTATTTACAAGGGGTCTGGCGATTCGCCTACATGTGGTATCCTGCACTGTTTTCTGAAAATCGAAAACTTTTATACCTGTGCGGTTGGACTCGAACAGTGTATGATTGCCAGCCAGCTATCACGCGAACCGCAAGGAACAGCGCAGAGATCCGCGCCGCCCTGCC
>Ga0123353_10005253_pt1 | contig 16929 bp, 20 predicted proteins | sample TergutLab28metaG_3_FD_92763 | JGI IMG/M metagenome (GOLD analysis project Ga0123353, IMG submission 92763) | Labiotermes labralis P3 segment gut microbial communities from Petit-Saut dam, French Guiana - Lab288 P3 | ecosystem: Host-associated > Arthropoda: Insects > Digestive system > Gut ...
GATAGAGTACTGGGTGCGCCTCCGGTACATGGATGCCCCTTACCGCCGGTTCCCGGGTGCAAGGGTTTTGGCCGAAAACCCCTGTTTTCCTTGCACCCATTATGCCTGAAAGCCACCTAAAAATGGGTATCTACCTGCGGTTTTATTGTTACGGAGTACTCCCTATATAGAAAAGAGTGAGGCTGCGTTGTTGCGGCACAGTAAGAACGTCCCTACCCGTATCGGAGATGCCACTGACTGGAAGGTGGCCAGCGCGGGGGACTACCACTCCCTCGGCATCAGATCCGACGATTCGCTCTGGGCGTGGGGGTACAACCGGGAGGGACAACTCGGCAACGGCACTGCGGGCAACTATCACTACAAAAGCACTCCCGTTCGCGTCGGCGCGGCGAACGACTAGAAGGCCGTCAGCGCAGGCGGCGAGCATTCTCTTGCCATCAAGACCGACGGCTCGCTTTGGGCGTGGGGGAAGAACTGGCATGGGTCGCTCGGTGATGGCATCGATGAGGACAATAACGTCCCTGTTCGTATCGGAGATGCTGTAGATTAGAAAGTTGTGAGCGCAGGAGGCACATCGGTGGCTGGAGGCCACTTCCTCGGCATCAAGGACGGTGGTTCACTCTGGGCATGGGGGGCCAATGAGGAGGGACAGCTCGGTGATGGCACGAGAAAACACAAAGGTGACCCCGTTTGCATAGGGGACGCAACTGACTGGAAAACCATCAGTGCAGGAGAATCCCGATCCGTCGGCATCAGGTCTGACGGCTCGCTCTGGGTGTGGGGAGATAACTACCGCAGTCGGCTTGGCGACGGTATGGCGATGAGCAAAGGCACCCCTATTCGCATCGGCACCGGCACCGGCTGGCAGACCGTTAGCGTGGGGAGTGCTCACTCCCTTGCCATCAGGGACGACGGCTCGCTTTGGGCGTGGGGTGATAACCTGTATGGCGAGCTTGGCGACGGGCGGTGAAGGAACGTACAACCCAAGGACGTGGCCATCCGCTTGATCAGACACGTGGTGCTTGATGATACGTAGTGCCTGATGACAGTGCGAGAGGACGAGCTATGCGCGGGAGCGCTGACACGAACAACAAGCCATCGAGCGATAAGCCGTCGGTTGCACCCGCAGGCTCGGTTGCACCCGCAACCACGCCCGCAAGCGACACGCCAGACATCCCTGCTCGCAGACCGGTTATCCCCGCGGAGACCATAGAGGCCGAGGCGAGGTCACGCCACAGACAAAAGCTGGTCAGAGTGGCTATCGTCCTGGCAATGGTAGCGCTTGTAGGCGTAGGCGCCTTTGGTTTCCTTCGGTTTTCCAAGCGCATGGAGGCGGCCAAAAACGTCGGTCGTGCAACGGTAATGATCCAAGAGGCCGACAAGGCCGTGGTCGAGATCGACAAGACCATCCGGGCAGACGTGACCCCTGAGCTTGCCGAGGAGGCGACTGCCAAGATCGATGTCGCCAACGAGACTACGGAGAAACTGGCCGACGCAGTCGCACTCATCGACAGCGCAAGGCCCAGCCTGAACAAACGGGAGCAAGAGCGGGCCGGCCTGCTCAAGGTATCGGCAGAACGCCGCATCGAGATGCTCGGGTATGTCCCAGAGATCCTGACTGTGAACGCGCAGGCCGCACGTGCGCTCGCCCCGGCCTCTGAGGGGTGGGAAAGCCTGCTGGAGGCCGAAAAGGTGTCTGAGCAAGCGGTGGCCGCCTACAACAAGCTCACCAAAGACCAGGTGACCCTTGCGCGCACCCTTAACGAGAAGGCGGGCTCGATCCTGGCAACGGCCAACGAGCACTTTTTAGCCGCCGAGGAGGCATTCTCAGAGGCACCGTTCGAGCGCTACCTCGAGTATGTCGAGGCGCGCATCGAACTCAACGCGCTCTCGCTGCAGTCGGATGATGCCTGGCTTGCCAATGACATCGCAAAAGCGAATGAACTCGCCGACCAGTATAACGCCGCCGATAAGCACGCGGTCAGTCTGGCTGAGGAGCTTCCCAAGACTCCGCATCGGGCCATCCTCTCGGCGTTTGAGGAGATGATAGAGGAGCAGATGGAGAAGTACTATGAGGCGCGTGACCGCACCCTTGAGGCGGATGAGGCGCTCAGGAAGTACTGAGACTAGAGGGCAGTACGCTAGAGGAGAGGGCAGCCAAAGGCGGCCTGCGGGCCGTTGCAACGAAATAACCACGCAACAACCGCGCAACAAATAGCCGCATAGCATTGCGGTTGCTTTATCATACATCGCAAGGGCATGCATACGGCACGCATAGGGCAAGGTAACAGAGAGCGCGGAGAGGGCGCGGGGAACGCGACCCATCTTGCGGAGGGCGTACATGGCGGAGATCATAGATTACGCACGGATACTTGCAGGGGACATCGGTCCTCGGCCAGCGACCAGCGCTTCTGAGCATCAGGCTGCCGAGTGGCTGGCAACGACGTTTGGCGCACACGGGCTCGAGACAGAGATCCAGGAGTTTATGGCTCCGCGCACGTATGCGTGGGCGTATGCGATCTATCACCTTCTCACGCTCGCCTCGGCCTTTGCCGCCGGCTTCAAGCCGTATCTGGTGTGGCCGGCCCTTGCCGTCTCGGCGATAGTCGCCTTCTTCTTCATCGGCGACCTTGATTTGCGCTGGGGGCTCTCCCGTATCATGCCCAAAGGGCCGAGCCAGAACGTCATTGCAAAGCACATCCCCCGTGCTCGGCGGGGCGAGCGTCTGCTGCGTATCGTTGTTGTCGCCCACTATGACTCGGCTCGGGCGTCCCTTGCGTTTGCGCCGGGGATGGTGAAGCGTTTCCCGGTGACGTTTGCGCTCATGAAGTGGTGCACGTTCCTGACCCCGGTGATGATACTCGCGATGGCGCTCCCTTTTACCACCAGGCTCGATCCGTGGATCTGGTACGCCACCATGGCGGTTGCGGCATATCTGATCATCCCGCTGCTCATCAACGTGCACCGGGAGCTGTTCATGCCGTTCGTCGCCGGGGCAAACGACAATGCGTCGGGCGTTGCAGCGATGCTTGGCGTCATGGAGGGGCTGGTGCCCTCCCCGGACGACATCCCCCTTGTGGCAGGCACCGGGAGGTTCCCGGCGGTCGGGAGCGACCTGGACCCGCTTGCCGGCGCGGGGACGTTCCCCGGCACTGACCCGCCTTCTGCTCCGGATCCGCTCCTCGGCGCTGACCCGCTCCTCGGCACCGGCAGGGGTGCCGACACAGCCGGGTCTTTCCCGCAGGCTGCGCCGGTCGGCTCCGGCGCGGATGCCTTCGGCGCGCTCGGCAGGTCGGATGGGCCCGCCGAGCAGTACGGCCCGCGCTCACAGCCGCGGGCTGATGCCCGGGCGAAGCTCACGATGGACACCGTTGAGTTCGAGGCCGTGGGGGCTGCGCGTGGCGAGCAGGGGGCGCACGGCTCCTTCGGAGCCGATGATACCGGTCGAGCATCAGCGGACTTTGGCCGAGCAGCGACTGACTTTGGCCGAGCAGCAACAGGCCTCTCCGCCGATGCTGCCAGTGGCATCTCAGGAGCGGATCAGGATCGGGCCGAGTTCTTGGCGGCAACGACGGAGCCAGCGACCGCTGGGTCGGAGTCGCGGCGCGAAGGCAAGGCGCGCAAGCTCTTTGGCAGGTTCGGGCGCAAAAAACAGCGTCCCAAGGAAGGCGACGAGGTCTCAGGCTGGCTTGGGGTCGACGAAAGCTTCGACGCACGCCAGGCGGGTCGGGAGATCGGCTCCTGGGACAACTTCGGCAGTGAGGAGGACGACGGCGACGATCATGGCTGGAAGGGGGGTTGGGCAGGCGACGATCCCATAGGCGATCCGGGTTTTGCCGCAGACGAGGCTGCGCGCATCCGCCGACGGGTGACGGAGAACATCGACCGCGAACTCACCGAGAAGGAGATATGGTTCGTGGCGACTGGTGCCGAGGAGGTCGGCTGCTTTGGCATGCAGGCGTTTATCCATGAGTATGCCGAGGAGCTCCGCGATGCGATGATCATCAACATCGACGGGTGCGGTGCCGGGCGGCTGTACTGGGTCAGCGCCGAGGGGATGCTCAGGCGCTATCAGGCGAACCAGCGGCTTGTGGGGCTGGCGCGCCGTGTCTCGCGGACTACCTCCACAGTCATCAAGCCACGTGTCTACCGTGGCCTTTCCACCGATGCGACCCCCGCTTTGGCGCGCAAGTATAAAGCGATCAGCATCATGGCACTTGACGCGGACGGGCTGCCGGCCAACTGGCACTGGAAGACCGACACCGCCGACAACCTTGATCCTGCGCTGATCAATCAGGCCACGGAACTCGTCTCAGCGATGGTTCGGGATGCCTGACGCTCTCCGTGTTTTTGGCAAAGCGACCGGCTCGCTTCTCATCGGCATGCTGCTTTTTGTATTTGCCGTAGGCGTTGCGCTGCTCCCGCTTGAGCTTCCTGTGGCGACAGGGCTTTTGTCCAGCCGCTATTCAAGGCTGCCAAAAGAGGTCGCTCGGCCATTTGCCGAGGCCGCACGCGATTATGTGGTGACAGGGGATCCCGAGGCTCGGGCAATACTCAGCGGCTCGATCACGCTGGATGAGCTTGCGCACATGGACGATGTGGAGCGGGTGCTCTTTGCTGCGAACAGGATCACGTTTGTGCTCGGAGCCGTGCTGGCCTTGTGGGCGGCGGCGGCCTGGCGGGATCCGCAGCAGGCGGCGCGCATCCTCCGCTGTGCCGCCGCAGCGCTCGGCCTGGTGCTTATAGCGGTCGTGATCATAGGGGCAATCAGCTTCGAGACGGTGTTCTCGGCGTTTCATGAGATGTTTTTTGCACCAGGAACCTGGATGTTCCCGTATGATTCAATGTTAATCATGGTGTTGCCCAAGCCGTTCTGGAGCATGGCCGCACTTGGATGGGGGTTATTTGTTGCTCTTGTGGGCATTGGCTATGCAGGAGCCGCATGGGCGCTTAAACTGTTTGCAGGACGGCAGGACAGGGCAGCAGAGTGGGCATATGGCCGAGTAGCACAAAAAGCAACATAAAAAATATCACTTAGAATATCGAAAGATGTGGGCACCTGCGTGTAGACTGACCGATGGCACGGATTAACGGAGTGCTCTTCACTGAGGTGGGAGACTTGTGCTTGTCCCGTCCGGGGCATGGCACGATTGATTGCTAAGGAGAGGACTGCATATGGCAGCAAAAGAGGGATACTGTATGAAGTGCCAGGCCAAAAAAGAGATCAAGGATCCGCAAGAGATCACGATGAAGAACGGGCGTCCGGCCACACAGGGCGTGTGCCCGGATTGCGGGACGAAGATCTTTAAGATCGGCAAGTAACCGGAGCGGATCTGTTTGTGAAGCGCGCCGTTGGTCTGCTCATGGGGCCAACGGTGGCTGTTTGTCTTCGGCATGCGGGTGTAGTTCAATGGTAGAGCATCAGCTTCCCAAGCTGAAAGTTGCGGGTTCGAGTCCCGTCACCCGCTCCATAGCCAGTCTTGCAGTGCCGGTATCCTTTTAAAAGCACCTGGATGGCCCGAGTGCCCAGGCTCAATCCTTCAGGCAGCCTAGAGGGACAACATAAACACCGTTCTCCATCTGGAGAGCGTATTCCGTTCTGGTAAGAACCATCAAAAATGACGGTGCATTCATTTTTCCTGTATCAACGGCCTTCGCAACTCTCGCGAGCTTTTCTAAGGCATCCTCGATCTCTCCTGCGCCCATCTTAATCTCCACCGCTCCCCACCGCCCATCAGCAACTGCGATAGCGCCTCATCATTCTTTTTAAATCGTTTAGGATTGCCGACGTTTTTGCCAGAGCCATAGGGCGACTTTGAACTTTGGCAGTATTCTACTTTGAACTTTGGCGATACCTTTGAGTCGTAAAACCTTTGCAGAAGTCTCCATGCTCCATGTCCAGCCATTTCTCATCGTGAAATAACGTTATGGGTCAGCTGGCGGTTGGCAGAATACCCTTCGTTATCGTGCGTCGGCTCTCGGCCAGCATGCTTCCATGGCGGTATTCCCTTGGCGGTGTTGAATTGTAGGCATAATGGGGGCACAATGAGCACACAAACTAAAAGGAGCGCTTATGCCTAAAACAGCAGACTTGAAGCTACGCATAGATCCAGACCTGAAGAGGTCAGCAATAGAGCTGTACGGCCAGTGGGGACTTAACCTTACGGATGCCATTACGATGTTTCTTTATCAGTCGGTTGCAGTTGGCGGATTGCCTTTCGCTATGAGAAGCCCAAAAAAGGCTCCGCCCTTCAACTGGGATAGTCCGAGCATCGTGAAGATCGACCCCAAAGCCGGACATGCGGTTTTGCCAGCCGAGTGGGACGCAGATGAGGACAGCGTGTATGACAGCCTCCAACCAAGCTCGCCCACGAACTCGGCGAATACCAAAGCATCGGACACCCTGGGAGCACTCAAATGAGAAAATACCCAAAAGCCGACAGTTATGATCTAAGTTGGATTGAGCAGAACTGGATGGGGCCAAACCCGCTGTGGCTTCTCGAGGACTTATGCGAGCACATGGATTTGCGTCCGGGCATGAGGGTTTTAGACATGGGTTGCGGCAAAGGGATCACCAGCGTGTTCCTGGCAAAGGAGTATGGCGTGACCGTCTTTGCCAACGACCTGTGGATAAGCGCCACAGACAACCTGCGCCGCTTCGAAGAGGCGGGGGTTGCAGACATGGTAGTCCCCATCCATGCGGAAGCCCATGCCTTGCCCTACGCAGAGGGTTTTTTTGATGTTGCTATAGCAATCGACTGCTACCACTACTTCGGCGCAAGCGAATCGTACTTTCCCGATGTGTTCTCCAAACTGGTAAAGCCTGGTGGCCAATGGGGGATTGTTGTTCCAGGGCTTAAAGCCGAGTTTGAAAAGGGATACCCGGAAACACTGGAAGAGCTGTGGATCCCTGAACTATTTACCCTGCACAGCAACGAATGGTGGCGCAAGCTCTGGGAGAAGACCGGGCTTTGCGAGATCATATCGTGCTACGACTTAGACGACCCAAAGGCCCTGTGGCAGCCTTGGGCAGATTGGGCCGTGGAGAATTTCGATAAAGAATGGGGCGAGGGCGGGGATTTTGACGTGAAGCTCCTGGAGGCTGACACAGACAACGACCTTGCACTTATTGCAATGGTGGCAAAGAAAGCCCAATAAGCAGGAATTCCAGAACGGATGTCGAACATCTGTTCTATACGGCCCCGGTCCTCCCGCATCTTGCCGTTGAATGAGTGATTGTTATGAGACGTTACTCGCGGATTTTTGCGTGCGCGCTCTTGCTGCTCGCAACCGCACTTCCTCTGCCTGCCATGGCTCTGCCTGCGGGCGGGTCGATCAGCCTTGGCTTCAGCGACGAGTACACCGCTCCCGACGGTAGGACATGCACGCACCACGGGGTGGACGTGGCGATGCCGGTCGGAGCCTCGGTCGAGGCACCTGTCAATGGTGACGTGACGTTTGCCGGTCGGGTTCCCGGGCCTCACGGAGGCACAGTGCTTGCCGTGACGCTTTTGCGCGATGACGGCAACAAGGTGACCCTGATGCCTCTTGAGGATGTGACTGTCAGCGCGGGTGAGCATGTGGCCATTGGCAAATCGCTCGGCTCTGTGGCCGCGTCTGGCGACCCATCGTCTGCAAGGCCGCATATCCATGTGAGCTTGCGCAAAGGCACCGTCTATCTTGACCCTGCTCCGCTGCTTGTCGTTGTTCCAGCGCCTTCGACCGGCGTTGCCGATCCTGCGCCCGTGTCTGTGTCCGTGCCCGTGCCCCCACCGGCATATGCGCCGGTGCTCTCGCCAGGCGGGGTGGGCGCAGGCCAGTGGGCACCAGTATCTTTGCCATCGGTGCCTTCCCCTGTAGCGGCACCTGCGGCTGCGGGGCTGCCCCTCTCGGCATCGGTTCTTGCGCCAGCGCCAGCGCTTCAAGCCGAGGTTTTCCCAGCAGGAAGCGTTGCAGCCGACGGGTTCTCCGAGGGGGCCTCATTAAGCGATGTGCCTGATGCACAGCTTGCGGTTCAGCAGCAGACGCAACCCGCTCATGCGGTCGGCTCGGGTGCGCGTGCTGCTGCGCGATCGGCATGGTCGGCTGCTCCAACCGATGTCAGGGCAGCTATAGCACCAAATGCGAAGGCTGGGCTGCCAGCGATACCGGTGTCTGCAGTGTTGGCATCCATCGCAAAAGGACTGATCCCCGTTATTGCGGCTGCTGTTATGGGTGCCGCAATGTTCCTCTCCTGCAGAGCCATCATCCGGCAAGCAACCGAAGCCGGGGAGCAAGCAGTGTCGAGCCGGTTTGGGAAATTGTTGCAGCACCTGAAAACCGGTGGTACACTCTCCGGGCTCACATCCTGCTCCGGGCCATAGGCCTTCACAGTCCCGGAGCCACTAGCCCAGAGGAGGTGACTACGTGAAGGCTTACGAATTATTGCTCTTATTCGATCCCTCGCTCGACGAGGAGTCCCATGCGGCTGCCCTGGATAAGGTCCAAGGTGTCATTATCGCAGACGGGGGCGTGGTGGATAAAGTCGATCCCTGGAACAAACGCAAGCTTGCCTATGAGATCGACAAGCTGACCGAAGGCAACTATGTCCTCATTGATTTCCACACCGTGCCGACCGCCATTGCCGAGTTAGATCGGGTGCTGCGAATTACCGACTCTGTTATTCGCCATATGGTTATCAGCCGAGAGGATCGCAATTAGGCTTTGGCGGCTAAAGACCATGCGCGAATGCAGGCGGTACCTGAATCCGCGGAATATAGAAGGTGGTACCTCAAATGAGCATCAATCGTGTTGTTGTCAGCGGGAACTTGACCCGTGATCCTGAGTTGCGTGCGACGGCGGGCGGCACATCTGTCCTCAAGATAGGCATTGCAGTAAACGATCGCCGTAAGAACCAACAGACCGGGGTGTGGGAGGATGTGCCAAACTTTTTCGACGTGACAGTGTTTGGCGCACGCGGCGAATCGCTTTCCCGGTTTTTGTCCAAAGGCTCCAAGGTAACAATCGAAGGCAAGTTGCGCTGGAGCCAATGGGAGACACAGGAGGGCGACAAACGCAGCAAAGTAGAGATTATCGCTGACGACATTGAGTTCATGAGCCCGAGAAGCGATACCGGATCTGGCGCAACGTACGCAGCTCCGGAGGCTACGCCAAAACCAGACACCACGTACGAAGACGATATTCCGTTTTAAGCACGGTTAGGCGTGAATAAGCAGCTACCATTATCGATCGCGAGAACCCCGCGAGTCGGCGGAAGGAGGTCACACGAACCATGTCCGATTACGGTCGCAAACCGCGGCGTAAATACTGCCAGTTTTGCAAAGACGACACGAAATTCATCGATTACAAGGATTCACAGATGCTACGCAAGTACATGACGGATCGCGGCAAGATCAAGCCACGTCGCGTGTCCGGCAACTGTGCGCAGCACCAGCACCGGCTGTCGATTGCCATCAAGCGTGCGCGCGAAATGGCTCTTCTGCCTTATGCAGTCCCTGTCGTCAGTGGTCGCATCGGCGGCAGAGGCCGCTAAAGAAAACGCCCTGGAGGAATAATCCATGAAAGTCATCCTATTGCAGGAACTCAAGGGCCGCGGCGGCGAAGGCGATGTCATTGAGGTCGCCCGGGGCTTTGCGGTCAACTATCTGCTGCCCCGAAAAGTTGCTATTGAAGCGACTTCCGGCAACCTCAAGCAGCTCGAGCAACGCAGGCACAATATCGAGAAGCGTGAAGGCCAGCGCTTAGGGGACGCACAAGGAATCAAAAATGCCCTTGATGGCAAGACAGTAAGAATTGTTGTCAAAGTCGGCGAAGAGGGGCGTCTTTTTGGCTCGGTTACGTCTCTCATGCTTGAAGAAGCGATCCGCGAGCAGCTTGGTGTTGAGGTCGAGCGGCGCAAGATCGACGTGCACGGGCACATCAAAGAAGCGGGGCAGCACCCGTTTGATGTGACGGTTTATCGTGAGATCAAAGCGCAGCTGATCGTTGATGTCGTAAGTGAGAGCGATGCTGCAAAAGCGGCAAGCGCTGCAAAAGCGGCAGATGCCCCCCAAACAGAGGGAGCCGAGCCAGCGGTCGAGGTGATCGCAGAAGCAGGTATTGCCGATGCCGATGCCGATGTTGCGGGTGCCGATGCAAACGTCACAGATGCAGATGCAGGCGTAGACGCAGATGCCCCAGAATACCAGGCCGAGGCTCTGGCCCCTTCTGAGGATGCGGTAGCATCTGACGCTGAGCCGGTCGAAAGCCCTGAAGGCGACTAACGCTCCCAACATCTATCGCGTGTCCTGGCCGTAAGCGCCACCCGGTGTATCGGGTGGCGCTTACGGCGGACGGCGGTATGCCCGGCACAGGTGAGCCTGGCGCAAACCCGACGAACGCCAATCCCTCACCTATTGGCCGCCTATTGGTCGGGCACCCTCCTGCTTGACCTCCTCCGCACGCACGGGCAATAAATGACAAAGTTCCGTGGATACTGTGGACAGCCTGCATACCTGCTGGCAGCAGCACAAAAAATGTCCACGGGCATCTGTGTATATGTGATTTGACCAGCCAGAGGGCATTTTTTTGTCAGAGCCTCGCGTTAATATCGGCTATGTCGACTCTCGTAACTCCGGTAACAGGCGGTTAGCCATGAGGGATAGTTCGGTTCGCACGTTGCGCACGGTTCCGTCGGGGCTTGGTGCACCCCAACATGAGCGTATCCAGCCTCAAAACATTGAGGCAGAGCAGGCATTGCTGGGAGCGATGCTGCTCTCCGGAGACGTAGCCGAGAACGCGCTTACCAAGGTGAAGAGCGAGGATTTCTATCGTCCATCGCACGCGAAGGTATTCTCGGCAATGTGCGACCTTCAAGAGCGTTCGGTGCCGGTGGATCATCTTTCGGTGGCCGATAGGCTTGAGTCGCTCGGCGAGCTTGAAGCGGTTGGCAGCAAGCCGTATCTGCTGGAACTTTCAAGCGCTGTTCCTACTACAGCGAACTGGGAGAGCTATGCGGATATTATTGCGCGGACATCGATGCTTCGGCAGCTCATCAATGCTGCTACCCAGATTGTTGCAATGGGCTATGACGCACCTGACAACCTGGGCGAAGTGGTCGAACGAGCCGAACAGCTGATCTTCGAGGTCACCAACAAGCGGATATCAAGCAACTTTCGGATGATAAACGAGCTTCTCAAGCTGTCGTTCGAGCAACTTGAGAAACTGTTTGAGCGCCAGGAGCATGTGACGGGCATCCCAACCGGCTTCCGTGACCTGGACAAGCTCCTTGCTGGCCTGCATCCCGGGGATCTGATTGTCCTTGCCGCACGTCCATCGGTGGGAAAGACTGCGCTTGCGCTCAACATGGCAGTGAACGCTGCGCTCACTGGCACCTCGGTCGCCGTGTTCTCACTTGAGATGTCCGCAGAGCAACTTGTTCAGCGTGTACTTTGCGCTGAGGCACGCATCAACCTACAGGACGTGCGTACCGGGTATCTCAAAGAGACGGATTGGGGTGCAGTCCATACGGCTATGGGCAAGCTGGCCGGGTTAGACTTCTGGGTGGATGACACCCCGTCGATCTCCATCCTTGAAGTACGGGCGAAAGCCCGCCGCCAGCTCAAAGGCAAAGAGGACGGGCTTGTCATCGTTGACTATCTGCAACTGATGCAGCCGCAGAATCGGCGCTCAGAGAACAGGCAGGTTGAGATTGCCGAGATATCCCGTGGTCTCAAGATACTTGCGAAAGAGTTGGGGGTGCCGATCGTCGCACTCTCGCAGCTTTCCCGAGCGGTTGAGCAAAGAGCGGGGAAAAAACCGATGCTTTCAGATCTGCGTGAGTCTGGAGCGATCGAGCAGGATGCAGATGTGGTGATGTTTATCGACCGCAATATGTCGTCTGGGTCAGAGGACGAGGAGGGGCGCCCCCAAAAGGGAGTTGCTGAGATCATCGTCGCCAAGCATCGCAACGGCCCACTGGACGTGATTCCACTTGTATTCCTGGAGCGGTTCACCAAGTTTGTCGATCTTTCAAAATCATCCTGATCCAATGAAGGTCAAGCAAAAAGGGCTGCTTCGTTAGAATCGGGTTTCCAGACAACGCCGTTGATCGGTCGGCATCGACGGTTGCGTATTTTAAGTCGCCCATTCTTTTGACCGATATCCTCCTTGACAATCAACGCGGCATGACGCGTGGCAGATACGGCATGATATACGGGCTATATGCATCAGTTACTGTGATCAGAGACCCGTAATGTATACAAGGTAGGTGTTTGTGAGCAAAGTGCAGCCGATCAAGGTGCTTGTGGTAGACCAGCGTCCACTCGTACGCGGTTCCCTCAGCGCTGCCATTGAGGCGGGTAACGGATTCGAGGCCGAGGCATCTCAGGGCGTACTCAGCCGAGTGCTCGAGCGGTTGGATTCGTACTCTTTCGATGTAGTTCTTTTTGGGATCTCGGCTATTGACGTTCCAGTTTCCCTGTTTGTGCGGTCGATCCTTAATGCCCATCGTTCTGTTGCTATTGTGGCGTTAGTGCTGGACAGCAATGACAAGTTGACGTATGAGGTGCTGGAAGCCGGTGCCGCCGGCTTCGTCACGGCTGAGACATCGCTTGAAGATCTCCAGAGGCAGTTGCGTGCGGCTGCTGCTCAGCAGACGATCCTGCCCCCGGAGTTTGTGATCAAAATCCTCAGCCAGGCAGGATCCCACCAGCGCAAAGAGCTGCAAAAAAAAGCTGTTCCAGACCTCACCTCCCGCGAACACGAGATATTTGCGCTGCTTACCAAAGGGCTTTCCAATGCGGAGATCGCCGTGCAGTTGGGTGTCTCAACAAACACGGTGAAGAACCATCTGTACAACATTTACCGAAAGCTTGGGGTGAGCACCCGCAGCCAGGCCTTTGCGGTAGCGGCCAAGCTGGGTGTTGCAGTCTGAGGATACGCCGCAATGAAGGGCACTCGGCGCACTTCTGCGGCAGACTGCTCAGTAGCGCAATCTTGCAGCCTCGGGCATACTGATCTGGTGCGCTTCATCCCAATAAAGTGCCGTTGCGGCGTGGGGCGGGAGCCTCATGCGCAGGGTTCGCGAGCGGCGACGAGAGTCCGCGGAACCTAACAATTTTGACGGGGAGCTCATCAAAATGGCTGGAATTGTCCTCGTTGGTGCCCAGTGGGGGGACGAAGGCAAAGGAAAGATCACCGATCTGATTGCGGATGACTTTGACTACGTTGTCCGTTTCCAGGGGGGCAATAACGCGGGGCACACCATCATCCACGGTGGCCGCATGCTTAAACTGCACCTGATTCCGAGTGGCATCATGTATCCGCACATCACGCCGATCATCGGCAATGGCTGTGTTATCGACCCCAAGGTCCTCATCGAGGAGATGGATCGCCTTGAGGCCGACGACCTGTCCACGCATCGGCTTCTCATCAGCTGCAACGCCCATCTCATCATGCCATACCATCGCGATCTCGATGGCGCGAGCGAGCACCGCCTCGGCAAGGCCGAGATCGGCACCACCCGACGCGGCATCGGGCCGGCCTACCAGGACAAGGCGGGTCGTTTGGGCATCCGCGTCCAGGATCTTACCGATGAGCACATCTTCCGCAAGAAGATAGAGGCCGCTCTCGCCGAAAAAAACGACATCTTAGGCAAGGTGTACGGCCTGCCCATCTACACGGTCGAGCAGATTGCCGAGGAGTATCTGGCCTATGCCGAGCGGATCCGACCGCATATAGCCGAGGTAAGCCCGCTTGTGAACCGCGCCCTTGGCGCTTGCCAATGGGTGCTTTTTGAAGGTGCACAGGGCACGTTGCTCGATCTTGACCATGGGACGTACCCGTTCGTGACCTCGTCAAGCCCGACTGCCGGTGGCGCGTGCACGGGTGTGGGCGTGGGGCCAAAACGGATCGACCGCGTGCTTGGCATTGCAAAGGCATACATCACACGTGTGGGCTCCGGCCCGTTTCCCACGGAGCTTGATGATGAGAACGGCAAGAGATTCATTGAGATCGGATGCGAGTATGGGACCACCACCGGGCGCGAGCGTCGGGCGGGGTGGTATGATGCCGTCATCGTTCGTTACGCTGTCGAGGTCAACGGACTGACCGATCTCATTATCACGAAACTGGATGTGCTTTCCGCGTTCGACACCATCAAGGTATGCGTTGCCTATGAGTGCGACGGGCACCGTTATAGCACCGTCCCTGGTCATCAGAGCGTATTCCACCATGCCAAGCCGGTCTACGAGGAACTCCCCGGATGGAATACCGACATCACAGGCTGCCGGACCTTCGAGGAACTGCCGAAGGCAGCGCGTGACTACATTACCTTCATCGAGGATCTTGCCGACGTTCCTGTGGCGATGATCGCTGTTGGCCCCAGTCGCGAGCAGACGATTATGCGTCGATGGGAGGGGCGGTAGCATGACCGCAAAAAAGTGCTGATGCGGTATCCGTGATGGCTTGGCAGTGCTGTTGAGCTGGCAAGACAGGTTGGGATGGCAAGGCAGCTAGCTGACAGAACAAACTCCTGCCAGGTGGGCATGCGTACACACCGCATAACTGAACATTGATAGGGCGGAGCACAGTAGTTGTTGTTGGATTTTGGGGGGCTCATGAAGATTACGCGAATCGCAACTCTTATCTCGGTCGTATTGGTTGTAGCTATGCTCACAGGCTGCGCATTAGTAGGCGATTTAAAAAGCGGACAGGTGAGCGAAGAAGAGGAAACGCACGAGCAGGAAGAAGTTTGGGATTCTTTTGTCGAGGCTATGTTAGGGAGCCATCTAGATGATGTTGTCTCATACATAGTTTTGAGTACATGACGAAGAAGCTTCTTGGTGAGGATGACAGCGCGGAAATGCGCGAACTTGCGGCTGCGCCTGGCGGCTCAGAGGTTATTGCAAAGTTTATCGAGAGCGCACTGTGCACTGCTTTCAGCAAAGAAAAGGACGTTGCGGAGTTTGGGACAAAGCTGCGCAAAATTGGGCAACCAACGAGAATAGACACCAAAGGCGATTTTTCGACCTTGGTTTTTGATAAGGGAGGTGGAGAAGAGTTTACTGCGGAGATGCAGCGGGCAAACGGCAAATGGAAGATCATTTATCTTGGCGAGGTGCCTGGAGACGATCAGAAAGTGGGAAAGAGCTGGCCTGGGGGACCAGGCAGTTATTCAACTGCTGGTTACGGCACAACGATAACCGCTGAAGTGCCAGCTGATAATAACAACGGTCTTGTGTCTGAACTTGAGGCATTCCGGAAGAAAGCGAAAGCGTCCGAGGTGTCGTATCTGGTCATCAGTGTTGATAACACAGACGGGGAAGAAGAAGTTTTTGTCGATCGTATCGATGTGGTCACTGAAGATGGCACGCGGATCCAATTTAACGCCGCATGGAGTTCCATCGAGCAGTGGTTTGCGCACCAGAGCAGCACTACTGTTTATAACGCTGGCGTTAATCTCCACAACAAGCATGCTAACCGAGGAGTTGTGCGCCCAGGTGCCAAATCAGAAGTAGTGCTTGTTGCCAAAGAAAAACCACTGTCAATCAAATCAGTCTGGTTGGACGGTGACTTCTTGATGAAGAAGGTGGAGTAGCCCTAAGCGGGAGCAGGGTGGCCTCGCCGCCCCGTCCCCGACTGCACCTTGGTTGTGCTGCAACCCGATTGCTTTTACTACGATATCCCTACCTGCCGCGATGTTTGGCGTGACACCGTGTTGCTTTAAGCGTCTCCAGCATCAAACAGCGGCGTACTGAAATACCGCTCACCGGTGTCTGCCAGCAAGGTTACGACGGTGTGCCCCTTACCCAGTTTGCTCGCCATACGAAGAGCAACCGCGACATTCGCCCCACTTGATATGCCGCACAAGATGCCTTCCTTGCACGCCAGGTCTTTGGCAATCTGGAGGGCTTCTTCGTCCGCTACCGTAACGACCTCGTCATAAATCTCCGTGTTGAGGTTCTCAGGGATCAGCCCATCGCCAATGCCCATTTGCAGATGGCTGCTGATCGGCCCCCCTGAGAGGATCGCCGCTTTTTCAGGCTCCAGTGCCCAGATCAAAATATCCGGGTTCTCGTGTCGCAGCACTTCACCAACGCCGGAGATCGTGCCGCCCGTGCCAATGCCAGAGCAAAAGCCGTGTATCGGCCCGTTCACCTGCGCAATGATCTCGCGGGCCGTCTGGCCACGGTGTATGCCAGGATTGGCCGGGTTGACGAACTGTTGGGGCACGAACACCAGCGGGTCATCCTCGGCCATTTGAAGTGCGGTGTTCAGGCAGCGCTCGACGCACTCGCCGATGTTGCCCTTATCCTCAACTAAAATGACCTCGGCTCCGTAGCTTGCGACGAGTAGCCGCCGTTCGACGCTCACCGAATCGGGCATGATGATGACCGTTCGGTATCCTTTTACGGCCCCGACAAGCGCCAGCCCGATACCCTGATTGCCGCTCGTTGGCTCGACGATGACGGTGTTCGGCCCGATATCACCGCGCCGCTCTGCCTCGAGGATCATGTTGTACGCCGTGCGGGTCTTGATGGATCCGCCGATGTTCACGCCCTCGTACTTGACCAAGACATCCGCATCATTTGCAGCTGGCAGCTTATTTAGCCGAATGATCGGAGTATTGCCGATGGCTTCCAGAATATTTTGATAAACCATGCCGCTCTCATCTCCCGTTTTGGGACTATGCCATTTTGAGACTTACGGTAAATCGAGATTACGCCAAACCGCGTCAAGCGCCGAATGCGTTACGTACGCAGTGCCATGCGAACTATACTGCATCAAACAGTGTAGGTGTAGAAGCTTTCCGCAAGACTATTCAACCGTAGAATGCCAACGGTATTGCAAGTAGCCTTGCAATGAGCCTGGCACCTGTTGGAGAGACGATAGAAGTGTGGCCTCGAATCACGGCCCTGGCCCCGGGGCCAGGGCCGTGATTCGGCGCGC
>Ga0123353_10005254_pt1 | contig 16928 bp, 20 predicted proteins | sample TergutLab28metaG_3_FD_92763 | JGI IMG/M metagenome (GOLD analysis project Ga0123353, IMG submission 92763) | Labiotermes labralis P3 segment gut microbial communities from Petit-Saut dam, French Guiana - Lab288 P3 | ecosystem: Host-associated > Arthropoda: Insects > Digestive system > Gut ...
ACAGGAAATGGCTTCGGCCCTGGCCGCGCAACTTGGGCAAACCACCATGCAACTGCTCCAGAAAAATCTCAACATCAAGCCGACCCTGGAAATCAGGCCCGGCTATCAGTTCAATGTGATTGTCACTAAGGATTTGGTGTTTCAAAAACCCTATGGGTTGGGAAGGTAGGGCCATGCAATACAATTTCCCGCTACCACTGCGGGCCTCGCGCCCCAACCTCGCGCCGCATGACGGCCTCTTTGGAGTCCGTCATGCCCTCGCAATATGGCCTGGGAGAAAATAAGCCCTCCAAAAGCCTCCGCTGGCTCTATCTGCCGTTTATGCTCCTGCTGGCCCTGGTCAGCATGGCGCTGGCAACGCAACGCATTGCCGCTTTCTGGAGCTATCAGCCCGCCCTTGGCGATCCCTGGTTTTTCGCCTGGGGGTTGCCCTGGTATGCGCCCTGGTCGGCAATATCCTGGCATAGCCGTTTTCTTGCCCATGATGCCTACGGCTTCATGGAACAAGCCATTATCCACAGTCAAATGCTGTTCCTGTTTCCGCAGTTCATCATCCTGGGCGTCTGGCTCGGTTTTCGCAAAAAGCTGAAAGCCAACGCCAGCCTGCACGGTTCGGCCCGGTGGGCGAATGAGGATGAAATCCGGCGCATGGGCTACCTGGAGGGCAAGGGCGTCTATGTAGGCGGATGGGTCAAAAAAGAAACGCAACTGTATCTTCGGCACAACGGGCCGGAGCATATCCTGGTTTTCGCGCCTACCCGGTCAGGCAAGGGCGTGGGCCTCATTCTGCCCACGCTCCTGGCCTGGGAAGGCTCCAGCATAGTGCTGGATATCAAGGGCGAAAACTGGTCGCTCACCGCTGGCCGGCGAAAGTCAGCCGGGCAACAGGTGTTGCGTTTCGATCCTTCCGATGCCTCCGGCACGTCCGCCCGCTTTAATCCCCTGGAAGAAATCCGCATAAATTCTCTGCTGGCGATCCCTGATACGCAAAACATGGCTTCCATGCTCGTTGATCCGACTGGCAAGGGACTGGAAGATCACTGGAGCAAAGCGGCTTTTGCCATGCTCGGCGGCGCTTTGCTCCATTGCTGCATCATGGTTCGGCACAACGCGCAACGTCCGGCAACGCTCTATGATCTCTCCTGCATGTTGGCGGATGAAAGCCGCACCATCTCTGATCTCTTTCAGGAAATGGTTGAAACGGATCACGCGACCCTGCTCAAAGAGCTATTCCCCGATGTGGAAGGCGACTATGGGCAGAAAGCCCATGTGTTCATCGCTTCATCCGCCAGGGAGATGTTGAATAAAGCGGACAATGAGGCCAGCGGCGTAGTGTCCACGGCGATCACTAACCTGGCTCTCTACCGCGATCCGGTGGTGGCGCTTAATACCGCTGCCTGTGATTTCCGTATCCATGATCTGATGAACCATGAAAAGCCGATCAACCTCTATCTGGTCATATCCCCTGCGGACATTGACCGGATGCGGCCCCTGCTGCGGCTCATGGTGGATATGATCGTGCGCCGGGTCTGCGCCAAAATGGAGTTTGCGGACGGCGCAAGCAAAGCCTCCTACAAACACCGCCTTTTGCTTCTGCTGGACGAGTTTACCTCCCTTGGCAAGCTGCCGATCATGGAAAAGGCGCTGGCCTATATCGCGGGCTACGGCGGCAAAGTTTACCTCATTGTTCAGGACATTACCCAACTGAACGGCGTTTACGGCAAAGACAACGCGCTCATGGCAAACTGTCATGTTCGCATTGCCTATGCGCCGAACACCATAGAAACCGCCAAAACCCTTTCCGACATGACCGGCAAAACAACGGTGGTGGAAGAAAAGGTATCCCTTTCCGGCTCACGCTCCGGCCATCTGAAAAACGCCTCGGTCAACGTGACGGAAACAGCCCGGCCCCTGCTTACCCCTGACGAGTGCATGAGGCTGCCCGGCCCGGAGAAAGACGGCCAGGGCCGCGTCATAAAGCCCGGCGACATGCTCATTTTCACAGCCGGGCAATCCCCGATCTACGGGCGGCAGATTCTGTACTTCTTCGATCCCGTTTTCTCCAGGCGCTCCAAGATGCCCGCGCCGGATCGTTCCGATTCGCTCTACGCCGCCATGCCCGTGCCGGTGGAAATACCAGCCACACCCGACCTGGAGAAGGAAAGCTATGAACGCTACTTTACGCAGTAGCGCCCTGGCGCTTTGCGGCCTGGGGCTGGCCTTCCTGCTGCTCTGGTGCGTGGGCCTGCGGGTCAATTTCACGCCTTCGCTCCCCAAAGGCATTTTCATCCTCTGCCCGGGTACTCCGGGCAAGGGGGATTTGGTCAGCTTTTGCCTGGGAGGGGAATTTGCGGATTTGGCGCGGGAACGCGGCTATTTGCAAGCCGGTTCCTGTCCCTCCGGCCTTCGGCCTTTGCTCAAAATGGTAGCGGGCCTGCCTGGGGATGCGATCCCCGGCGATCTGTCTGTCCGCCATGCGGACAGCCTGGGCCGCGCCATGCCTACGGCATTGCCGGAAGGCATCATTCCCTCCGGTATGGCCCTGGTGCTGGCGAAACACCCCGGCAGTTTTGACGGCAGATACTTCGGGCTTGTTCCCCTGGATGCGCTCCAGCGGGTCAAGCCCGTTTTTTTGTTCAACCCACAAGGAGAATTGCCATGAGTTACAAGGCATATCTCGCCGCTGCCGCCAAGGCCGCGGCGGAGCAACTGGCGGAAAACGCCAGCCTTCATATCCAGCTTGACCCGGACGTGGCCGATTTTATGGGCGCGTTCCGGGAGGATGCCCTGGATTTGGCGGCTGTCATTGAAGACGGCCTTTTCACCCTGAACGAACAAGGGGAGGCGGTCTATGTCTGATACGCAAAAACCAAGCAACGACAAGCCCAAGCGCAAGCTCTTCCATGAAGAATTTGCCGAAAAAATCATTGATCGCTTGAAAGAAGGCACGGCCCCCTGGCTGCGGCCCTGGCATCCGGGCAGCACAAACCTTGCTCCGCATAATCCGGTTTCCGGCACTGTCTATAAAGGCGTCAACCGTTTGAGCCTTTCCATGTCCAGCTATGACGATCCGCGCTGGATGACGGTCAAGCAGGCCAATGACAAGGGCATGAAAATCATGGCGGGCAGCAAGGCCACGCCGGTTGTGTATTACCAGTTCACGGAAGAAAAGGATCGGTTGGATGAAGACGGAAAACCCGTCCTCGGTGAAGACGGCAAACCTCAGAAAAAGACGGTGGAACTGGACAGGCCGATCATGCGCGTGGCCCATGTTTTCAACGGGGAACAGATAGACGGGATGCCGCCCATACAGCTTACGGACAAGTCCTTTGAATGGAACCCCATTGAAAAGGGCGAAAGCATCCTGGCCGCTTCCGGCGCGAACATTCAGCACGATCAGAGTGACCGGGCCTTTTACCGTGGCATGACGGATTCCATACACATGCCGCCGCGTGAAAATTTTGAGGACGCGGAAAAGTATTACGGTACGGCGCTCCATGAACTCGGTCATTGGACAAAACATCCTGATCGCCTGAACCGCGAGGGCGGGCCTTTCGGCTCGGAACAATATGCCCGTGAAGAATTGCGGGCGGAAATCGCTTCATGGATGCTGGCACAGGATACCGGCATACCCCATGACCCCAGCCAACATGCCGCCTATGTGCAATCCTGGATCAAGGTGGTGGAGCAAGACCCCTTTGAAATCCAGCGGGCCTGCCGGGATGCGGAACAGATCAAGGAATACCTCCTTGGCATGGAACGCCGAAAGGAACTTGGACAGGAACACCCCATGCGCCCAGGTCGTGATGAAGGCATTGCCGCAAGGGGGCTGCCGGAAAATCCGGCTTCGGAAAAAACCTATTTATCTGTGCCCTACAAGGAAAAAGACAAGGCCAAGGGACTAGGCGCGAAGTGGGACAAACAAGTGAAATCCTGGTTTGTGCCGCAAGGCGCTGACCTTGCCGCCTTTGTGGCGTGGCTTCCCAAGGAACAAGGCCGGGAAACTCCCGATATGCCCCGGCAACTGTCGCCGGAACAGGAATTTGCCAAGGCGCTGCACAAGGCAGGTCTGGATTTGCAGGGTCAGGAGCCGGTGCTGGACGGTCAGATCCATCGTGTCCCGCTCATAAACAGCCCGGACAGGCCGGGCGGCGCGTACTGCGGCTATGGCGGCGAACAGCCCTACGGCTGGTCGCAGAACTTCGCCAGCGGTGAAAAAACACCCTGGATCGCTACCGGCCATGAACTCAGCCAGGAACAGATTGCGGCCATGTATCAGGAACGGGAACAGCAACGCCAGAGATATGAAGCCAGCCTTGCCCGCGCTCAAGAAACGGCTGTGGAAGTGAAGCAGGAGCTTGATGCCCCGGCCCTGGAAAAAGCGCCTGAAAAGGAAATCAAAGCGGAAAAATCCCGCAAAAAGGCCAAGGACAAAGGCCAGGGAAGGGGGTTGGAATTATGAAACTCTTGATCGTTGAATCGCCCGGCAAAGTCAAAAAGCTCCAGGGCTTTCTCGGCTCGGATTGGAAAGTGGCCGCGTCCGTGGGGCATGTGCGCGATCTGCCGGTGAAAGAAATCGGCATTGCTCCGCCTGATTTTGTTTTGCAGTATGTACCTACGGACAGGGGCAAGGAAGTCCTCGCCAAGCTGGCCGCTCTGGTCAAAAAAGCCGATGGGGTGATCCTGGCCACTGACCCGGATCGTGAGGGGGAAGCGATAGCATGGCATCTGGCGGATTCTTTGAAGCTCAAAGGTTTTCAGCGCGTGACCTATTCCGAGATTACGGAAAAAGCTGTTCGTGCTGCCCTGGCTTCGCCGCGCTCTCTGGATATGGCGCTTGTAAAAGCACAGGAAGCCCGCCGTGCCCTGGATCGTCTGTGTGGGTATCTGGTGTCCGGGCCGCTGTCCTCTCAGGCCGGGGCCAAGCTCTCCGCCGGGCGGGTGCAAAGTCCGGCCCTGCGGCTGATTGTGGAACGGGAAAAGGAGATCAAGGGTTTCACATCCACCACGCATTACAGCGCGGAACTTACCTTTGAAAAAATGGATCACATCACGGACGGCTGGAAAGCTGCCTGGGTAGCAAAAAACTTTCTGCCGGAAGGCGCGGAATACCTTTTGGACAAGGCCGTGGCCGAAAACGCGGCGGCGATTCGCTCCTTGGATGTTTTGGACTGCCAGGAATCTGAAAGCCATTCCGCGCCTCCGGCCCCCTTCACCACGTCCAGCCTCCAGCAAGCCGCTTCCAATGCCCTGAAGTTCACGCCGAAACGGACAATGGAACTGGCACAGGCTCTCTATGAAGCCGGGGCGATCACTTATCACAGAACGGACAGCCCGAACCTCTCTCAAGAAGCCATTGAGGCGATCCGCGCTCTGGCGGAAGAACAGGGCTGGCCGCTGCCGGATGCTCCCCGCACTTGGAAAGCCAAGGCCGGGGCACAGGAAGCCCATGAAGCCATCCGGCCAACGCACTTTGAAAACGTGGGCGCCGGAGAAAGCGAAGACGAAAAGGCGCTGTATGCGCTGATCCGGCTTCGCGCTCTGGCCTCGCAACTTGCCGATGCTGTGTATGCTGTGCGCGTTCTGCGCCTCTCCGCTGATCTGGACGGCAAAGAGGCGGTCTTTGAGGCCAGGGGCCGGACACTGACAGCGACGGGCTGGAAAGTGCTGCTGCAAGATGATCATACTGATGAAGAAGGCGAGGCGGAGCCGGAAAATCCGGTTCCGGCCATGAAGCCGGGGAGCAAGGTGTTGGCCCTGTCCGGCAAACTGTTGACGAAAAAAACCAAACCCACGCCGCGTTATACTGAAGCCGCCCTGGTGCGGGAACTGGAAAAGTGCGGCATAGGCCGTCCTTCCACCTATGCCGCCATTTTGGACACAATCCAGTCACGGGGTTATGTGGCCCTGGAAAAGCGTTTTCTGGTTTCAACACCCTTGGGGGAAAAGCTCATTGATGCGCTGGCCGGGCGTTTCAGCTTCGCGGATTTCAATTTCACTTCCGGCATGGAGCAGGCGCTTGACGATATAGCCTCCGGCAAGGGGGAATACCGGGCTGTTGTATCCCAAGCCTATGGAAAGCTGTATGGTGAGCTTGCGGCCTTTCTCAAGGCGACTGGAAAAGCCTGCCCAAAGTGCGGCAAGGCTATGGTGCATCGGGTGAAGCCCGGAAAAGGCGGCTATGATTTTTGGGGCTGCTCCGGCTGGCCGGAGTGTAAGGAAAAGCTATAAAGCAGAAAAGCGGCTCCTTTCGGGGCCGCTTCGCTTTTAGGGGGTCTACCCCCATTCCGCCGCGTCATATTCCGGCGAATCCCGATTGATGAACGGGGCCAAAAGGTTCTCGATGGCGGTCAGCGCCTTATACAGCGGCTTTTCGTCAACATCACCCTCCGCGCATTGGTACAGGAAGCATTGTAGGCTTTTGAAAAACTGCACTTCGCTCAATGCCTCCAGGGGATGCCAGCGCCGTGTGTTCAGGTTTATACAGTCCAGGTCTTCCACCAGCAAGGCTTTCATGCCGTACCGTTGCCGGAAGGCGTCAAGATTCAAGGCCAGCATTGCATCGGCAAGCCGTTCCCTGCCGTATGTATCTCCCTGTTCGCCAACCAACAGATCACCCTTGTTTCTGGTTATGATTTCATGCGCCAGGGTGGCGATCCTGTTCTCGTTCATCACAAAACAGCTCATGGTTTTTCTCCTGCCTTTGTGCCCCTTGCTCCACAGGAACATTCATCCCGGAGAGGCGGGGGGCGTTTGATTCTGCTCACGCCCCCCGTTCTCCGGGGCAATGTCTTTATCGGCGGGCCTTGCCGCCTGGAGGGGGAATGGATCGTGAAAAGCCGGAAGGAACTGATGGGTTGGCGCGATCCATGCGCAACCTCGCGCACCCTGGAAGGCGGCAAGGTTCACCGAATATTTTTTCTATTTCCCCTCTTGACACAATTCAAAAAATGCTGAATTATTGAAATATGGAAACAAAACAAGCTACAACCATTTTTGAAGCACTTTCTTCCGAGGTGCGCCTAAACTTGTTCCGGCTACTCGTCAAGTATGCGCCGGGAGGCTTGGTGGCTGGCGAAATCGCTAAACACCTTAATGTAACGAACACAAATTTATCGTTTCACCTGAAAGAGCTTTTGTACGCCGGTCTGGTAACAATGGAAAAAGAAGGCAGGTTTTTGCGCTACAGAGCGAATATCCCTGTTATGCTGGATACCATAACTTACCTGACAGCAGAGTGTTGTTCTGAGCATCCTGAGCATTGCATCGACTATCGCGATGCGCACACTATTTCCTCTGCGATTCTGCCGAAGTGTGGTTTTATGGGAAAGGAATAATTTTTTTGTTCAAACCTATCAAAAGTTCTTGAATAGTCATACTAATTAATAACATGGAGGCAATCCAATGAGTTACGCCAATGATGTTCTTAAAAATCAATCTGTTAAAGACACGGTTCGAGCTGGTTATGCGGCCATCGCCACAGAAGGGCAGGCATCGTGTTGCGGCGGTGGGAGTTGTTGCGGCCAATCCAGCCCCGAACAGCTTGCCAGGGCTGTGGGCTATGACGCGGAAACCCTTGCGAGACTTCCGGATGGTGCGAACATGGGGCTTTCCTGCGGTAACCCTGTTGCCATTGCAGCTTTGCAGGAAGGTCAGACTGTGCTTGATCTCGGCAGCGGCGGCGGTTTTGACGTATTCCAGGCGGGTGACAAGGTGAAGGCTTCCGGGCGGGTTATCGGTGTGGATATGACCCCGGAAATGCTTGCCAAGGCCCGCAAGAATATTGAGCAGTATCGGCAACGCACCGGTCTGGATAATGTGGAGTTCCGCCTGGGTGAGATCGAATACTTGCCTGTGCCGGATTCCAGCGTTGACGTGGTGCTTTCCAACTGCGTTATCAACCTTTCCCCGGACAAACCCCAAGTCTGGCGCGAAATTTTCCGCGTACTCAAACAGGGCGGCAAAGTATCCGTATCCGACCTCGCCTTGTTGAAGCCTCTACCTGACAAACTCCAAGAAATGGCAGCGGCGCTGGTGGGTTGCGTGGCTGGGGCGGCGCTGGTGGAAGATACCAGGACAATGCTGGGAAAGGCCGGATTCACATCTATAGTCCTGACTCCAAAGCCGGACTATGTGCGCAGCATGCTGGAATGGAACGACCCGTTATACAAAAAAATTACTGAAATACTGCCGAAAGGCGAAGAAATGGCGGATTACGTTGTCAGCTTGAACATTGAGGCCAGGAAATAGTGGGCCTTCACCCACGAGTGACACACAGAATGAAAACCACCGTGAATTGGAAACAGCTTTTCAATTTTTGTCCATATACCCATGTGTTTCGCAGTATCAAAACGGCTGTTCAAGAAAAGCGACTGCCGCAAGCCTCAAAGACTGGGATTGTCATTGCGTTGCTTGGTTTCTTCTGCCCGTTCTTTTGGGTTCCATTTATTTCGGGCAAGCCACTCAGCGAACTAGGGTTTGATATTATCCATTCTGGAACTTTCGTGGCAATTGGCATTGGCATGTTTTTGTGGGGTATTTTTGCTCAACGTAAACCATAGGTGCAGGATAGAACTGTTATGAACATTCTTTTTCTTTGTACCGGCAACTCCTGCCGTTCCATCATTGCCGAGGCACTGCTCAAGTCCGTGGCTCCTGCCGGAATAACGGTCCAAAGCGCGGGCAGCAAGCCTGCCGGGTATGTGCATCCCCGCGCTCTGTCCGCGTTGCAGAAAGCCGGTATCTCCATTGATAGTTTTCACAGCAAATCATGGGATACGCTCTCCTCACAGCCTGACATCATTATAACACTGTGCGCAGATGCGGCGGGCGAAACGTGCCCCGCGTACTTGGGTACAATGGCTGTCCGCAGTCATTGGGGAATGCCAGACCCAGCCAAGGCGCAAGGAGGTGAATCGGCCATAGAGGCAGCTTTTGATAATACTCTGGCGGTACTCCACAAGAAAATTAATGCCTTGGTGAAACTATTAGAGCAACAACCAAGAATGAAGCCGGAGCTTTTGCAGAACGCGCTGGACGCAATAGATAACCAATTTAAATAACGAGGTCATGTCATGTCTACACACCCCGCAACCCCTACTTCCGGCTGTGGTTGCGCTTCGCCAAGTCCGGTTGCCCCAGCCCAGGATGACGATTCAAAATCGTGGAATATTCGATACGTTATCATCATCACGGCTCTGACTGCGCTTTGGTGGTTGGCTTATTCCTATATTCGATCTGTCTCACGTTGGCTTGTCTTTGATCTGCTCGGGCTGGCACCTGATTCGCGCTTTGCCGTATCCTTTGAGTTCTTTCTCTATGACACCGTGAAAATCATGCTCCTCATGGTGGCGCTGATTTATGGAATCGCCTGGATACGCGCTTCGGTAAACACGGAGCGGATACGCGACTATCTTGCGGGCAAACACCGGGGACTTGGCTATTTTCTCGCCGCTTTGTTCGGCTCGATCACGCCGTTTTGTTCCTGCTCAAGTATTCCTTTGTACCTTGGCTTTACTATGGCCCGCATCCCCATTGGCATAACCATGTCGTTCCTCATTACTTCACCGCTTATCAATGAAATCGCAGTAGTGCTCATGTGGGGGCTGCTCGGCTGGAAATTCGCGGTGATGTATGTGGTGGTCGGCATGACGGCAGGCATCATCGGGGGCCTTTTCATGGATAACATCAAGGCTGACCGCTGGTTGCAGCCTTTTATACAGGAGACCCTGGACAAAGCCCCCGCATACACGACTGTCACGGAAACTGGAGAAGTACGAAAGATGACCGTCAGACAGCGCCACGATTTCGCTTACAACGAAACGGCGATGATTGTTAAGCGCGTTTGGCACTGGGTGGTTATCGGCGTAAGCATTGGCGCGGCCATGTATGGTTTTGTGCCGGAAAATTGGTTTGCTGAAAACTTTGGGGCCGGCACCTGGTGGACGGTTCCTTCTGCCGTGTTCGTGGCTATTCCGCTATATTCCAGTGTAAGCGGCATCATTCCGATTATGGAAAGCCTGCTGCTCAAAGGATTGCCCATAGGTACGACTATGGCGTTCTGCATGAGCGCGGTTGCCGCCAGCATACCATCACTGGTCATGTTGCGGCAGATTATGACCCTCAAGCTTTTAGCCACGTTTATCGGGTACTTGTGGGTGATTTTCACCCTTGTAGGCTGGCTGTTCAACATTGTCGGCCCATATATCATCTAAGAACAGGAGGAGGAAAATGGAAATCAAAGTATTCGGCTCTAACTGCGGCTGTACTACAACAGAAGATCTTGTCCAAGAGGTTGTTGCCGCAAAAGGCGGAAATATAACTGTGAAAAAAATAACCGACCTCAAAGAGCTAATGGTTGCGGGCATTATGTCCACTCCGGCTGTCACTATTGACGGCGTTATAAAATCTACCGGCAAAGTTCCCACTAAAGATGAAATCGCCGCCTGGATTGATGGTGCTGCCAGTGCTGCATCGACTCCCGCCGCTTCGGCCTGTGGCTGCGGCAAACCCTGCTGATGCAATTTAAAATGAGGTGATATTATGGCGTTATCTGAAAAAGAAAAAGAAATGGTGGCGATTGGAGCATCCATAGGTGGAAACTGTATCCCTTGTCTGCAATATCATTACAAAAAATGTAAAGAACTTGGTTACAGTGAAGAAGAAATGCGGGAAGCTATTGATATGGCAAAGATGGTTAAAGAAGTTCCAAATAAAAAGATTTACGAAACGGCAGACAAACTTAACTCCCTTGATTCTTCTCCCCCCGCGCCTCCTGGCGGGTGCGGCTGCGGCACGCCTTCCTGCTGACGCCAAAAGGCAACATTTATGAACCAGTCAGCGCTGAAAAAACTCGCTTTCCTAGACCGCTACCTGACCTTATGGATTTTCCTTGCCATGTTCATAGGGGTGGGACTTGGATGGGCCGCGCCGAGCGTGAAGGGTATTATCAATTTTTTCCAGGTAGGCACAACCAACATTCCTATCGCCATCGGGCTTATCCTGATGATGTACCCGCCGCTGGCAAAAGTGAAATATGAGCAACTTGGTCGGGTCTTCCGCAACAAAAAGGTACTCCTGCTCTCCTTGGTGCAGAACTGGATTATAGGCCCCGTTCTCATGTTCTTGCTGGCGATTGCCTTTCTTTCCGGCAATAACAGTTACATGGTGGGTCTTATTCTTATCGGCCTTGCCCGTTGCATTGCTATGGTCATTGTCTGGAACGATCTGGCCGGAGGCGATAGAGAGTATTGCGCCGGGCTGGTGGCCTTCAATTCTATTTTCCAGGTGCTTTTTTTCTCCGTCTACGCCTATGTGTTCATTACCATGTTGCCGCGTTGGCTTGGCCTTTCTGGGGCCGTGGTGGACATCAGTATGGGACAGATTGCCGAAAGCGTGTTTATCTACCTTGGTATACCCTTTATCGCTGGTGTGGCCTCACGTTTTTACGGCCTGAAAAGAGGGCTGGAGTGGTATGAGACTGTTTTCATCCCTCGCATTAGCCCTTGTACGCTACGGGCGCTGCTTTTCACTATTTTGGTGATGTTCTCTCTCAAAGGCGAATACATCGTGCAACTTCCCTTTGATGTGGTGAAAGTGGCTATTCCCCTGCTGATATACTTCCTGGTCATGTTCCTGTTGTCTTTCTATCTGTCCAAGCGGGCGGGCGCTAACTACGAGCAGTCGGCAACCTTGTCCTTTACCGCCGCTTCCAACAATTTTGAGCTTGCCATTGCCGTTGCCATAGCCGTGTTCGGCCTGAACTCCGGCGAAGCATTTGTGGCCGTCATAGGGCCGTTGGTGGAAGTGCCGGTGCTGATAGGGCTGGTTAATGTCTCTTTATGGTTAAAACAGCGGTGGTTTGCCCGGATGTGACGATTTTGATTATCGCGGAGAGGGTATGACTGATGTCCGAATGATGGTTTTGGCACTGGGAGCCAAGGGATATACCTGTGCGCAGATGCTTATTATCGGCGCTTTACGCCTTATGGGTAGGGAAAACTCGGATTTGGTGCGCGCTGTTGGTGGTCTTGCCCAAGGTGCTGGCTGCGGCGAATTATGCGGCGCTCTTTCCGGCGGTGTCTGCTTGCTTTCCCTATACACCGGCAAAGGTCTGGATTCCGAAATGCCGCATAACAAAGGGGAGTTGCTGAACAGTGAACTAACCGATTGGTTTGCTGACGAACTTTGCCAAGGAAACGGCATGACCTGTGCTGCCATATTAAACCGCATTATGGACAACATGGAAGGCTGCAATGCCTCGGACAAACGCCGGAGGTGTGAAACACACTGCATAAACATGGTGGTTAAGGCCTGGGAGAAGTGTCTGGAACTCCTCAAGGATAATGGTTTTGAGTTAACTGAGGGGCGGAACTTAGAAATTTCCCCGATGAGTGTGGGGGAGGCTGTATAACTGTCCAAAATACAACTGCTATGATAATCGAAAAAGCTTCATTACGCCTTGTACTCACACTTGGTCTGACCCAGACTATCGCCTGGGCCTCCTCCTATTATCTTCCTGCCGTTCTGGCCCGTCCAATGTCGGACAGTCTGGGATGCGCTGTTTCCAATGTATATGCGGCCTTTACCACAGCACTCATTATTGCGGCGATTACCGCGCCTTTCACCGGAAGATACATCGACAAATGGGGAGGGAAGCGAGTTCTTGTCGCCTCCAACGTCTGGTTTGCGCTGAGTTTGTTTTTTTTATCTCAAGCGCAAAACGGGATAAGCCTTTTCCTGGGTTGGGCATCTTTGGGCTTAGCAATGGGCGCGGGCCTCTATGATATGGCCTTTGCCACGGTAGTCCGATCTCGTGGTTCAGCCGCTCCTTCCATTATAGCCGGGATTGCTCTTCTTGGAGGTTTTGCCAGCACAGTGGGATGGCCTATATCGCACTATCTCCTGTCAAGTCTTGGCTGGCGGCAAGCCTTGGGCGTCTGGGCTGGTGTCCATTTGTTCCTGGCGTTACCACTGAATCTCTCTCTGGTTTTGCCCATGACGCGCGACAGCGTGAAAGATTCAGCACCAGACGCCAATTCCTTCCATAAACCGGAAAAAAGTAAAACCTCGGCTATGGTTGTGCTGGCCTTGGCCTTTGTATTTACCAGTTTTTGCGCAGGCTCTATGGCAGGTCATATGCCCGGTCTTTTGCAACTCTTCGGAGTTAGTGCGGCTGCAAGCATAGTTGCCGGTATGGCATTTGGCCCAGCTCAAGTAACAGCCCGGCTGCTCCAACTTTCGCTGTTGCGGAGGCTACAGCCCATAGTCATAGCTATACTGGCTGTTCTCATTATGCCGCTTGGCGCTGTTTTGCTGGTGTTGTTCGGACCGGGAATCGCATTGCTTGTCGGCGTGACACACGGCCTTGGACATGGAGTCATGAGCATCATTAAGGGGACATTACCCCTGAATCTTTTCGGTGAAAGAGGATATGGCCGTAGGCAGGGTTTATTATTTCTGCCAGCAGCCATTGCGCAAGCATTTTCGCCTCTCTTGTTCAGTTTGTGTATCGACACTTTGGGCAAGGATGCGCTGTATGTCTATATTGTTGTCATCTGGATGGCGGCGCTGCTTTTCCTATGGCTGAAACGACTGGCATATTAGCGGGCAAGATGGAAGGCGTAACGGGGACTCCCAAGTAAATTTTGAGTTTAAGGTTCAGTCAACAATGAAACAACCGCCTAGCTTATGCGCGGCGCGGCGTCGGCAACGGCGGATCGCGCCGCGCTTTCTTTTACGCCCGGCGCATGGGGCCGGTGCGGGCATGTGTCCGCGCCGGAACATAAACCGCCGCAATAAGGAGAAGCGGCAATAAGGCATGGGGCGCGACCTGTGATCCGTCCAGGCTCCATAAGGAGTGCGGAATATGGATACCCAACATCAAGATCAGGTTCCCGGTGTTGATGCTTTGGAAGACAAAGCCGAAGAACTGATCAGCCTCATGCTTTATGTGTGCGAAGAAAGAATACGGAAGGTTTCCGCCATGCCGGATGCCCGCGCTTCTTCGCTTGCCAATGCTGCCATGATGGCGCGTTTCGCCATACAGACATTCCTGGCCTTGGCCCGCATCCGCTGATTCCATAACCTCTTACCGTGCCCGCTGCTATAGTGGGCACTCTATAGGCGTATTTGTTCTCTTTTAGATGAACAAAAACTTTTCCGCGATCAGCTATATTGAATGAATGTCGGAAAAGCATAAAATTGTTAGCGAGTTCGGAACTGTTCTGCGTACATACCGGATCGCAAAAAATATGACTCAGGAACAGTTGAGCGAAAAGTTGGATATAGTGCGTTCTTACATTTGCACTCTGGAAAACGGAAAAAGGCAACCAAGCCTGACAATGATTTTCCGGCTGGCATCCGCACTTGGCATAAGGCCGGGTGAACTTATGGACGCCGTGGCTGAAAGGCTGAAAAAATGACTCAACGGCCTATGCCCTGACGCTGCTCCTTCTCCAATTCCCGTTTCTGTTCCCGCATAATGTGATTGCCCTCCAGAATGATGCACCGGCCCCATTTTTTTTGAGCATAGGCCAGGGCAATACGCCGGGCCGCATCATCTCTGGCTGAAAAGAAAAGCTCCTTTCCTTCGTCACGGATCACGCCTCCGCCCGATAGGGTGAAGATGACAGCGCCCTTGTGGTCAACCCTGTGCTGAAATCCGGCAAGCGTTCCTTCCGTTGCAAGGCGCTCCATCCGTAAAACGGCCAACAGGCGTTTTTTTGCCTTGCCGCTCACGCCTTCCAGTTCCAGGGCGGCGCGTTCTTTGGCCGCATACTCCACCTTGTTGTTGGAAAATTGCACCCTGCCGTGCTGCGACCAGTCTTTTACCGGCGCGGCCTCCTTTTCCTCGGCAACGCTTTCCTGCCTGGAGCGTAGTACAGCGAGGGCAACCTCGCTGCCTTGTTCCGCCTTGTTCTGTAAAAAACTGTTCCAGCAGGTAAAGGGAATATCCCGACGCACGGCCTCGCGTTCCGGCTGCATGGCAAGTCTGGCCCTGGCTATGTCCTCGGCTTCATGCTTGCGGGCGATGGACAGAAGATTACGCCGGTTTTGTTTGGCAATGCCCATGCCTTCAATCTCTTTGCGCTTGGCCGCCCATTTTGCGCGGATGGTTGCAAGGGTCGTGTCTTCTTGTTGTTTGACGATCTCAAGTCTGGATTTACGGTCATCAATGGCTTGCCGGTATTCTACAAACAGGTTCCCGCGCTCCGGGGAACGGTGCAAAGGCTCGGCCTGATAGCGGGAAAACTCCTGTATCTGTTCCAGTCCTTGCGCCGGGAGGTATGGGCCAAAATGGGCCTCCAATTTTTTCAGGGACAGGGAACGGTCAACGGCGCTGGCCTTAACGGCGTGTTTGCCGTGCCGGTCTTTAATCGCAAGCCCGTTGCCGTGGGGTTTAATTTCCAAGCAATACCGCGCCAAGGCCGTGTGAAGCGCCTGCCAGTCCTGGGCCGCGCTCACGGCGGCAAGCATTTCCGCCGTATGCCGCTTGGCGTAGCTTTCAAAGGATTCCTGGCCGCTGTGCGCTTCGGCCTGGGCTGCTCTGTCGCCACGGGAAGGGCGTTCCGGCCCTGGTTCCCGGCCCTTGTCCACGGCAAGGCCGTATTCTTGCTCCAGTTCCCGGCATAGTTTGCTGCGGGCATGATAATCCCGAAACTCCTTGCTCCATGTTCGTTTTTCAGGATGAATCATGTTATAGGCAATGTGCATGTGCGTATTGCCGGTGTTTTTATGCACAGCGCAATGGCGCTGATGCTCTGAGTAACCGAGCGCGGAGGCAAAGCGTTCTTCAATTTCCCTGAACGCCTCCGGCGTCAGCTTCGCCTCGTCCTCCGCCCTGAAACTGACGATCAGGTGATAGGTTTTCGCTGTTTTGGCGCGGCTGTTCAAAGCCTGAGTTTCGGCAACCTCCACAATAGCCTCGGCATAGCCTTCTTCCTCGCAACCCGCGCACCAACTTGTAAGCAGTTTTTCGCCTTCCTGTCCGGCTGCGGCAATATAGTTGGCAAGGCGTGCATAGTTGTCATTTTTCGGCGCAATGCCGATACATTTGCTGATCATATTCGGCCTATGGCTGCCGCCAACTCCCGCTGCCGGGCGTCCAGTTCATGCAGCAGTTTATGAACAAGCGCCCTGTCCGCGCCTTCGGCAAGCGCCAGTTTGACCAGTCCGCCAAGCCTGCCGAGATCGCCTTTGAACCTTCGCAGTTCCAGCCGGGCCTCCAGGCGTTCCAGGCTCGGAACCGGAGTGCCAAGGCACACCCGTTTACTGAATGTCGAAAGGGACAACCCGGCCCTGCGGGCGGACGCTTGGATGGCGTTGTATTCCTCCGGGGTCAGATAGCTTTTGAGAACCATGCTCCGTTTTGTCATTGTCGGCCTCCTTGACCATGCCTACATAGTGCCGGTAGATTTTCCAGGCATAGCGCCTGCCGCGCTCCATATCCGGGGAGTGGTATTTGCCTACGGCTTTCCAGTTCAGGCCATGCCGGGCGATTTCCTGGCTCAAGATGAACATGCCCCATTGCCGATTTATTGCAGGGTCAAGCAGGGATTCCGGGGGAATACCGTACCGTTCCATCCACCAGGAATTGATTTGATACATTCCAACATCAAACGATTTGCCCGTTTCCTGGGCCTCTTGGATGATCTTCATGGCTTCGGCCTTAGTGCTTGGATAATGGTCTTTGCCAGCAACATTGACTGCAAGGGGTTTCATGCCGGATTCCTGTATGCCGATGGCATCCAATAAGGCCGGGGGCGCGTCTTCACCCTTCACCGGCAAGACTGGAACAATCAATACAAGCAACAGCGCAATGATTCTTTTCATGTATTTCGCCTTTTGTTTTGCGTTGAGCGGATGCGAATAAGCCGCCCCGCAGGGCAGGACATGAAGGAGCGTAGGCCCACTTCATTTGTCCTGCC
>Ga0123353_10005255_pt1 | contig 16925 bp, 13 predicted proteins | sample TergutLab28metaG_3_FD_92763 | JGI IMG/M metagenome (GOLD analysis project Ga0123353, IMG submission 92763) | Labiotermes labralis P3 segment gut microbial communities from Petit-Saut dam, French Guiana - Lab288 P3 | ecosystem: Host-associated > Arthropoda: Insects > Digestive system > Gut ...
GGGGGGGGGGGGGGGGGCTTAGTGGGGGAAGTTACCACAACACACGGGTATAGTCGGAGTAATAACAATGGGTTACATGATTAGAAGAATCGGTTTGTTTGTGAAAGCAATCACTCGTTCCACGAGTGCACTTTGCTCAAACAATATGGCAACTGTATGTGCATGATCTCCGACGGCATGGCTCAATTTTAAACCACTGATAATGCAAAAACTTTCAACATCAGGGGGGATATCTCAGTATGCGGCACCTAATGAACGCGGAGACAATTTGCATTCACATTTTTGGGATAAAATTTCCTATACCTGCTTGTACCAAAGAAAGAAATGTAGGAACGAAAAAAGAGCAAACAGAAAACCAACAAGCAAGTACAGGGGCTCCCACAAAGCATCTTTCGCCCAGGTACATATAAAAATCAACAATTTCTGCTATTTGGTAATTTTAATGGCAATAAATATAAAGACTCTGGTCTACAGTATGTGACGCCGTGCGGTTTGGTAGACAGATACGAACGATTCGGATAATACTCTCTCCATCTTCAGGGTGCAAATTCCACTTACTGGGAAGGAGTTTTCACTGCTACGTAGGGGGTATGTTCCGAGATACACGGCGTCACAAGCCGAAACACCGTACTCTCAAAGTCCTTACAATCATTTTGAAGCCACGTAAATTACGTACGTGACACGGCGTCACTAACCAAAACCCTACGCTATTTTTACCTCACAGAAACTACCATAAAAAGAGCTTAACTATCGAATGCGTGTAATTTGGTCAAAAGGGAATTCAGGTTACCGATACGCTGTCCCGAAACGTCGGTAAACAACCCCCAAAGCGCACTGCATAACAAACCAGAACAGCGAATACCCGATACAACGAATCTGAAACACTATCGAGCCACACCGATATAGGGAACAAAACATTCCTCGTAATGTTGTTTCGTTTTGTAGGCTACAGAGGGGCAGATAATTGCGAGGAGTTAGTAGTGGGGCAAGTCATCATACGATAATATGAATTGTGTTTTGTTAAAACAGCAGCGGTTGAAAGGAACGTTATGATAGTGTTTGATGTTAGCAATTATTCACTTTGGGGAAAAATATCATGCTACAGTATGCGACAATAAGCCACCACCAATGGAAAAGAACTGTGGTTTCAAGTCCAAGTGAATAATAGATAAATATTCACTGCCCATTTAATTAACACACCAACAAATGCACATATATTCATTTAATGATCTAAAATTTACATTAAAACACTTAAAACGCTCGACTCACACACAACACACAAGACATGATGCCACAGCACCAACTCAACGTAACGATGTAAATCACTGAGTGTTCTTAAACTATAACTTTAGCAAGGAACAAAGTATGCTTCCTGAGGATGACCGTATGATCGAAACATGTAGGAGCGTTTTAAGTGTTTCAATGTGAATTGTAGATAAGTAAATGAATGTATGTGAATTTGTTGGTGTATTAATTAAATAAACTACAGAATGTACGGTGCAACGATAAAGATATTCACTGCCCACTTCGCACTTCGTTCCCACTACAAAGACCAACCGGTAAATCCCATGCAGGAAGATCATCTCTTTATTCTACCCATCACTGAAAAGTCCACAAATACATTCTGCGGGCAAAATTCAATTTTTATAATGTCAAAACAAGTGTACATATGAGTTATCAGTGCGCTTGAAGTGGTAAAGCATCCATTCGAAGACAATAGCGCCGACACTCGTGTGGCTAGCATTTACACTTCGTACTCGATAATCACACGTTACACTCACACTCTTCAGACTAGTTACCCTCACAGGAGTGATCCGCGCTTTTCATCAGGCAAGAAAACTGGTTTATTCCACAGAGTATGACGCCATATTGTTTACTAGGAACGTTCTTCGAGCAACCTACTGTGTAAGAGCAACCTACGACAGGACAAAACCTTGAATTGAGTTTTTCAACTCACATTAAGCCTACTTAACATAATTAAACACCGAATACCTATTATCCGGGAGATCAAATCAAGAAGGATGAGACGAACGGGAAATGCGGCGCGATTGGGAAATAGAAAATGCGCTTGGAAAACCTAAGTGAAGAAGGAAGGGTAATACTGAAATGGATCTTAAAAAATTAGGATGGAATGACGTGGACTGAATCTATCTGGCTTAGAACAGACATAAATGGCGGGCTGTTGTGAATAAAGTAACATAATGTGCTGTTTCTAAAATGCGGCCAACTTTCTGACTGACTGACTGAGGAAGCATTAGTCGTTGTCAAACTCTGTGCCAAGCAGCAGCCAATTACAGCGGTGTCCCAAAAAATAACAAGTTTAAACATTTAAACACCTTCTTATCCAACTAATGCACAAATTTATCATTCGTAGATACAATTAAAATTTTAAAATATTTAAAAGTGCTCCAACATGTTTCGGATCACAGGGGATCCATCATCAGGGAGCCCTGTACAGTACTTGGCCACAATTACAATTGTTCTATCGTGTCCGTTGACATGGCCACGATAGAACAATTCTTGTAATTTTGGCCAAGTACTGTACAGGGCTCCCTGATGATGGATCCCCTGTGATCCGAAACATGTTGGAGCACTTTTAAATATTTTACAATTTTAATTGCATCTACGAATTATATATTTGTGCATTAGTTGGATACTAAAGTGTATAAATGTCATTGATACACGACGCAAACATGAAAAAAAAAAAAGTAACAAGTCGGTTATATCTACCTGCAAGATACAAAATGCTCATTCAATTTACTCAGCTGGATACAAAGCTCGTTAATTTCATGGTGCAGAAAGATTCATTACCGTATTCACAAAACCTGACCACTGGACTTTATTCCACGACGACTCCCCACTCCACTCTCCCACTCTTCACACCCTTCAAGTCTACCGACTCACCATTATCACCCATTTGCATCCAAGATTCTTCATCTGAGACCGAAATGTATCTGACGCTTCCCTACGTATACTACATACACTGCCCATCAAATCGTCTGTTAAAACACCTTACTAACACAAAGTCAGCACTGAAAGATCCAAAGCTCGATATTACCTCATTTTCTCCATCCTCCTGTTCCTTACCCATACTTCCGTCTCCTTTCTCAACTCTTTGACACTTAATATCCTCAGGGTATGCAAGATTTCGGATTCTCACAACGGTGAGTGTGCGGACTGTTGTCTTCGGGGTTGGTAAATCACACGGTGCTTAGGTTGAAATTAGCGTTTCGTATTAATGTACCACACCCATCTTCAGGGTCGACACTGAAGACGGAGGCATATTTTATTGCAAAACGCCAGCATCCACCTACAATACATGGCGTCTAAATGTAGATCACAGTGTGAGTCCTGACGCCGTGCAGTTTGTTCAAAACAGAAAATAAAACTTTCACGACGTATAAAAAAAATACGGTTTCTTAATCGGGTTTCTGAAGTTCTCATGTGTCTGTCAGATGTAAAGCACAAAGACAGTATTCCGTGCTAAATGGCAGAAATCCCTTCCCAAATTTAATCTCTTTAATTCCATGGATATAGCTTCGATTTGTTACTGTCATCGTTTGCACAGTGTGAGAGAAAAACCTTAATGGAGCCAAGCAGCAAAACACATGTAACTGTATTTAGAAGTTTAAGAAAGAATGAACTTATTCTAACCCTCCAGCACAACAAACAAGCAAATAGCAATTTCTTCTCTATGTCACAGATATCCCCTGCGTTACTTTTTAATTCTGTTAGCACTAAATGATGAGGGTGAACGATTGTGAAATTTCGATTACCCGGAAAAGGACATGAGCCAGATACCTGGTCAGGGCCATCAGGCGATACTCATAATTGTATAGTCTGTACATGGCCCTTTTAATTAATGACCACAAATAATAGTGAAAAAGAAAACCGACGTAAGTTCATGCAAGCTTACGCATCTCAGTTGTGACTGCCTCTGGCGATGGTCGTAGGACCGCAACGTGAGCCGATGAAGCAAAATAATATAATGCACATGGTGTAATACTGATGGTCTGCTATCAATTCTGCCAATAAAACAAAGCCTGAATGTAGCTCATTAAATCATGAAATGGTACGAAAGTGTAAGTGAAGTGAATTAATTAATACACTGTCAAATCAGTCTGTATATAAACACATGGGGTAATTTCTCGTATAAACTGGGCGTAAGAAGTTTTTATAAACACTGCATAATTATGGTTGTAATTAAAACGTGTAATGCTTTTATTATTTCCAATTAAGCTACTTGAACGTTTTTTATTTTTTTTTAGTTCGCCCTGCTCATTCATCCTCTTCTTGTTAGATGCTAAGTGAACTTTCAAGTAAGCTGAAAGCTTTTCATTACACAGCCCTGTTAACCAAAGTTTACTAGACGTATAGCATGGTATAAAGGACGGACGTTGCTGATCGACATACAAGATGCGTTCAAGATTCTGTTTAGCTGTAATGCAACGGCACCAATGCTCTGACAGACTGTTAGCAATGTGGTTCGAAAAACAAGAACGTGATTAACAAGTTCTCCCTTCACTAACTAGAATCTCCGTTCCACTGAAGAATCAACACAACGCAGCCTTGCGGTAATTTATTCCAAATTAGACGTTCTGCGAATAATCTGTGAACAACACGATACTACTAATTATGGATATTAATTATATACCAGCAAAATGGTCACTGGACTTACCAGCGATATTAGCATTTAAAAAACGCTCACTTAGGCTGCGCAGTGTTTTAGATGCGTTCAAAAATTGTGAAAAGTGACTATTAGCTTCTTCATGTCTGTCTGTCTGTCCGTCCGTCCCGTTCGTCAGTCTGTCCTCATGGAACAACACGACTCCCATTGGATGGATTTTTTTTGACACTGTATATCTGAGCATCTTCCGAAATTCTGTCGAGAAAATTAAAGTTTCATTCAAATCCGAAAAGAATAACGGGCACTTTAAATAAAGACCTATGTACATGTATAGTAATATTGCGCTCCGTCCTTATTAGAATGAGAAATGTTTCAGACAAAAGTTGTACAGAAAATAAAAACATGCATTTCATGTTGAATAACATTTGTTCCGAAAAATGTACCATTATGTGGAAAAATGCGGTACAGCCAGACAGGTCGCAATTGAAAATATAACACAGAGCATGCGTACTGCATTCCACACAAATGCAGGTTTTATCAGTTTAGTATGGACCCGGTCTTAGTCACTCCAAGCAAGCAATTCAAATACACTCTAAATACAGTCTGGTTCAAATTCCTTATCAATTCCTTATTTAATCGACGGAATATGAATGGCAGCACTGCTTTAGGGCCTTCGTTTATCAGTGTGCTACAAGATCTGATAATACTCTAAGGCATAAACTGCATTACGTCACAGCCCTTGTACTTGAAGGCAAGTAGTATTTCCTGTTCTACGCTTACGCTATTTTTTCAGCACCAAGACGGTTGGTCACCTAAGGCTGTGTTTTCTATTAGAGCCCTTTCACTGATTAGTGATTCTAACATCCTCTAGTGATTAGCATCGCTCGGTGATGGCGCCACCTCTATGCAATTGCCTGGCGATCGCACCAGAAGTGACCCAGTGCCGCAACTGAACGCGTTTCGGGGTCCATTGGCTTACCGGACCGTCCAGTTTCACCGCCACTACCAAAATGGCGACTCCTTGTGCGAAGCTGCTTACATTGAGTTCGAACTTCACCAAACTAATCAAGGGACTCCGATAACATTTTGAAAGTCGGGGAGGGGGAGGTAAGTTTGCGGTTTCTGGGAAATCATGCAGTAAACATGACCCCTATTTTACATGAACTCAAAACTTCAGCGCTTTGCTGAAAACCCTCCAAATGCAGGCGAAATGTACACAGAGCATACCCTGTACTTTCCATCAAAGTCAACGATTTAGCTACACATGCACACACAGGCTAACGACCGCGGTCTTCTCCTTTTATTTGTAAGGCGAAAGAGGCGGTAGTTACGATTAGGAGCAGAAGATGGCAGCAATAGAGGGCAGTGGGTGGTACTGTGTTCATCCGCATGTTGCATCTTATTTGTGACATAAACAGAATTGCACTCAGGCAGACGTACGTACAGCCATTTACCAAAATCTGCCAGGAACAAATTCATTGCATGCTTCGACTCACGAACAGCCATCATCAGGCCGTCATCAGCACAGATGAGGGGCACTTATTCAAAATACGATCAATGTAAAGTCGTTTTAAATTTTATGGTTTGAGTCTGGTACTGCTTAAGATAGGTTAATACGAAAATTCTTGTTATCAATAATATGAACGTAAAATGAAAAAATGATTCTTCATTTTACGTTAATATTATTGATAACAGGAATTTTCGTTTTAACATATATATATATATATATGTAAAAAGATAAGCGGTAAAGTTCACCCTAGAACAGGGTATGAAGACCCAGAATACTCTACTGTTTCCTTGCTCGGTGCTGGATGGGGCTAGATGGTCAACGCCACGCCCCGGCCGCTTCATTCCCACGTAACACAGCCGGTACCCATTGTACGGGAGGACAGGTAGGCCCCAGGGCCAGTCTGGAATGGTGCGGAATATCTCGCCACCACCGGGTTTCAACCTCCGGACCGTCCGGACCGTAGCGAGTCGCTATACCGACTACGTTATCCCGGCCCACTATATAGATGTATGTATGCCTGTATTAAATGGTCGCACATAAGATTCATGTAACATGTACGTACAACTTATATATAACATTCACAGAATTACATTTATTTATGTCCTTCATTTCACTTTCGTAGTTCTATGAACGAGTCACAAGGTTACATTTTAGCCACGACAGAATTAACTTGGATTTCTCTCCCTACGTGTAAGATACCAGCAAGTATTACTTTATCACAGGATCACAGGTAGGTTATAGAATGTTCCACAGTCCCCTTGCTGTTTATAAGTACCTGGATTTGTGTGGCCAGTGTTCCAGCAGAAAAGCCTTATTTGCAAATAAAAAGATATTTCAAAGCAAGCTTATATCTAAAAACGCGAAACTGAAATTATACTTCTCAGTAATTAAACCAGTAGTCACATATGCATGTGAAACATGGATATTAAAAGAAACAATAACCAATAGACTAATGGTTTTGAAAGGAAAATTTTGAGGAAAATATTTGGCCGAACCTATTAAAATGGATCCTGGAGAATAAAAACTAATCAGGAATTGGATAAAATAATAAAACATACGAACATAATAAACTTCGACAGAGCGCAAAGGCTAGGATGGTACGGTCATATCGAAAGAATGCAATACACGCCTGGAAACCCATTTCAAAGAGGCCAGTGGGGAGACCAAAGATACGCTGGGCTGATGATGTTAAAAAAGATATACAGAGGTTAAAAGTGCCAAATTGGAAGACCTTTGCCCAGGATAGGAGAAGGTGGAAGAAAGTGGTTGAGAAGGTCAAAACTCCGCACTAAGAGTTGTAGAGCCGTACTAAGAAGAAGAAGAAGAAGAAGTGTTCCAGCAGAGTGGTTGTTCACAGACGGATTTTTGTAACGGGCGTCCCTGTCCTTATCGATTCGGATTACCTTTTATTGCCTGCCGTACAATAGCCAGTCTTTCAATATTCTGAATAAAATACCGAGAAACTTGATGTAGTGGAAACGTTCTGAGCTGCAGTAGTAAGCTACCCGTTTCAGAGTATCTATAACTACTACTGAATACAAACGGTGAAAAAATAAACAGCTCCAGACAAACACAAAGAGATGCAGCAGCATATTTAGGAGCTGAATGGCTAATTATTATGCCATCATTAACATTCCTACGGGATTCAGTATCGGGGATGGACAAACAGGGCAGGCTCAAACAACACTGACCTTCACCCAGCCAAAAAGTGACAGAGATTCAGTTTAACAACAAATTCCCTGCTTTTAAGAATCTCAGATCCGGTTCACGAAATTGTTCCACGAAACCCTGTACCTTGAACTCGTTCCAGCCCTACATGCCTCACAGCAACAACCTCCTCTCCATACCTAGACAACGTTCTGACGTAATCTCTCTGACTGTTAAAACGCCTGTCTTCATGAGTGTGGTGCAGGGACCAGCTGATGACTGACTCCCACTGCTCCAGGGGAGCACAACTGTCTCCAACTTCAGGCAGAAACGAGGCAGTGTGTTTGTCAGACACGTTGGCAGCCATCTACATTACTGCATGGCGTGACATCCGACAGCACAGAAGTTTAAACGGGAAGAACTGAAGTGTCGACAAGTGTAGTGAGGTGAAGTGTAGGTGGGTGAAGTGAAGTGAAGGTCTTAGTAACAGGGTGTCTGCCATTATTAAAAAAAATTATATATATATAATATGAAGTTTGCTGCTTATATTGCTGTTTCGTTTATCACATTCTTTTGGCTCCATTTTTTATCATTGTATATAAGGTTGTATATTTTTTATGCTTCTGTTTAATTTTGTAAATTATGTATTTTTATTGTTATGTTGATGTATTCTTATTGTTATGTAGGTTCCGTTCTAGGAATTCTGTTTCATTGTGTTGTTCTGTGTATTGTTTGTGTATAAATGTGTACTGTACTGCTGCCACCGGGTGTCAACCCGGTTGCAGTTACCAAAATATATCATATCCTGTCCTATCATACGTTCTTGGTGTCTTTAGAACTTCACGCCTCATTACGCCTCATTTTGTCCTACTAAAGCTGTGTAGGTGCGACATTCCCATATCCCATCCGTGCTACATATACCGCCTATCTTATCACTTTTGTGAGGCCTTGGGTCTTGTGGATTGTCACACTGTTCCGAAACGTTGGCAAACAACTAACGACATATGCCACATAACCCAGGAGGGCGAAGACCTCACCGACGCCGCGGCGTAAGCCTGCAAACTCGCACACGTCGTACCTGAAAAACATGGTTCAGACAACTGGACTATCAAACACAAATAAAAGTAATAATCAGCCAATGTCGATAAACGTTCAGACGAAACATTTTCTATCATTTGTTTTCCACACGGATCCCCATAAAATACGCAATAACCCAACCCCCGCATAAAGTAAACTGAACGCCATGCGCATCGGGTAATTACCACGCGGAACATCCGTACACCTACTCACTCCTCTAATTACCACGTAGTCAGACATTACAGTGGCAGTTTGAATCATCTAAAGTGCACGGAACTAAGTGTTTATTGCAAGGCGTTCCTACTGTCGACGGATGGAGGAAGCGATCTTCCACGATTTAGAGACAAGGCAGATGTCAGAACTGGAAGGATAGACACAGAGGGAACAACTTTGCACACAACAGCGTGTCCGTCTACAGCCATAACTCGTCAAGCACTCAATTCAGATTTGTTCTAAATCGACTTCACCTACGATAACAAATCACAATTCAGGGATACAGATGTTCGTACATAACGAAGGACATTCGGGGCAAGGTTTCTGCCACTCAGGACAGCATCCTTTCTCTGGAAATTAAAATACAAGAAAACTGTGTCGCTTCGTAGCCTTGTGACGAGTCGCGTCTCAAATTAGCAGTTGGAAATAATTTGAATGTCTAGGAGACAAGAGTGCTCAAAAGAATACTTGGAACTGACAAGAATGAGGCAAAAGGATCGTGGAAGAAAATAACGTAGTATAAGTTTATTTTATGTAGCACATATTTTTTTCTCATCACACTAAAAATAATGGACGAAAAGAAGAAATGTTGTAATTACTCAGGTCTAATTATTTGGAAGTCCTTTGGCATCTCTCTACATTTCGAGGTGTCGACCCTACAAAACGATTTTGATATTCAGAGGACCGTGCATCGTGATATATTCTTATAACAAAAGCCAACGAAATGCACTATTTCTCAACTCTATTTTGGTAAACAATTCTACATGTTTTGGACAGATTTACTGTCCATCATCAGGAGTCTTCATACTGTATTCACAGAAACAGGTATTTGTTCCATCCTGACCTCGCTAGCAGACGGCAACATAACCAGTATGACAAATACCAATTGCTGTAAATACAGTATTAAGACTCCTTATGCTGGACAGTAAATCTGTCTGAAACATGTAGAGTTCTTTACCAAAATAAAGTTGAGAAATAGTTCATCTCGTTGGCTTTTATTATAAGAACTACAACACGATATTCAGAAATATTATACATTAAGGAAGCATAACCCTGTCACCTTCCGGCAGCGCAACTGCGGGAGGGGAGTCACAGTGTTACAAAGTGCGGCTCAGGAATTTCAGCCCAAAAGAAAATCATAAAAGATTCGCTGTGCAGCTGGCAATTGTTTAGTTGCCAATGTCTGCCACAAGATTGTACCATAAAACTACAGAAACTGAAGAAATTCGAGGACGATCGCTCGGAGAGGGCGGAAGTTAGGTTATCCTAATTTATTACAAAATGACGTAAACAGTACTGAAAATTAACTGCCATTCACGGTACATGAATGCTGTGAGTTATTAGAAAGACGTAAAGTAATACTGAGCTAGCCAAAACCTCACGCTCTTTGGCGTTCCTGAAACATGAAATGCAGAATTTAGCAAATCGCAGCTCCTCTTCCAGACAGCCGTAACGCAACATAACCGCTCTTTACATGGCCTTGCTTTAAATCTTCTAATTATTAATGTTCATGATTTACAAACCAGGACAGGACTTGCACGCTGCCTTGAGAATCCGGTGTGGATGATTTTACTAGCGACCATGACGTCAGTGACGCAATTTGGATTCGCTCCCAGAAATATGTGATATAAAATCCATTACATGTCAGGGAAGTGAAGATGATTTTGATAATTAGGATAATTCTGTAGTAGCTGTAACAGTGCCGAACCGGAACCACGGAAAATCCACCACATGCCATCCTCAGAATCAGGGGCCCAACAAAATTAACGCAGCATATCAGGACCAAAGCTGACGAGTTTGTTTACAGATTGGGCCCAGTTCAAACAAAGAACTAATTTTCCTTACAGAAAAGGTGATGACGGAGTTGAGCAGAAACATGACAAAAGACGTTACTACATTATCTGCCGCAAAAAAATAACTGAAATTCCAAACGGCATGTAACATTTTACAAAGTATTTTCCTCATTTTGAGAAAACCCGCCTTTTAGCAACTGCACACTAGATGTAGAAAAATGCAAAAGAAATAAATACCAGCCCAAAATATATTAGGCAACTTTTTTTTTCGTGAAACGCAACAACCTGATTCGGGTTTAGGACGCCTCACAGTTGAGGTTTCTACATCACACGCAATTAGACACACACACACACACAAACACACACACGCACATCCTGTAGGATTCCTCTGAACCAGTGATCAGCCTACCGCAGAGGCTGCCACCTACACAACACACAACAAGCACATCAGACGAAAACTCGTACCCTCAGCGGAATTCGAACCCGCAATTCCAGTAATAGAGTGGCCGCAGACACACGCCTCAGGCCGCATGGCCACCGGGATCGGCAAATTGATGAATTCAGTGGAACTTATTTCATGATCGGTTTTTACGAACGATCACACAATACGCGTGTATTTGGGGATTGCCAGTAATTGTTTGATCGGCATGAAACAGCAGTAGCTACCACTGCTGAATAGTCCTCTAGAGATAGTCTCGGTAGCAGCGCCACTGCTCCCAGTATTATCCTGAGCACTTCGTTTTGAGACACAAGCGACGTATGTTCCTCACTGACAAGACACGCCGGATGTGTTTTTTTTTACTGTTCATTAATTCAGATACAACGAGAAAATGTTATGGCTGTACACGGTACCCTTGGAAGTTACAGGCATCAATTACTCACCTTGACCTTCTAGTGGTGGGGTCCTTCATCACCATCACTTCCGTAATCTCCCCGTATTTACTGAAATACTCCCGGAGGCTCTCTGAAATATAAAATAAAACATTTTAGTGCGGTCCATTACGTAGTCAACTGCATGTCCACAACTATATAATGACATTCCTCATTTTTATCCTTAATATACGGTACCGGGATAGCTCAGCTATGATAGTGACCGGCCTACAAGATGGACGACTAGATTATAGGTTTTCGAATCAGAACAGATGCACAGTGAATTTCCTCAGCGTTTAGGTCAGGTCTAGTGTCCAACCAGCCCCTATCCCAGCGAATTGAAAGGGTTTCTGTGGGGTTGAAATGGTGGGCACGTGTATTACCTCCATCTTAGTAGAGGATAAGAGCCCACAGACCAATAATTCCATTCCCCCATATATCTTCATGGTGCGATGCTTAAGTTGGCACAGGTAATTTACGTAGAATTGTTCAGCATAAATACAGGAGAAGACAAAGAAGAAGTATGACTGCAGGATAAGAGCAACCGCTAAATAATATGTCAGAATACATCAGCGAAAGACATGCCTTGTTAAACCTTCATGTTAAAGGGTGTTCCTTTATCAGCCATGCAGGTAAACACGGGGAGAGCAGAGGAATACATCCGGGTATTCTTAAACTCGGCGCTACATGCAGTTTAGTGGATAATTTCGCGACTCCCATCGCTTTACCCCCAGAGGAATATCCTCCAGTCCCCGTTGCAGAAACGGCGGATGAACCCTAGGGTCAGTCTGGACCGCTTTGGGAGAAAGAAAAATCGCTTGCCTCTACCATGAATCGAACGAGGATTCCTCAGCCACGAAGTATGTAGCCTAGTCATTGCAGTGACTATGGTATAATGGCTCCAAGCAAGCGTAGGGAATCAAAACTTGGAGAACCAACAAGAATAAAAAGCGAATAAGCTGTAGAAAAGACGGGAAGAGAAATATAAGAAAAGGAAGACGTGTGAGGACAGACAAATAACAGATTAAGATGAGTAAGTTAGTAGGAACTTTAAAGAAAAAAAAAGATAATAAAAAGAAAAGCAATAGATGATGAGAACAAGATGAAGTTTAAGAATAAAGACAATGGATTTAGTGCCTCAATTTCAACATGAAACCCATTTCGCCTCCGACACCGCTCCACAAGTTAACTGGTTCGCAAAAGATGAAAGCGATCCTTGCCCCATCTTGTAACAGGAACTGACATTCTTTAGCATAAATTCATGGCTCTATGCTAATCCTGCGACCAGTCAGTTGTACCTCCCAAAATGATAAGCTGGAGAAGTTTAATCTCGAGTTCTTACGTCACCGGCGCTGTAATGAATAAAATATGCAATGCAGATGAGACCGACTGGCGCAATCGAACACCTTTGATGAGGGAAACTTGCCCCGGGATATAAATCCGAACGGGACAGTGATGAGGTTAAACTGTTTGAGAAGTTCTGAATTTCAACACAAAGATAAGGACATGTGATTAATTCTTTAAAAAAATGAGGTTCTGGGAAGAACTGAGTGCCCGCATTCTTACAAGGTGCAGGCCAGATTTATAAAATAAGTATTTGCAATTCTGCAAAAACATTAATTTTTAGTTGAAGAATAAAAGATCAACTTGATGTCACTTGCGATTTTATTTTACTTCTTATGTGTTCAACATGTTTCGGACATTAATATATCCATCATCAGGAGCTTGCGACTGTGTTGTTAAATTACCACATCCGTCGTTTTGTTCTCGGTTCGTTGTGTGTTGGAGATTTGGTGCGGTTGGGTGTGGGTAGTGTCTGTGTTGCAGGCTGAAGCAGCCTGCAACACGAACACCACTCAAACCCAGCCGCACCAAATCTCCAACACACAACGAACCGAGAACAATACGACCAATGTGGTAATTCAACAGCACAGTCGCAAGCTCCTGATGATGGATATATTAATGTCCGAAACATGCTGAGTACATAAGTACAATAAAATAGCAAGTGACATCAAGTTGGTCTTTTATTCTTCAACTATCACAATGATGCACGGTCCAATAAACATAAGATTCTTTTGTAGTCTGAAATTTCCACTCGTACAGATCACCGTTAAGTAAACACACCACTCACAAAGTCACAGCATCATTTCTGTGTTCGTGGTGTCTTAACATGTAACGTATGCAACACAAAACGTTCCTTCGGATCCATCAAAGACACAAAATACCACAACTGCAGTACCAACTTAAAAATAACAGACGTTAACTCTTCAGTTCCCTGCTTCACCCGTATCTAACATAGAACATAGAAACACATGACATTTACTGCACCCCCTTACCAATAAGTATCATATCAACGGCTGTAAAAGCGTCGTGCGTGCATTTATAGAAAGAGATTTTGGACGCGACAGGCTGCCTCAGAATCAAACTGCAAACATTTTGATAACGAAGAAAGAAAAATGAGGGTATGCTGTGTATGTGTGTGTATGTGTGTGTGTATGTATGTGTGTGTGTATGTATGTGTGTATGTATGTGTGTGTGTGTGTATGTGTGTGTGTGTATGTATTCATTATTATTATTATTATTATTATTATGTATGCTCTATTACTATGGAGCAATACTACATGTATTGGTGGTTTCTTACATAATTACATAATTTCAACTAAAATTCCTTGCTCTATACACAAGTTTGTAAAATTAACTATAATTGTCTATAATTTGTCAAAGGGTATATTGTTCGTAAATTTTTTAAAATTTTTGTAAAATTTGTTAATGAGTTCGTTTTTACTCGCGGGTCAGTTTTCTGTCCGTAATACTGCACCTTTTACACTGTCTCTTTCCTGCTCCAGTAGTTTGCGATCATATAATATGTGGTCTACTGCTTGTTCTTCGCTTTTGCAGGAGCACATTGGGCTGTCTAAGATTTTGTATTTGTCCAGATATGATTTAATATTACCGTGTCCTGTTTCCATTGTTGTAAAATATGGAGTTACATTAATTTTCGTTTTTAACCTATCTGCTATTTTGGGGAAGGATGATTTCGTAATTGCACTCTTTATCGTATGGTCCCATTCAATTTGCCACTTCGATACACTGCGATCATTTAGTTCACTTAACGCTATACTATTTGGAATCCTTTTGTAGCACTCTTCGATATCTCCGTTGGTAGCTGCCTCTTTCGCAAGTTGGTCGGCCAGTTCGTTCCCTTGCTGTCCAGCGTGTGCCTTAATCCAGTTGGATTCTAATTTCCAATTCTGCATCTCCATTTCTATCACATTCATCCTGATTTTTTAATGAGGTATGTGTGGTTTTTCCTGTTTTTGAGCGATTCTAATGTTCTGTTGCGTCTGCTAGCAGACAGCCAACAGAACTAGCATGACAAATACCTATTGCGTGTATACAGTGTTGAGATACTCCTGATGATGGACAGTGGACCTGTCCGAAACATGTAGAGTACTTTATCGAATAAATCTGAGAAATTGTGCATCTCGTTGACTTTCATTATAAGATTATATCACGATGCACGGTCCTCTGAATGTCAAACTGACATGTTTGTTGTGGCTTAGGTCTAAATGGAATACAAAACGCAAGCCTGTAGAGAGCCATTATATGACATTACATAGAAATGAAGAACCAAAGAAGCCACACAGAAGGTTCCACGAGAAGAGAGGATTAGATAACGCACGGCTCCCTGAAGGAGCAGAACTTTGTAACCATGGTTACGACATAATTAAGGGCATGTCAACATGAAGAATTATGTTTCCTTATTTACACACAGCTTACGTAAGTTCATTAGTCTACTGTTTTCATTAGCTTTAAAGTCGTCTTTCCCGTATCTCAGCTGAAGTTCGGCTAATTATTTGGCTATTTTATGATTTTGCATCAACTTCTGTGATTACGAAGCGTTCAGTGGGATAGTAATAGACAACTTGTGAATTACGAATCGAGAAGTATTGAGATAAAAACAAACTACACTATTCGCAGTCTGTTATGAAAATATTTTATTTCCTCATCTAATAAAAAAAAACGCCCTGCTCTCATGACAACCGAAGATTTTATTTTAATACTCATAAAACCCCGACAGTTGACCAACTTAAATCCAATCCAAAACTTCACGTTCTTCTGCTCCCCCCTCCCCCCTTCTCCAAAAAAATCACTGTAATATTACGGTCCCAACCACACATTTGTTTCCCTGCTGCTCAGCAACTCCAAGAGTTTTTCTGGCCTAAATATTGTAGGCACTATTCATTTATCTCGATAGCGATGTTGGTGCGGCTCATATCCCCATGAATGATTCAATCATCCCAAGGAAATGGGTCTATTGATGGCTTATTTAACGATACTCACTGCAGCAAAGAGCACAGGCCAAAACTGACAAATGGTGGGACGATCAGGTACCTTCCCCATTGTTCCGGCAATGGATTTTATATCTATGTTCAGATGAACAGGATATGAATAGCCTTCTATTCTGTTGGATCATTTTTTTTAGTTCACTTCTCCCATCCTCCGCGCCGTAAAATATCCTCCAACTCCTCGTCCCCCTTCGCCTTTGTTTCGCCATTTTTAATCTCCGCCTCCCCCTGGAGATCTCTGTGCTACCGTTGTATTTTCTCTCCTTTATCATATTCACGTGTCAAACCACGTCAAATTTCGTATATCTAAGCAGAAATCATTTTTGCCTCATTTTTAATTGACCTAGCCAAACCCGTCATTCTTTTACTTTACAGCTTAAGATATTTGTCACTTTACCTAAAGTATTATCAAATTTTACCTACTATTTTTTATCACTTTCGTGACCTTTGATCTGCCATTCCTACAGCCCGTTCGGTGGACCCAGAATGCTTGTATTCTTATGTAGTTCGGCTGTGACTCCGATTCATATATTTCAGCAGCCACCGCGATTCAATATCCGATCTCTCCTTTATCCTAATTACTTACACACATTGTCAGTGTGTACATACAATGGGCATGTCACCAACGTCATCCATTAGCTATCACTGTGAGATCAGACCATTGACTACTGACATAATTCTCCATACACGATTTATGGACACAAACTACGCGTCACACAATTGCACAGTGCCACCTGCAGAATGAATGTTACTGCCGGCTGGCAGCATCGTCGGTGCATTATACCACAAGCTGTAAACACAGTCTAGTACTCCTGAGGACGGGCGAAATTATCGCTCGA
>Ga0123353_10005256_pt1 | contig 16923 bp, 5 predicted proteins | sample TergutLab28metaG_3_FD_92763 | JGI IMG/M metagenome (GOLD analysis project Ga0123353, IMG submission 92763) | Labiotermes labralis P3 segment gut microbial communities from Petit-Saut dam, French Guiana - Lab288 P3 | ecosystem: Host-associated > Arthropoda: Insects > Digestive system > Gut ...
GGGGGTTTTTTTTGGGGGGGGGGGGGGGGGGGGGGGGGGGGGGGGGGGGGGGGGTGAGGGCGTGTGTTTTTTCACTACTTACCGAACTTCAAACTAGGCGCACGGACTGCGGCTCATGGTATTATTGATTTGGAAAACAATTATGTATTGGCCTATTTGAATATTTCTCGAAACATGTAGAGGCATGAAATAAACTTATTGTAAAACAAATATTGTGCATCAAGTTGGTTAATTACTAAGATAAATGTACTGAAGTGCACGGTCAGCAAACATAAAAAAATAGCAGTCTAAGTCACTGGTGTTGTGTGCACACAGCACTTAGTCTGCTATGTAGGCATAAAGATGACCGACTGATGGGTCGAAACATGTAGCCTTATGTTTTAATTTAAAAAAAGGTAGTGCTGAAGTATATAATTAATTTTATTATATATTTATTCTAGCACTTTGTGATGCTTTCTTTAAAGTTAATTGCTGCTAATTATTTCAATTGTTATATATTTTGGCGATAGAAAACGTTAGAATCTGCCACCTATTGGATAAAGCCCCGTATTTTGGCTTTAAATCAATAAGGCGGCTCGCGAGCTTGCGAAAATCTCGATATATCTTGGTCGATATGTATTGTTTCCGATTGCTGAGATATCGATTCTTCTAACCAATTGATTGCAAGAATGACATGATTTGATTCGTTTGGTGCAGGTAAAGATCTTAGATGAAATGAGCTTTGCACACCAGTAGCATTTTTGAAAACTGCCATTTTCTTCATTTATCAGCTATGACTGAAATATACGTTAAATTGGAACGCTGAGGAGATATCTGGTGATTTAAGCTTCACTCCATCTGACGTAAGGCTGTGAAAATACTGTGTAGCAGTTCCGACGTTGGACGAAGGATGTCGGCTCTGTACCATTCTACAGCTGATACCGAACTCTGTGAACGATCGATTACGAGAGTCAACACGAGGTTGAAGAATAATCAAACGTTACGAGCTGTTGTAAAACGAAGCGTCAACAAACAAACTTGTCGTACAGTCTGTTGTACAGTTGTATGAAGCTGTGTCGCGGTTTGTGGCATAGATTGGAGCCTCAACATGTCAACCGACATAGTCACCAGACGACGGGCTGGACGACTGAGGATTCGTGGTTCGATTCCTGCTAGAAGCAAGAGAATATTTTTCTTCTCAAGCGAACAAAACGGTTTGGGAATTCAACCATATTTTTATTCGGTTGGCAAAAGGGACAATTTTTTCGGGGGAAAAGCGGTCGGATAGTGAAGCTGGCAGCTCACCTGCACTTAGCGACGGTGCTAAGTATGCGTAGAATGATAACCCTGTCCCCCGTACCCATTCTTGCCATGCAAAGGAAACTTTAACTTCACTTGTGATTTTTTTGTGCAAATTAAAACTCTTCTTCTTGGCAGTAATTATACTGGCGCTTGAAGCTAACCAATCATTTGCAATCAGGACCTAGGTCTAGAATGTGTGGAACTAGGCCTCCACTTTCGCAAAGGCCTTCACAGTGTGATGCTTTAAGTTGTCGGACAATTTATACTTTTTAACATCACAAGCACAATAAGAGTCGCTTGTTGATGAACCTCTAAAAACCCCGCGTACCACCAGTTCACTGGAAGGAGGAGATGAATACACACACACACACACACACACACATATATATATATATATAAAATTCCTTATGCTACTTCTTTTGAAAGTATTAGAAGGACCTAAAGTCCTACAAACCTCAGTTTACCTTTATCGCTTTCAGATTGACTTGCTCTGCATCCAGATTTTAGTGTAAAAACCCTCTTTCCTGGAGCCGCAATACCTCTCTCAGTGTAGTATGTAGAATACGACGTCGATGACAGCCCAGTTACTGTTCGCCTCCGGCAGGAGTGAGAGAACTTTCTCTTCTGTAAATCCAGACTAGCCCTGCGGCTCACTCAACTCCCAACACTGACACCCGGGACTCGTGTAACAAGGTAAAGTAATCGAGACATGACAGTTACCACTCATCTCTGTCTGTTACCGAGAATAAGAGTCAGTGGAGTTGTAACACCTCTCCTCCATACGTTTTACTGGTGCGGTGTCTTATTTAAGCACAACAAATGTTTACTCTGGCCTATGCAGCATTTTGTGCTTATTTTTGTTTCTTGAACTATAAAAAATGTAACCTGACCAAAGCCAGTGTTACGTAGCCCGTGAGTGTGCTGAAGTCTGTCTTAATAAAGGCACTGGCGAGGTACAATGCGGTATATTCTGTTCGTTTTTTCGCCATATAGCAATTTGCCCGGGTCGAGATTTAGGCTTTAATCGAACCGCCTTTTTCCCCCGTGGCTTTCTTCACTCTCGCTGTAGTACCGTTTGTATTATATATACATATATTTTTTTATTTTCAGTTCTTTTGTCAATATTTACCATTGCGAAGTTTCACTGAAGAGGGCTTGTAAATAGGGCACTCAACGTTACAACACCACTTTCGTATTTATGGAATTCAATTTTATGCCTTTGACAGGCCCGTACGTGTTCTCTATACTTTTGTAGTCATGTTTCCGATTTCGATGTTCCTCTGAAGCAGCTATGAACATGGTTGTTCCGAGAAGACGGTGAGCAAAAGGTCTGTGTTTCAAGGGAGCACTAAGTGAAGTTTGTTGCAGCTGATAAGTGGGCAAAGAGAGAGGGAAAATTATAATTAAACGTTTCTCAAGCCCCACTATTTTGTCACTTGAGAAAATTGTGCAAATAACGAAGGAAAGTGAGCTGCAGCAAAAAAGTGTTTGCCTGTGGGTGAATTCGAAGGGGCTTTTACAATATCATCAGTTTTGTTTTGTCCCATAAACCATGATTAGGGAAAAAGCTGCAGGCTTCCAAAACTTTGGTTTGAACCCATCAGTGCACTGACTGACAGCTCGAACAAAATGTAATGAAATGCTAGCTGAGAGAACTGTGGATGTTGAGCCTGCAATAATTCTTCATATAATGCGTAATAATAATAATGTGTAAGTAGTTGCTTTATGAAAGTACTTATTGTTATGAAGGTGCAATTTAGAAGCAAGTGCTGGACAGTTGTGAGCTGAAATTGTCTGGGTTGTGCCATTTTATATTCTTGTACTTGACTGTCTCAGGTCTGATATAAATTATAATATAATACTAAGGAAGAGAACATTAAATCCTAACGTAAGAACAATTACAGATCCTAACATTCAAAGGGGCAAGAAGAAATGCAAATAACACAAAAAAAGGATCCGTGCATACTTCGTAAGAAATAAACAGATTCCGAAATCTAGAACAAGTTGAAGGTAATATTTATGAACGAAAGCTGTCAGGTAGTGAATTAATCCTTGCTGAAGACGTCGGAATTGCAGAGAAATAGAAATAAATGAGGCTGAGTTGCTGTATTCGGATGACACAATGCTGGCAGTGATGTGTAGTGTGATATGTCTCTGCCCTGTGTTTTTAAATCTGGCTATACAATACATAATGCGACGTAGGAATATTATTCGCTACTTCCGATGTAGTTCCTTCTTGTACGCTTATTGTCGTCGCCATGGTGGTATTAGCCCGCATTAGTTTTATGTGTACTTCTACCTGTCGTTGTACAGAAAATAATCTTCATTTATGCTCTCAAAAGTACTAAATATCAGGCTTAAAAGAGTAGTTATCTGTGTTATAGAATGGGTGTTCACTCTAGAAAGATGTTACAAGAATTTTATGGTTTGGTGCGACAGATTATGGTCTTCTGAGACGCCGCGTCTTTCACGTACCGACTGTCATAACCATACCAACATTTTATCCTTCTGACATCTCTCATAAATCTACCTAGTCGGCATGGAGAGATAAATCCTTCATATCTCTATTTTTTCTGCATTTCACCCTCCTTTTCTGCTCCAATTTTTCTTAAGATTTGTAAACTTATTTTATGGAAGGGCGAAGTCTTCGTCTGTTACATATGTAGACCGGAAGGAATAAACTTTCAGTTCAGGAGAACTGATGAGTGGAATCACGTGCCCTGGTTTGGCGTGGGAGGACATTTTTGTGATTCGTGGAGTTGGCTGACCGCTACGGGGTAGCGGATAAGTTCAAGTGTCCAAGTGAGTGAAGCTACTCTCAGTTTTGCTAGTACAGTCCATCGTAATGTTCGTGCTGGAAATAAAATAATAATAATAATAATAATGTTGATAATAATTACTATTAATAATTCTGTGACCGAACATCCCAAATGGAGCCCAGACCACCGCATTCTTCAGGTTTCTAGATCACACACTATCAGACACACCCTCCCGGTAGGACTCCTCTGAACTAATGACCAGTTCGCAGCAGAATTCACTCCCTACACAACACACAACAAACATAACAGACGAACATCTATGACCTCAGCGGGGTTAGAACCCGCGATCCTAACATCTTACACTGCGCGGTAACCGGGATCTGCATTAATCTTCTTCTCATTCATATTGTTCTCATTATATTATTATTATTATTATTTATTTGTTCTACTATTGTGTTAGGCTCTTTAATTTATAATTATACGTGTTATCAAAACAATTAAAATTTTTATAAAATTTATTATTTAAGAATAGGAATATACAAATTTTGTGGTGTGTTTAGAGCACTGCTGTGCCTCTTGAAGCTTCAGAATGTTGTGCAGGTTGTTGTGGCTACACTGCTTGTGACAGAACTGTTAGTGCTTATGTTGTTATGGCTAAACTGCTTGTGACAGAACTTTTACAGCTTACGTTACTTGACACTTAACCTACCTCTTATTCAATATTATTACTGTTAGCTTCGAATGAGCGAGTGAATAATGATTGATGTTTATCAAAGTTAATTTATTCGCCAACTGAAGCAATAGTGAGTTGTCTTAAAAACAATATTAAAATTTACATTAAAACAGCTCCGACATGTTTCGGTGTATTTTACATCATCATCATCAAGGTGCGCATTAATTTGTGCTTACTAAAGTTACAGTTGTTACAATAGTTCATTAAAGTACATCGGTGTGTGGTTAATACGATGGTGGTGTGGCTGCATATATTGGGTCCTTATTGGTGTCTGTATGTTGCATTTTTCGGCAGTGGACTGCTACGCATTCCCTAAGTCTACTGCCGAACAATGCAATATACAGACACCAATAAGGATCTGATATATGCAGCCACACCATCATCGTATTAACCACACACCGATGTATTTTAATGGACTATTTTAACAACTGTACCTTTAGTAAGCATAAATTAGTGCGCTCCCTAATGATGATGGTGTAACTGTAATACCGTAACATGTTGGAGCTGTTTTAATATAAATGTTAATGTAAATTTTAATATTGTTTTTAATACAATTCACTAGGGCATCAGTTAGTGAATAAATAAAACGTTGACAATATCAAGATGCACGGTACGCATGTTAAAAAATGACTGATGAATTAGGATGGATAGGGAGCGAAACAGTCTTGTCCCAAATGTGGGTAGGTAGTACAGAGGCATGATTGCAGACTTTCGCTGCGGTTTAAATAATAAGCGCTCTTTTAGAGTTTAACATAGCGTAGTTTGGTAGTCTGTTATCAACGTTCTTCTTGAACTGCTTGGCTCTTGATATGGGACCGATAGGTTGTCCCGCAACTTCGGTATGGAATTACCTTTGCATGCTGCGTAAAATACCAAAAGATCACATATCTACCATGGAAACATTTTCCTGGAATGACTGAGGAAAGCCATGACAAGAGCCACTTCCAGTTATATTTTCCATCCTAGTAACCTATATTAGTAAGATACATTTTAAGCTATTCCATTTAGTTGTTGTTTTATCAAGAGTTTGTTTGCAAAATATCTCCACAACAAAACTCTATTTAACTATAATCAACAACTGACAGATATTCATAGTGTTAGATTTCGCCTAGGCACGAACTGCAGTGTTATCACGAGGATAGCGGAGGTGACAGTTGGGGGTGTCATTGATTTCCGAATCAGTGTGGGGGCAGCCAGTACGGCGCGCTGTAGGTAAGGTCGCAGATGCTCCAGACACTGGATTCGCTACACGGGGCATCTATACTGCAGGCTTCCTGGAGTAACACACAGATACTCTTGTCGCTCCCAGAGTACTCAGAACGTCCTGCAATACCCGTCAGTAGAGATCCCACCTCTCCAGAGGTGCACGTTTTACAGTTATATTCACACAGGGCACAATTTACCATAATCAAATAAAGTAAAAGTAACGAGTAATGCAGTTAAAACTGTCCCAGTGCTTAACTGAGCCCCAGGCCATAAAGACATTTGGTGATCTGAGGCATAGACCTATGCATTCTGATCCTCAGCTGCATATCGTCATCTTGACGGTGCACTCGCTTTAAATTTTTCTCCGATTCTAACCTGGTAGAAGATTCTTTGCCTTTCAGAACCAGTCTAGAAGCGGTAGAAAAGAGGAAAGCTTTTTCCGATTAGTGGGAACAGAACCTCCACTACTTGATGTGAAGTTTTTCACGATGGTGTCGGCACAATATTGCCTTCGAACCAAGCGAATCATGCGATGTTAGGTACATTACACAGTTGTAGCAGAATCGTTCAATGTGTCACGATTTGCGTATAAGAGTAGTTAATTAAAAATAGGCCTACTTTAAATACATAGGTTATGTATGCCCACTAAATTTATTCTAAATTCTCTCATTAATATTGTACTCTTTCATGAATATAAATTAGGAAAAACAAAGGAAAAATCTATTTTCCATTACTATAGAAATGTGGAAAAATTGATATATTTTTAATTTAGTGCTCATTACTTTTTGAAGACTCCCTGTCTTTGATCTAAGAGTAGTATGTAGGTATAGATGGGTGTGGAGCATTCTTGGAATGGTAGTGACAGGGAAGAACCGAATTATTGGAAGAGAAACGTGTCCCAGTGCAATTTGTGTAACATACATTTGAGCCGGTGTCTATCCCGGAACTCCGATGTGAGTGGCCGGGTATTTACAGCCTGTTAAGCCCTTTTGAAATATGAAAATTATCTAAATAATCCTGAGCGATTAAGTTCATGCAACACAGTAACCTAACGCCACTACAAAGTAGCACTTGTTTATGCTCTTTAGGGAAATAATCGATGATTGTACGTGAGTAAGAAGGCACACAGGCAGTTTGCAAAATTTTTAGGACTTTGAAATATTATACACGTAATGCTGTACTTTGAACGATTAAAGGGGGATTATTAATTCGTGATTTTATTATGGGCTATTCAGTTAGCCCCTGTTGTTACATGCGGAATTTGTATGAAGGTATTATGTGTCCGTTAGCCACAAAGCTATTTCATAATTCTTTATGTACTTTAAAACATAACAAAATGCTTCGATCACAAAGGCCCTTATCAGTTATGAATAATAAAAATTATCAGAGAAAATTGTTCTACGTGTAAACGTAAAATTTATTTTAAGAACGCGATCCCATTCTTTTACATGCTAATTGGTTACTTTATAAAGTCGTAATATTCTGCAGGTCTGGGCTGAGCATCTACAGCAAACATTAAAAATGTAAAAATTATTTCGATTAGGACTAAAAACTGAAATGTGATTCTCTGATTAGAGTACTCCACCTGCTAGTGTAGGTATCGGTACACCTCATCATAAACACACAATACCCTCTACAATACTTCCTACCCAAAAACCCGATAAGCTCCGAATTTACAAGAAAATTAAAACACCGTGTGAAATATGTCTAAGACTACAAAGTGACGCAGTTTAACGACCACACAACACAACGTCTATATAACATCATAGGAAAGAAAAATAAGAACTTGGTTACGTATGTAAACGGAAGATTTATATTAGGTGTAATTTGATATCTGGCTTACAGTAGTAGTGTTTTTCAAAAAGAACATTGAATCTAAATTTTTAATCCTAATGCAGTAAAAATTTTACATTCTGTATGTAAGCTACAGATGCTTCTGCCCAAAAACATTGAGAACTGAAACCTTCGAAATAATTAATCTTTATGTAAAATAATGTGATTTCTATCTTAATAAAGGTTTTGAGGCCTCGGGGTCGCAACCCGATAACGGAAAGTAGCACGTGATGTAAAAACCGGGGGGCGGGGGGCGGAGGGGGCTCGCACTAAGAATCACCATCAATTGTTTGGGCGGCTGGGTTCCGTAACACAGAACTCTTGCGGGAATTGTATAAACAAACGTGTCACTTTACAGACACCAAATGTAATACTGTGGTACCAATACATGTATAAATATATTCCGAGAAATTAAACATACAACAACTAAACCAGAATCAGAACAACATGTACAACACCAAATGATACAAGTAGTTACAGTCGATCAACATCGTAGTGAATAGTTTCTCTCGTAACATCTCAATACACAACTCCGTGTATACACAGGCTTCACGCCTACATTAACAAGCCAAAGTACAGCTTCCAATCAAACAATGTTACGTTACACAGACTACCGTCTTTTACAGTTCAGTTTACGTGTCCTTCGACTAGAACTGGACTTTTACATACTCTGTACATGCAACGCAAAGCAAGGGCGTAAAAAATTACAAGTCTGACTCGCACAATAATTGAAGAAAAAGAAATACTAACAAAATTTCCAGGATCCTACTACCCCCTGCATTCCACTTCGCCCCATCCCGCGTCAGCTCAACGACGCGGATCAAATGCCTACTGAGCAGACGCCGAGTATGCTCAACAAATGATCGAAATAAGAATTTAAAATCCATAAACCAAAATTCAATTTTGTCTTACTGACATACCCGAACGTTCGCTGAGCTACGGAAAAGAACCAGGACAAGCAGGACTCCTCCGTCTGGCCAACTCCGGCGAGACGATTTCTCCAACAAATCCAAAAAACGAGTGAGAACCCCTGGCTCGAAAACCCAAAAAGAAAACTCGTAGAGTTGACGTCCCCAAACCTTTCACTCCCCACGGCAGCCAATCGTCGGATGACAACCTTGAAAGGAAAAGTTACAGGGAAAGAACATCCTAGAAGCGATTTTTCCGCGTAGTGACGACCTTGAGCCGAGCCTCGCGGGCACGGCTCAGTTTTATGATTATATATAAATAATTTTCTCTGATTATTTATAGTATTTGTAACCGCTAATGGCTATAGCGGTCGAAACGTGTTGTGTTTGAAAGTATATAAAGTGGTATTAATTAAAGTGTTGTGAAAGATGTATATTGGACATCTTTTTTACAAGTATTACAGAGGGAATTCTAAAAGAAAGTGCAAATCGTACGGTGCTTACAGGTCTGGATGTCCGAAAAGGGAAAACAATACCACGCAGAACTGATCATATATCAATTTATGATGTTCACCTCGGTTCCATTTTGATAATCCGGAGACTTCTGCTTCCGTAAATGTTGCTTCTCTTTATTATGTTCATTGTTGAAGCGACAAAAGATTCGCTCTGTTTTTTTTATTTTTATAGTCCCCAAATGACTGCTTTTCTAAATAATCCCCTGCATCCAAGTTGGTAGAAAAGTTTGATATTACGTTCGTCATCTCTCCTCATGCCTACTGCGCGTTTCATGTAAGTTATCTACCTTGATTTAATAACCTTGACAACATTAAGCGAAGGAAATATTTCGAAGCTCTTGATTATATAATTTTCTCCATCATCTTGTCACGTCCTGGCTCTTGGGTTTAAATATTCTCCCCAGGATTCCGTCCTCAAGTAATCAAAGTCAGCGTTCTGCCTGAGCGAGAGATGACGTTAAAGTGAACAAATGAAGGCAGAGTTCTGATTTCCAAGTGCCTTATTCTGTGTGAAGTGACTCTCGCATTTTAATGGAAAAAGGGAGGTATGAACAGGAAACACACACATCTTGTAGTAGTTAATTAGCAGTTTCTTTCTTAATTAATAGTTTAACTTCCTGTCACTTTAAAGGAAAGATATAGGTTTCCCTATATTAGAATTCTGCTCTTTGAAGTATAGTGGAGTCTTTCCGCTTAGGAGAACATGGAATTGAAATATTCCCAGTATTATTTGTGAGTAAATTCTTTTCAATTTCGATTTTCAAGACTTAAACATTTATAGGCTTTACGAAATATTTTAGGCCTGGTCAAGTTCTACTCATATAACTGCATTTTTATTCGCCATTTAAGACTGTTTAAAATATGTCTTCTACGTACCTAGCAGTAATCTGGTCCAGTGGTCATATTAAAAGAAATCAGTGATAATTTGTGACAGTGGTTTCACAAATGTTATAGTAAGGGTTTTATCAGTACGTTTTCAAGTATTTAATATTGTTAATTTTAAAGAATAAATATTCAATTTATTTTGTGGATTCCAATCAGTTTCGGTTAGGACCTCTATTATTAGTTCGAAGCTACAGTAGTGGAACTAACTCTAAGAATGCGTCATGGTAGCACAGAGACTACAGTTTACTGGACCAGTACCAATGGTCACTACACAGAATTTTTCGCGTAGTGGCAGGAAATGCTATGCTCACCGCCATGTACACTTGTGCTCAGTCAGGACCCACATTTTTTAGATCTATGTAATGCAATTAATATTATGTCTGTACATATTATTTAAGAAGGTTTTGGTGTTAGTCCAAAGTATTATAGCTAATGTTAGGCCTGTTCTCATCATATTTAAAAAGGTGTTCTAAACGGATTCCTTTGGCTCGCAGATAATTATCACGTTTAAAAACATGCTCATTGCAAGTAGAATTTTTGCTGTTGAAATTAAAACACTGCATCTTGATTAATTCATGGCAGATTCTCTTCAGTACGATTATTATTATTATTATTATTATTATCAAACTTTACGTGTAAAATGCCCTAAATATGAGGTCGTACAACTGAGTACTGGAGAGCAGATTAGCTGCAATCTCCTCATTTTTTTCTGTCACCAAAAACACTCTGCAAACACCGTCAAATTAAAATCGTAGCATAGCAGAAATGGCACCAAAATACGTATAACATTGTTTTATTTTATGGACAAATAAAAAGTCTTAAAAAATCGTAGTGTAATTTTTTATTTTTGGGGCAAGTTAATGGATAAGGTATTTAGTAAATATGTTCGCGATAAAAACGATACGAAATAGGGCACTCGAAGTGACACGTTACATGCTGTGATAAAGCGGTTTTTAATTGAACTAAATATTTGGTACGCGCTAAAAAAAAAAGAGTACATTAGAAAACGCGGTGACCAGTTGCACTGCCTTGCTGAAGGAAGGGGGTAGGTTCTCTTATACTTCAACAGGTTGTAAAATATGGTGTCAGAATATGCGTGAAATATCAATGTGAATTTATGATGTCAGAACATTTAGCCTGGTAATCCTAGTTATGTTCATAGCACACCACGCACCATACCATAAACACATGTAATGGCACTTCTTGTATTAGCAAGGGAAGGCTGTTGTTCTTAAGGTTACTCAATCCGCTGAAATGGCAAACGAAACTTCGTCACTAAACAGAACAAGTGTGGATATTACATATGTGTAAATATAACTGGCATTTCAACATATTCTAACATTGCAGCCACGTCTTCTCAAGTGTAACCAAATATTTTCCTGTAGATGTTTTCAATCTGGCCGTGATTTTGTCTAGGTTTTCATCAACACGTCTTCATCGCGTTCTCCACAGCATGTTTTCTTCAACATGTTCTCTTCAGGGTGTTTTCTTCCTGTTTGACTTGGAACTTGTTGCCTGAAATCTTGTCACATATTTGAAAATTTTTGTAATGTCTGGAATAGGTGCGTCAAGACACTTCCTTTTTAAATTAAGTGAAACTTTTGTGGGATTGGTATTTAACATATGTATCGTGCAGAAATACACTGTATTCCAAAGGTCATCCCATTGTGACTTAAGATCACCAGAGAACAAAACAACAACAACAATAAATCTGCCACAGTGTCGGTGCATTCAAGTGACTGAGTCAGCCAAGTAGATGCAACAAGGTAGCCGACAGGACGTGACCAGCGATATGGGCCAGATAAACTAAGTATCGTACAGAATGACGAAATTGTGAAAAAAAGTTGTTTACACATTTCGACAAAAATTACGTGTTTCTTTTCTTGCAGGGAGCTTTAACCGTAAATTAAAATTGCGGTTTATAACCCTCGTTTTTAGAGGCTCTGTTCCCAGAAACTTCAACAGGCTAAGTCAAAGTCTTTACAAGACAGGCAGTGTACGTATAACGTAACAGTGAGGCGTGTTCGTTCAACCATTTTTGCAGTGCAAAAGCAAGAAGTATTACATATGGTGAGTATGAGTTTGTAGCCTTTGTACCCAGCGTGAAATGCGCATGCGCCATATCGTCATTCGTGGACTCTCTGGCTGTACTGTGTTTTTCTACATAATACAATCCACGGCACGACTTTCGAAAGAATATTGCTGGACATGAAATGTGTGCTTTGATTTTCTCTACAACTTTTGTCCGAAGCATATTTCATTCTAAAAGAACTGAGGGAGATATGATCAAAAACGTATATTGGTCCTCATGTAAAATACCAATTATTCTTCTCAGAAATCAGTGAAACTTTAATTTCTTCAACAGATTTTAGACTAACGCTCCTACATAAGATTTCACGAAAACCCGTCCGGTTGGAGCCGAGTTGTTCCTTGCGGACAGACCAACAGACAGACAGACAGACAGTTATGACGAAGCTAATAGCTGCTTTTCGCAAATTTGCGAACACGCCTAAAAGCTGTGAAACAATGGAGGCTGTATTTATGGAGCTGTAGCTACAGAATGTCGGCAGGAGCGTAGGTGAGAAGAATGTGTTTTGTGTGGGGGCGGGTGCTGAATTCGTAACGCCAGCAAATGGTGCAAAGATGGCTGCTCTGTCGAAAGTATGCAGGAAGTTGGAACAACGTCCTGTCGTCATCCTTTTCTTGGTTGGCGGTGGTAACTAACTTATCTAAATTCTGCGTCTTACGTAGCTGCAGTACGGTATAAGTGCTTATCTCTGGGTCAAGTGTGGAAGGTGCAAGAAGTTCAAAACTGCGCTGTCTGTTATCACGGATGCCACTCGGTCGAGCCAAGCACACAGAATAATAACGCCACAGGAAATTGTGGTGGCTGAACCCGTTGAAGGTGAAACTGCTGCGTTATGGCCAATAAAATGTTCGCTGTATTGTACAATGGTCATATTTCAGCTCACTGTTTCGCCCACGACTTGTCACAGTTACACATAAATTTTGCAAGATCGGTATTGAGGGCAAACACGTGGATGCGTGACAGGTATGCGGCGATATAGAACACAAAATTGAAGTCCTTCAGAAAAGCATATTGAGTGGAGGTGAAAGCTGGTTCTACTATTGCCAGCTGGAAAGAATGAGAGTTAGCAAATAATGGTGTCTTTGCAGTAATCTCCCAAGTATACCCTCGTGCTGCTGCAGTGTATTACGAGTGTTTTAGAATTTAAAGGAAAGTGTACACCAGTTTGTGATTTTGTGTTACCAACGCCCTTTGATGGTGAACTTTGTCGAATTATGTGCTAGAGTTAATCAATCTAGCCAATATTTACGAACAAAATTGGATTCAGACTTGAGAAAATGACTTTTTTAATTATTTGATTAAATAATATTTACATGGCTTATTTCGCTTTAATAGATAGGCCTCTGGCCTCTTAAATTCGGATTTAACTTCTCCAATCAATACCTCTTTGACCAGTTCTTAGCGCTCCTTGAATGGGGGATCGGCTCATCGTTGGCAAACGACATGGAAACGAAGAGCCGTGGTACTAATAGAATTCGAACATTCCAAATTTTCTGTAAACTAATACAAATTATGCGTTGCATTGGACTGCCATTTTAAATTTAGAATAGTTCTTAAATTAAACGCGTGAGTGAAACTTTTAGAATCTTTGTCGTAAATGTTACGTATTAGCCTGTAGGTTCTGATTAACGCCTAACAGATGTGATGGAATTGTTGCCGCTCTGTCGCGGCGACTCTCATTATGCACGGTATTCTCAGCTTCAGGGTTTCCCCAACTTAATTTCCCACGGAACACTTTCGTACTCGAATAGTTCTGCGTAATCCGTAATAAAGTTCTCTCACATGACGTTAAAAAGCTACACCACAAATAACTAAGGAAAATAACACATTGTTAAAAAATGTGTGTTACCTTTTTTTTAATTTCTCGCATGTAGAAGTAAAGGTCACGTTTCATGTGTTTAAATAACGAAATTTAAAAACTAAAAAGCCGCTCCATAAGAAAAAGATCACTTTATAACTGTGCCAATATATATATTTTTCAGTTCAAATGAAAATTTTTGTGGTTGAATTTTATATTATTATTATTGTTATTATTATTATTTGTATTATTTTTATTATCTCCTCTTGTCACAGGCTTTTCTTCCTGGCAATTGCCTTGAACCAGCGATGATTCCCACCGCTCAGACTTCAAACTTCACGCTGCAGCACTTTCCGTACTATGTATGATATACCAAGTATAGCTGTCTTTTTTTAGTGAATCTATTGAATATTTTCCTGGTATAGCTTCAAACGTTTCGTTAAACTTCTCCTTACTATTCCAGTGGCTCCAATTATTACTATTATAAAGGTATATTATTATTATTATTATTATGTTTTAACTTTGTAATCGAATTTCCTTGCCGAATCCCTGTTCACACTTTGCGGAACCTCAAGGTTCCGCGGAACGTAATTCAGAAACACTGTTTTATATTAAATACTTTATCACATCTTCGAGTAAAATCGTAAATGGAGTTATCACGCGATTTATACTAATTGACTTTGCAGTAAGCACCCCTATTAACACTCACAGATTTTTATGCATTGCAGTGCAGTGTGCATTAGGTGTCGCTTTCTTTAAGAGTCTGTAAACCGATATCTTGGGTGTAAAGAAGTTGATGTGTTTCCTGCTTTTGCAGAATCAACTTCTATTTATTCTGATGCTGTAATAAAACTGAATGTTTTCGAACCTGTCAGCTCTGGTTGTGGAGAGAACTGTGTTTACTTAGTAGCAGGAATCGCATGTGTAATTTGTAGTTAGGGTAAAGTTTAGAGTAACTTGGTATTCTTTAAATGCCATTGAAATTACGATGTTAGCTACGAGATATGGAAATGCCTGTCATGGCCACTGTGGAGATCCTGTCACGTTGTTTCTGAAGGTACTAATGAACATCATTAAAATCTCAGAAAATAAAGACTCTGGCACTCACTAAATGAAGCACAAATGTTAATTACTCAACGTGAATATTCAGGAATCGCTGTAGCGGAGAAGGCTAACTGACTGAAACAGCAGATAATTCTTTTATGATATGACTCCTCTAGTGGACCTACACCTCCTCATTATCGAGTCTTCACTATTACACTCATACACACCACATTCAGTAGGATTCCTCTGAACGAGTGATCAGCCCGACGCAGAAACCCATGACGGTCAACTCGCAACAATCACGAGAGGCAGATTTCCATGCCGCAAGCGGGATTCGAACTCGCAATCCCAGCAGGCGAGCAGCCGCAGACACACGCCTTAGACCGCGCGGCCATTGGGGTCGGCAACTTCCCAACTGATTACCTAAATAACGAAACCCATGAACTACGTTTCTTTGTGCGAGGCTAAAATTCGTTTTTCTAATCAAAATATTCCCCTTCTCTTTATGTAACCGACAGGTCCATCTTCAAAATAATAATAACCCAGTCCATGCCCTCTCATTCTGATTATTTGTGACAAATTTTCCTGTTTTCCTCCATTCTACTTTCGTGTCTTAAAGTGGCCCTGTTATTTCATGTCTTCCGAAAAGTTGTTCGACGTATTTTATATTTACTCTGTTTTCAGCCTAGTCCCTACTAAAAATCCTAAACTTAGGGTCACTCACATATACATATTCTAGAGAAGCCTAGGTAGGTTTCAAATCAAGAATCCAGACGGTAAAGACGAAAGTATACACTCTTCAACAGCCGTGAAAGTGAACTTAAAAGACACAGAATGGACACACTTTTAATAAGAATGAAATTATTTTTTTAATTTCAAATCTCCTATAGAGATGAGTTCTAGGGGTAGACAAGAATAGCCTTGAACTGGAAAACAATGGCCTTAATAAAAAGGAAGGAGAATTTGTTTTCCCGTTCTCTTGTCTTTGTGCTTTCCTTTTCTTTGTTGAGTTCAAATAGAATAACAATTATAACACTCTCTTAATTATTCTCAGTTCGTGAACTTATACACTCGAACACCTAACTCACACATTTCCCTCCTGTTACCCTTCAAGCCTGATGCTACTTTGAGCTTCTGAGCACGTTACTTTAGCTAGTCCAGCATTCCAGTTTAGTTATATGGCACTAACTATCTTCCGCGTTGTCTATTTATTCCTCCCACATGATACCCGTACACCCAGAAAAGAGTTGGTCCTGCACTTAATTAGCATGACGTCATACAGACGTGTGGTGGGAGCGATAGATCGATCGCGATGCTATGAATGTTGTAACATGTCTGTTCCTGCATACACATTGAAGGCATACTTTTGAAGAAGATGGATTGCATTATAATTTGTTAATCAGATCGATCGTGCCATGACTCAGGCTATTAGTCACTGTCCTGTCAATGCGGAGTTCGGGTTCGATCCCTGGCCATTCATTCCACCAAAGTCTCATGCTCATATTTTACTGATCTATTACCAACACTGTAATCTAACTAGATTTCGGCGTCTTTAATTAACACACCTTCTCTACCCATGGATGAAATCGGGAGGAGTGTTTATGCATTTTATGTCCAGATTCATTTTGTAGGAAAATCAGCTTAATGGTTGGTTTCGTATTGTTTAATTATACTGTGAAACATGGAAGGATCACAACCCGAGTAGAGTTGAACTTAGTACAATCTTAATAAAAATCCAACCAGTTTTTTGTACTCCTGATGATGGGTGCTGTGACACCCGAAACATGTAGAGTGACTTTGCAGTAAATAAATACCTGCATACTGTTGCATCTGGTTGGATTTTTATTAACATTGAATTACGATGCACGGAAC
>Ga0123353_10005257_pt1 | contig 16923 bp, 17 predicted proteins | sample TergutLab28metaG_3_FD_92763 | JGI IMG/M metagenome (GOLD analysis project Ga0123353, IMG submission 92763) | Labiotermes labralis P3 segment gut microbial communities from Petit-Saut dam, French Guiana - Lab288 P3 | ecosystem: Host-associated > Arthropoda: Insects > Digestive system > Gut ...
AAAAAAAAAAAAAAACTATTATTCTCTAGTTATAGAATCCTTACTTTGAATCAATTTTTTTACAGTGGGCTCCACCAAACACACAACACAGTCACCAGTGCAATGTAGTAACTTGACCCGTCATCAACAACACACAAGAAACCAATCAGAGAAACATCATTGCTCTTCTTTTATGTTTAAATGGCATTCATAATGAGAAGAATTTAGAAATAAAATTATTCATAGCTTAACTCCTCTAATTTTACTCTTAAATATGAATTCCTAAGTCCTATTTGTCACAGGTAGCATGCCAACTTTTAGCAACAATTTCATGTACGATATAAAAAATTAGTCAACACAACTACTTGATTGTAATCAAAGTCATTTACTTACATGAAATCACTACATGGTCTTGCCAAAAGGTATGATAAAATTGGGAGAACACTCTCCCATACACACAAGAATACGATACTCTTTAGTTGGAGGTAGCGTATCCCAGAATCTCATTGACTAGTCATATACTAATATTCCTTACATTAACTTGTTAGTATATTGAGATGATAACTTAATACTCAGTAATACACTACTCCTAACAAAGTGTACTCTATTCTTTTATGCAAGAGACAGGCCTCTCCATACCTGATAATACCTTCCTTGATATATTTTATATTTACTGCACCTGAAGAAGGCCTTCTGACTGACATGTGTAGCAAATTCATAGAACTAACTTTGCTTACAATTAAGTAGTTGTGTCTGACTGATTTGCAACTTTTTTATACTGAAAATTTTCTGTGCATATTAATTTTACAATTATAACATAGCAAAATATTCTCCTAACAGAAGTAAGCCATGCAGATGACAATGAGGTTGAAACATGTTTCAAGCACATTGTGTGACAACACTACACTGGCAGTGGATAACAAGACAGGTTGTGTGTACAGATGGTTGAAATCAATGACTTGGGCTGTCACACAATATAAAGCTCAAATATAAAATACAGTATTATGAAACACATAAAAGTCCTGTGATGTAGGGTGGGAAGAACTGTAAGAAACTTAAACAAATATGGGGTTGTCAAAAAATGAAGCAATTAAAATAGAAAAGGACTACAGCATAATCTACTCTCAATGACAGCATCACATATGAACAGGATGCCAATTCTGTATGTAAGCCCACAAATTTAAAAATTTAAATCATGAAGTTATACCTACATTTACTAAAAATATCTGTCCAAATCAACTACCATTAAAACAGTGTACTTCCATAGCTGAAACCCCCTGAAAAAAATAAACATCTACAAAACTTCCAGCAGCACAATAACCATTCAAACATAAAAGTTAACAATTATATATATATATATAAACAACAACAACAACAACAACAATTCAGATGCTATCTCACAGAGAAAACCATGTCAATTATAAGTTTACCAATCAGTAAATACCATTGGGGTAATATATAATGAGAATCTTCTGGGTTAAGACATCATGCAGTCTCTGAGATTGTTACCACCACTTTGGAGAAATCCACAGCTTCCATCCTCTATCATGCAAATGGATACAGCAGTTTCCTCTCAAATGCTGGTAACATATCCCACATTCAAATGCCATCACCACCAGATCTATTGGCAAAACATCAAGCTCTGGTTTGCACTTCTATAAACATAAAACTAATTAACAACAATAAGAGCCTAGCTCTCTCTCAGATGACAGGAAATCATTGCAGTCAGTTTCTTTCTACCAGTGTTACCATAACATGAGTAGCAGGCTCATGAATGTCACCGTGTAACCTGACATGTCCATGTCTGTTGCAGTTCATACATCCCGTTTTCAGTACAGGCTAATGCTAGACATGACTGTGGACAAGGAGCATACACTGGGTCAAAGATCTCTGGGCACTCAAACCCCCACACAAAAGGTGCAGGACACTAAAATACTGTTCTGTAAACCAAAGCAACAAGCCTGTAACACTATTTTCTTCAACCAAATAAATAATGATATGACTGGCAATACTTCCACATTTATTTTCCTGGGCTCTGATGACATAATGGAGGCAAGATATTCTTCTGAAATACTGAAACCTAAGTCTTAATGTAAGATGCCAGATATTTTTATCCACCTTTAATCAAATGTGGGTTTTCTGAACAGACTTTAATAAAATATTCCAATAAAAAATTTCATGAAAATCAGTCCTATGGGAGCTGAGGTGATACATGTGGACAGACAGACAGACATGCCAAAGCAAAAGGTGCTTTTGCACCTTTCAGAATATGCCTAAAAGACTACTTATAAATATTTCTGAAATTTTACATATGACGTAGCAGAATCACAAGACTTGGTACTTTGACTTGTAAATCAAGAAACAATATTTATAAAATTCTGAAGCATCCTTGGCCTAATTTAATATAGGAACTAGACAATGTATGATGGTATGCACAACTTAATACCCACAACAAACAAATTCCAACATGAACTTATAGAATGCATATGCAGATTTGTTTGGCTACACACCTCCTCCATGGTCATGGAAATGAAGAGGACCAAGACCTTTTGTAGCTGTGCGTCCTTTTTCAACTGGAAGAAAAAAGAATGCCAATACTCTGCAATTCTAAAACTGTGTGTGTGCAGAGTGACACAGTCCTTCTTGGCCTGCATATTTGGAAAGAATGGTCAACAGTCTGTTCATTTTTAAAATGCCCTCTATATTCTGAGTAAAATGTTAACGACAGGAAGCATGACTGGTAATGATGTAAATTCCAAAGATCCACATCTTCTGTGATGTTATATTCTGCTGACTTTTCAATACCTGCCAACATCCTGAAGGATCATAACGCCTTCATTATCAGAGTTAAGCAGTCCAGCATTGCTTGACCACTTGCTTAGTAACTACTGCACTTACCAATTGACAGTGTAACATCCTATAAAAGTTGAGCCTTCATCAACACTGCTGTGATACCCTCAATACCTATGCCTTAGGTTATTTATTTTTAACTGTAATAGGACAATTTTGATTTAATTGTACTGCCAACCTACTCCTTTTCCACCTAGTTCCTGCCATGTCATGTGCTGCTGATATTAGTCCATGTCCTGTTTCAGCACTAGGAACAGATGAGTTTAAATCAAGAGCCAGACTACTGATGTAGTCAGGACATTTGAAGGTTCTTTTGTTATGAAATTATATGCCATGCAAAATTATCTGATGACCCTTGGGCACAAGATCAAATGTCGGTAACAATACCATGTCACTGTCATGAGCTTCGATAAAGGGCTTAGAGACCAACATCATGTGGCACATCACTGACGTTGCATGAATGCCATTAATACTCAGCAGTAAGATGCAGCAGAAATTGCCACACTGATATGCCAACAACTGCCACTGATACACTGATACAAAAACTGTAAAGCATGCATGTGCAGTTATTGAGTGCACAGGCAGCACTCTGTATAATGCAACATTAACAGAAATGAGAATCTTGCAAGCAAGTGTATTGTGCATTCTCAATGAACGTTTGGAGAAACAATGTTTTGTACACAGCAGACTCCACATACACAAAGTTATCAGCACACTATATACATGATGCCGTCCACATCCACTCTCAACTCTAACAAAGGGATATCACAATCTGATGGTAAAAGAATCGTGGATGCATTCAACTGTACCAGAACAAGTGTTAAGTACCACTCCTCCTATCTCATGAGGGAAGAAGGTTCTACAAATCAGTCACACCTCTCTGAAAGTTACAGACGTTACATACTTTGACCACCAAAAGGTGGTTCTTTCATTATCAACCTATGCCATGTCATACCACCTTAATGAAACACACATATTATGGGGCAGTCATATGCTACAGTTTGCCTAACTCTGTCAGAAACACATAACTTATTTAGCGTGGTGTCACTTTCCTACAGGTGATGCAGTACCCTAATGCTATCATGACACATACAGTTTGCTACGGGCTTTTAACATGGAGGTGCTTGCCCACTTTTCTTATTCCTCATACGATTACCTTTCATATACTCTGGTAACAAAGCCACTTTGGGGATGCCAGCTGAATCACAAATGCCATGAAAAAGGCTGTTGGAGTATCGTGTCCCCCAAAAATGGATGCTCACAAAGTTAAGACTGATCATTTGCCAGACCAATGGAAGAAGTACATCATCTCCAGTACATGTTTTGACATTTCCATTGAATCATCATATCTGTAGCTTATGTAACTCACATGAAGAAACCCTCTGAAATTACTCTGACATATTATAAAGAGCCTAATGAGTTAATACAAGCAACCTTAAATCATTAATATTTCAAACCTAGCACACAACATTTACCTATAAATGCATCAACTATTCTTCATGTTCTTCACATGTACATTATTACCACAATTTATTACAATTAACACTAAATTTCAGGACTTACTGTAGTGCTATGACCTTGATCCAATGATCTCTGCCTATACCATGTAAGTACCCTGATCCAGCAACTTGAAGGCATGTTTGTAAAACAAACAGGGACTACTAGCCTAATCATGCCCATGTGTCTAAAGGGAACAACATGACTCCCACCTGAAAGATTTTCATAGAACTTCATATTTGGGATGTTTACTACATTATTTTGACACATCTCAATTTTGATTAAAACTGGCTAAAAATAACAGACACATAATTACCTATGTGTATTTACTGACTGGTCTTTACAATGGAGGCAGACTGGGTTCTCTGTGATGTACGAACTGAAGCCCAAGAAACAAATGACCACCTAAACATGTCACCATTTAAAATGTACATACAGGCATACTATGTCTTACTGTTAAAAGACAGCTATAAGAAATTTATATGATGTTCATGACATAAATGAAACATGTGAGGCACAGCCAGAGGGCTAAATAAACAGTTTTTTTTTATCTAAACACAACATAATCCCCAATTTAAAAAAATGAAAGAAATGACTGTGTACAGACTGCAACAGAGGTACGTATTCACAAATAACAGGAAACAGAGGAGTAATACAGGCAATTAATACACCAGAACAGTTATGGCCTGCACAACAGAAAATAAATACCAGAAGACAAACACATCTAATTCCAATATTTGATTTTATTTCAACCTAATATTAATTTTAATTTTGGTCAGCGCACTTTAACTACATATAAGTGATGCAGTAAGTTGACTAAATATGCACGCCCAATGACAGTATGGCTGTTTTGAAATTCACAGCAGATCAAGGTATGAACAGGCTGTAATCAACTGAAATTTAAAGTGAAATGTAGTGATCAGGGCAAAATGATGATTGACCATTCAGTTCCAATAATCAAGCTGCTTAATGCATTCAGTTACTTTATTCATATACACAGCTTCCCCATGTTTCTGGCAACATTACTGCATCTAGTGTTAAAACTCTGCACACCTCTTACAACATGTGAGGTTGTCAGAGTGTTTATGTACATATAAGTCTTCTGGGACATGCTGCTGTATCAACTGGCAAATAATTACTGACCTTCTGAAGGAAGCTGCTGCCTCCACAGCCTACCCACAAGAATGAAGCAGCAAGCTGTCCTCCAAAACAACATTATGTGTTTACCAACTAACATTGTGTCATGTATCAAAAGAGACAAGTCTTCTTGCACTCAACTGTTTGATGCTTTAAAATCACTTCCCACCTTAGTTACATTTATTTTGTTTGTCGTTAGAATACTACTATGGAAAATAAAATCTTACTTATTGTTAGATTTCTCACATACCATTCTATTAACAGATGGAAATCTGACTCCAGCAGTAACACTCCTAACTTCTATTCTGAAGGTGCCTAGTTGGAATCTCAGCCAGGACACATTCTATCCTGACTGGGTGTCAATCCAGTCTTCCTCAGCCTATCTAAGCAAATGCCTAATGAGTATTCTAAGTTACACCTCAATTTTCCAACATTCCTTCCAATTAATTTCATCATTTGCCATAATACAGTTTGAGTTACAATCCGTTGTCATCTGCAGTCCCGCAAAACAAATACCACAATAGTACCTTAAATCCACTCCAAACAAAATTTGATGTGAAGCAGTTTGAGTTACTGCCAGCATTAATTAACTATAAATAAATAGATAAACAAACAAATAAGCAAATAAATAAATATACAAACCCCATTATGACCCTGTGTTACTTGTTTGCAATTTTATTTTCATGGTGCCAAACAAACAAACAAACAATGTGATTCATTACATGGGTTCAAATTTTCTGTTAAACATTTTATAAACTGAAGTTCCTGACACTGCTTTCTTCTACTTTAGCAGTTACCTGTACGTAAAAGTAAATTCTCACTTTTGGAACAAACATGTATGATTTCAACATCAGACGATACATATCTGGAAGAACCACTCAATAATTTTAAACAAAAGGCATGCTGCTACAACACAGCATGTAATGCAAGAAACTACAGTGTGACTACTTGACAAGTTCCAGTTTCTCTACCTCCAAATAAACTATTCAGTGCTTAATAAGAAATGCACCAGACTACAGTTGTCCCTGTGCATGCCACAAAGGCATATGGTAGAATGGGATTGCATCTCCACTCTTCCTTAACCTCAGGACTAGTTAGGAGTGAGTGGTTAACCTCACACCCCAGCCACTTTGCCCCTAGGAAAAGCATCACCAAGCAGGCCCCAGGACTGGTCCAAACACATCACACATGTCAGAAACCTTTTGCACTTGTCAGAAATTAAATCCCATCCTTTCAATTGTACAGCCCATACTATAGTGACTGCACTAGTTAAGAGTAAACAAATATTACTTCTGCATTAAGCTCATCTTACCAAGGTACTAAGAATTACCTTAACTACATGCATGACACATTTAAGTGACAGTTTTCACAGTGACGTTTTGCACCATTCCATTTTCCTTCATATTTCCGCGGGTCATATTCGTCCTGTCATAGATATGCTGTCTCTATCAGAAGCATACAAAAACCTTCCAAACAACAATACGATCAGTACAGTAACGCAAATAACGTAGAACCACAAACTGTTATACATAAAACCATGCCACGAAGCTACCAAAATATTTACATACATTTGTCGCTCAGCGCATAGATTCCAAGCATTTCTGCAGCATACCTCAATACTGCCACTCCAAATTTCAAGTAAGGAATAATCACAATCAGTTCTGTTCAATTGCGGAACTACTTCACACTTTCTTCCACACTGTAACACTACATCTATTACAAAATTTATTTATGAATTTGAAAAACACACCTTGATTCAGTTGGTTAGAGGAATTTCCCTGATGTTCTGCCATCTTGAAATATATTGGACGCGCTTGTACAAAACACTGCATACGTACTTTCGCCACTTTAGGATACTTTTCCAGCCCCCTTAACGAAAATAATATGCTCTCCACTAATCAGGTAAATCATTTGTTTCGTCCGCTAATAAATTACTCTTAACTAAAGCTTACAAAATAGGCTACTTTTTTCGCCAATGCAACACCTGCGCTATGCCGAACTCCATGACTATGCTTTGCAATCGCTCACACAGCGCGCTGTTGTTCCCAACAAAGGTAACCTAAGTTCCGCAACAGCACACCTTTGCTACAGCACATATTCACTTGGTCACAGACTACCTCTTTCCCACTGATCGCTCTTACCACTGATTACTACCTCCTACAGATTGGCAGGTCCATAGCTCTGATCTATGGTCAATACAAACATGCAACTACATCGCCATCTGCGTAGTAAACTGTGTTTCGAACAGAACGTTTAGCTGTAAGCTCCCCGTATATGCGGAAAAAATATGGGTTCTGTGAATAAAATTTTTGGTTCAATATTGGGCAGAAATGTTTTTGTTAACAGTGCAGTAGCTTTACACAAGTATGTTTACTGTAGACCTCATTTATACAATTTTACAGCCCATATGACAAATCAGCTGTTTGCTGGTGTCGCATGGCTTCTAACCTAAATTCGCATGACCATTGTTGAGATGAGAAAATATATAATAAATGGAGTTCAATTCATTTTTCCAAACCACAGATTGCTTTCTTGTGGAGTTTTTAATGATTAGTAATGCTCTTTGATTTTAGATCACTCAATATTGTGAATTCATACAGCATGTATGGCCCGCAGTTTGTGGAGCCTGTTTTTAAGAAGGAAAAGCAAGAATCAATGTATGAATCTGGAGAAATAGAAAATATCTTACATTTGCCAGTTAAAGCAGCACGCCCTGACGCCACATGTTCTGCGTTCCACGATGATGTTGTTAGGTAAGTAAGAATATTTCACTCCACATGTATCACACCATAGTTGTGTTGTATATGTTGCTCTGGACAAGTTTTGTATCCTTTGGTCCCATGTGGTGCCTTCTGTGGATTAACTGAATATGAAAACAAATATCAATATCATTTAGACATTCACACTACACAATAAGTAATAGGTAAATAGCATTTGAAACAGAAAGCTCATCTAAATATTATTTTTAACGCATGGTATATTCCCTGCTTGAACTGTTTAGTTGGAGAATCTTATGAAAGTCGTAAATACCTGTAAATCCAGAACACCATGGTAACACAGTTAATTGCTGTTGTATTTTAAGGAATTAAGAATATTCCAAAACACAGTAAATCATCTTCTATTACTTGTGCTTTACATTTTGAAACATTATGCTTATCATTTATAAAAGTTTTTTGCACACAGCTTATCTGGCTGAGTACATAGGCATCAACTGTATTAGAACATCTCATTAAGTACTGAATTTATTTTAACTGAATACTTACAGCTGCATCTGTTAATAACCTACCTGCCATCTGTAACTGAATGTTCTGGTTCAACATTTTACAATGACAAAATGGTAACAGTGTACCGGGTACTTATCATTACACATACCATATATATACCAAAAGTATACCTATTTTTCTGAACATTATACATGAAGGTTTCCTCATATTTACTTTAATCAGGATGTCATGTCACTACTTTATGGTATTACAAAAGTATATTAGTAATTGATTGCCATTTCCTGTTTCATGATATCTCAAGATTTGGTAGCTTCTGTTATAGTGCATAGCATTGTTGTCAATCGGTAATCTTATAGCCTACTTTAATATTATCTTTAAGAAGAGTGGAGTTCTGGTATTTGGATAATATGATAAGTTATCAGCACATAATCATGTAACTTATTCTTGATATATATATATGTCTTCTTCTGAGACAGGTCAGAACTGTTCATATGTACATGGAATTCATGTTATAAAAGTTAATTTGTTGTTTTACCAGGAAATTCGTAAACCTTGTGATGAGGGACGGAAGGAAACTTCTGGCACGGGAGTTGGTTGAGGAGGTAATATTATTATGTTTAGAAACCGCAGCAGATTTTGATGTCCATTATGTAAAATAGGGGTCAAAATAACCAAATGCCATGTCACTTGATTGCCTGTCAGACTACGCTACAGGTAGCATACACTTTTTCTATTAATTGTTGGGTGATTTCTATTAAAATAATTCAGTATTATCTGCATACATTGTCTTTACTGTGCAGCACTATATTTTGACAAATTATTATTCTTCAGGCTTTTGAGAAAATTAAAAGAATCCAGTTGCAGCGGTACCATAGTGTGGATGACCCTGAAAAGAAAGCCTCCATTGAAACAAATCCATTAAAGATCTTCCATGCTGCCATAAACAACAGCACACCTGTACTCCAGTTGACACCCATCAAGCGTGGTGGAGTGACATACCAGGTTGGCTACTTCTGAAATGGCATAGGCAGTGATTGTAAGTCAGGCAGATTAAATCTTCATAATGTGGCTACAGATGCCAAAAGGCTATTCAAATCAAAATACAACTACTCATGCAGCACTGTAAAAAGTACGTCCATGTCACTTTAGATTTTGACATACAGTGAAAACTATCATTTCTAAAGTCACTGGTAACTGGGCACAGGAAAACAATAGTAAGAAAGCACTAAATGTGTCATGAACATAAGAAAAACAGAAAATAAGAATTGTACATTTTCTATTTAGACATACAAAAATTATGAAGAAAGTTACTATAGTATCTGTAATTGACAATTATTTAGATGAAACCTTCCATTTCTGACGAATTTCAAAGTGAAAATGTTCTGTTAATCACTTGTCAATGCTGCTACTTTCCTGTATACAAGCTTCTTCATGGTTTCATTCAGTACTCCCACAAGAAATATTGGCAGTATGTTTCATTGTCTAATTAATTACCATTAATCAATACTTATGCTTTAATTTCATTGTACTAAAGCGGAATTCCATCACAGGGCTATTAAAGTCATTCACCCTGCACACTGCTATTCCCAGGGCTTCCCCAGAACTATTATGAACTGCTGGCTTCCACATCCTTCCTACTGTAATTTGATGCTCCATAATCTTACAATCTGATACAGGATTGTAAAATAACTGAAAAGTAAACAAACAAGAAGGGTCAAACTTCTTTTGTGGCATTTATATGTGGATCACATTCATGATTATCCTAGGTCTAGGAATCCCATTTGCAATATATATCAGAGCTCCTAACCCATGGATCATAGACCTGAAGAAGCTAATAGTCATTCAGGTGGTCAAGAAATTCACTGCCTTTTATGAAACCAAGAGGTTCATTACTGTGTTCACCAGAACTTGCCACTGATCCGTATGCTGAAATTTATGTGGACTACCCCATATCCACCATGCAAAGACCATGACTATTTCAAGTTAGGTGATGTCCACTTCCAAATAATTTCCAGTTCATTATTCACAGATCATCCTTTTATTCAGTGGTATATAATTTAAGCCACTAACAGCAACACTGAACTGTGAATTAATCAATTAAATGGCTGCAACCCTCATTTCTTATAGGCATAAACCTGGTGCTGAGAGTGCCTAGCAATGGTACATTTTGCAGTTGTGTAAATTTATGGTTGATGCTCGTAATAAATCTATAGACAGTACACCGGAGAAAGACAGATAATTTTATTGGTATTTTGTTAAATATGAATATCCACAATATCCAAATGTCATTCAGGTAAAAGTATAGTTTATGTAGCATAAAATGTTTGTACAGTGAACCAGTTTAGAGGAAATGGATGGTTATGTTTCATCCTAATATAACATGGAGGCTGTATGGGACTTATATGTACCACACTGAATGAAATGCTCGTGGATGCAGACAATAGAAAATTGCATCCAAGTCAACTGAATAATGCTGAGATTACAGCATTAAACCTTAATATTATGAACTTCATGTAAAAAAAACTCATAAAATTGAATGAGACCTTCCAAAGATGAAAACCCTCACATTTAGTACAGGTCATTTGTTTATTACCAGTGTCTGTATTTTGAGCATCCCTTCCTGACACCATTGTCATTACCAGCCTTGTTTCCATTATACAATATGGACAGAAACCAGTTCTAACAAGTAATATCATCATCCAGTCTGTACTACTACTACAACTACTGCTATATACTATTATGTAATCTCTCATTTGAGTCATTACAACAGCAGCATCTGAAGGAGAATGATACAGAAAAGTAGCAGATCATGGTTGTTTTCTGAGAAAGATACTGTTAGAAAATTATGTTTGGTGTCTGTAATTTTTAATATTTATTCTTTCCTTTCTGTTCAGGTTCCTGTCCCTGTCCTAGACAGCAGAGCCCAGTTCATGGCAATGAAGTGGTTAATTCTGGCTGCCAAGGAGAAGGATCCTAAAGTGCACTTTCCTGAGAAACTTGCTTGGGAACTAGTGGATGCAGCAGCAAATCAGGTGTGCAGTCACTGTCTTTTGCCTGTTGCCAATAATATACCATATAAAAAAGTTAATTTCCATGCAGTTTTGTTGGATTTGTGAAAATGGTGATAACAATTACATTATTATTTGTATATGAAAACAAACTGCAAATGAAGATATCTCTGCTCTGTTCTTCCTGCAAATAATGCAGGTATTACTAGAAATCCCTTTTCATGCTGTTAAGACATACAGAGGGAGTGAAGGTATAGCTGCAGCCTCTTTATCCCAGAGGTATGTACCCCAAGTACATATAGCTTGGAGGCTGTGGAGGTCCCAGAGCAATTCTGGACATTTTGGAGAAGAGATAAATCTCTTGTCCCTGCTGGGGATGTAACTCTGGATCATCTGGCTCGTAGACTAGTCGCTAAACCAACTGAGTTTTCCCAGCTCTTTTTCCATTTAGAACCTAACCAATTATGGATATAAAGTGGACAAAAGCTGTTGTATTTCTAATGTCCTGTTTTAATTCATGTCAGCATCCTGCTTTATAGACTCTTTTTAATGATTTTCCTTTGTCCACTCAAGAAACTACTGGGCCCTGTTACAGGCAGTGCCCATTTCCTCTCAATGTTTTATAATATCCTGTGACAACTCATTTGACTGTAGTGTCAGCAGTTAATGTAGCATAATAAAACAAGTACATAAACAAACATACATAAAGTAAAGTGTCTGGATGACTGAAGTTCAATTCCCAAAAGAAGCACAGAGTTTTCTGTTTGCCACATTGAGATTAGCAATGGGCATCAGAGGCTCTTTGCCGGAGATGCTAGAATATGAAGCTGGCCACTCACTTTGTACTTTGTACTTTTAAGATGATGGTATAAATGCATTTCAGGGAAGAGTGGTCAAGAAGAAGCAAGACTTGCACCGTCAGTGTGAAGCAAATCGAGCCTATGCACATTACAGGTGGAGTTAAGAGTGTTTATAATTGTAACAAATCATGAACGTGTCCAAAAAAAGTTTTAAACATAAAATATGTGTACTTTCTCTTGTACACATGTTTATAACATGTTAATAAAGAAAATAAAATCACTTACCAAGTATGAGTGTTGCTTCAATACAAGCTTGGCAATGTGTACTTTAGATGTGTATATTTTATGCACATAAATTCTTATACTACACACCAAACCACATTCCTGTTGACCATCTGCATCTGCATCATCGCTTTGACAGTACTGTGCAGTGAACTGCTCAAATTATCATCATTCACTGTATTTACCCCCCAGACTGAAGCTTCATGGCTTCTAAATGTTTAATGAAAGCTAATACTCCCAGTTCCAAGTTAAAAACTACATAACAGCTAAAATTTACAAGTGAAATTACATGTGCTAAGATGTCTGGACTCGGTGAACATCAGTTTAATGTATGCAAAGCTGAGTTAACTTACGCTTTTACATTGTCACTGTGTAATGTACATTAATAACCTCTCCTATATTGGCATGTTTTACTACACAGCAAAACCTTGTATTCATGGAGGGTGCATTCTTGGAAAGTACCATGAGAATTGAAAGCATAACTTGCAGAGTTAAGATATAACAAGAAAAATGGGGTTAGGGGAAACAATAATATGAAGCATAAAATACAAATACTGATTAATAATAAGATATATTTGTAGTAAAATAGGTGTGATTATATATTTCATTCTTAGCATTATGCTGTCCATCAAGAATTTTCATTCCACAAGAGTGTGCTGATAGTACCGTTATTCATTTGTGTAGCATTCCGACTGCTCGACCCTCATTCCATTTCAAGTATGACCCTATGTTTCTGGTTCTGTGACATTTTTAATCACCATCTGACACCAATATTGACAAGAATCCAGAAACGCGTGTCACTTGCCACGCAGTCAGGGAACACAAAAGTGTTGATGTGCCTGGCTGCATGTTCTGGAGTTCTACATGTAAAAAAACCAATAAAGTCTATTGCTTCTGCTGTTGTCAGGGCCTAATAATAATAATTCAACATGCATACCTTTCCTAACATACGAGGCACAGTGGGCAGAGGTAACGCTACTACATTTTGTGGGAAGTGCACGACACAAGTAAAAAGCAATGAATGGCTCAACACTCTTACTGCATGTTATGTGCTAACCCATTCAAGATGTATGTAGGGATGAGCATTTGTATCTGCAAACCATGGTTGAGAAACAGCAGTTGTCACCTAATAGAAAATTGTTCAAAATTTACTGACAATATGTTGTAATTTCATACTAGCAGAGCATTATATTTACTGCAACAGTACAGCATCCAGTCAGAAAATCACGTCATATTGTAACAGCATTCAGAGGTAACATACATGTACACGAACATTTTTCATCACTGTTGTCTCATGTGTCTGACACCCAAATATCACCCTCAGTAATAAATACTCTAGTTAAGGTGTATGTCCAATCTTCTCTAGCTCAACATACTTACCGGCACTATTTCCAAGTCCATTTCATGCACAACATTAAAGTGCAGGGAAGTCACATGCTTCATGCTGCCTCAAGCTGCAGCTGGCCAAGTATGGAGGGTTAGTTTAATGTTAGCACTTTGTTGCTGCTTTCTTAATAGCGAGAAGTATCTAATATATATTCTGAAGGCCTTTGCTGCAATCACTTGCATATGGACTTTCCATGTCACTTCTCCATCAAAGATTACACAGAGATACTTCCAACAGCTTAAAAAGTAATGTTCCTTTCAGTGTGAGATGAAACTCTACTGGTCCATGTGCACAACAGCAATAGATGACCTCAGGCTTGTCCTGACTCATACTGATTAATATATTTAACAGCAGCTTTGTAGAAGATCAGAGTAATGAATGGTAAGAGGTGATAATATCCACAGCTGCTAGATTCTGAGGTGTGGTGAATGGGAAAGAAGAGTAAGGTAGTGGGCACACGAGGCAAGGGTGTCAACAAAAGAAACACTGGAGAACTGGGAGAATGGAAAAAAGAAATGGAAGAGAAAAATAAAAAGGGAAAGTGTAAGAAAACAAGACAACAGAAAAAAGCAACATCATTTTGAACACTTTCATTGGCATAACTTTGTGTGGCTTTATATACGAAAGTTGCCAGAGCGAGAGTATGAAATCTGTTACAAAAATTACACACTTTTAAGTAAAGTAAGTATATGATTATTTTATTCTTAGCATTGTGCTTGTCAACCAACGATTTTTATTCTACAAAGTGAGTTTGGTAATATTACTGTTATTCATAGGTGTCTCACACTCTGACTGCTCCACCCTCGTTCGCTTTCAAGCATGACCCTATTTTTCTCATTTTGTGACAACTGTCATCACCATATGACATCAGTAGTGATATGAATCCAGAAACACAGGCATAAGCATCACTTTGCACGCATTCTGGGAACACACAAGTGATGGTGTGCCTGGCTGCATGTTCTGGAGTTCATGTAAACAAACCACTTCAATGATGTTTATTTCATCTGCACTTAATAATATTTCCACACACCTATCTTTTCAATGTACAAGGCACAGTGGGCAGAGGTGAAGCTGCTACATTTTCTGGGAAGTGCATGACACAAATAAAAACCAATGAATGGCTCAACATCATTACTGCATGTTATGTGCTAACTCATTAAAGATGTATGCAGGAATCATCACAACTGCAAACCACGGTCAAGAAACCCTACACATGTGACATTTAAATGTTTTTCAAACTTATGCGTATTGGACCGTGCATCATCTTGATTTTGAATAAAGGTTGACCAACTAGATGACACTTGCTTTTCAAACTGTTCAAAATTTAATAACAATATAAATTTCCAATATGTAAAAACATTTATTTCCATAATAAAAGTTAAGTTCACACCAGAACAGGCCATGAAGTTCCTAAGGTGAAGCAAGGGTATAGCTCTTCTCTTACTTTAACATCAGTGCTAGATGGGAGTGGGTGGTTAATGTCACACCCTGGCCCATTTACCTCCCAGCAAGGACAATTGGGATTGTACAAGTGGTTGGATGGGCCACAGGTCCGGCCTGGATGGGTGTGTAAAATCTTGCCCCCTCCAGGATTGAATTCCCAGGCCACCCAGCCCATAGCAAGTTGCTATATCAACCTCACTACCCCAACCCCCAATCCCATAACAGTATAGCCTTATATGTCTACTCAAGATCTACAGCACAAATCATGCACCAGTAAGGTGCCCAGCCTGCAAATTAGGAAATTACATCATCCTGGTACAGCATGCAAAAGCTGACATGTGGAAGAGATAACATATACATACATCACCCAGCAGTCAGTTACTTAAAATAGGTGATGTAAACAGCAGTCTGACAAGACTAGATGGAACAGAAACCATACCAGAAAGCATCAATCTGTGACAAGTTTCTTTAGTAAAATATAATTGTATGCAAACCACCCTGGTACGGTTAGTATTTAATATGTTACTGTTCCAATTTTTTTATTTACAGACTCCACTTCTGTTACTCAAATTCATTAGCATTACCAAACACATCTGTAAAAAGCTTAGTGTCAAGAACACTTCCAAAACGCACAGTAAAATGAAGCTTCTGTGGTGTAGAATATCGTCTCAGATTGACATAAACATCCATAATTCTCTCATTTGTATCAGAAAATGGCACAATATCTGATAATGGACAGCAAACATCAACACGTTTGCCCCAGAAATCCAAATATGAGATTTTAACTGTGCTACTATCAGCACTGAGATAGACAGATCCCACAAGTTTATAGAAAATCATACCAACTGAATACAGTACACAGCAAATCGCACCACCTGCAACACAAAAGAAAAATCAATTAGAATGTGTTTTGTTAATAAAGCCATTATGGAATCTGACACATGTTTCTGCATCTGGGCTCAAATGACAAAATTGTTTCCCACTGATACATGAAGCCTTCTTTTTTTTTTTTAAAGGAATCACGGTTAGGTGTCTCTTATGTCTAAACAAAATGTTTTTACATTCTAAATGAATTGGCCCATTTACATACAATGTTAAGGAATGCTGTTTCAAATCAAGCAAGGATCAAGACCGCAACCTTCAATCTTGTTCAGATATCTGTGTTTCCTTCTTTCATAATAGCCCCTTATAAACACTTGCATAATCACTATAATTTTAGGCTCTGCCCTGGACTGGCCCCACATTAACAGACAATATTTCTGACAGAAGAAATCCCAGAACATGTACATTTAAAAAAAAAAAATACATTTGGCAAT
>Ga0123353_10005258_pt1 | contig 16921 bp, 16 predicted proteins | sample TergutLab28metaG_3_FD_92763 | JGI IMG/M metagenome (GOLD analysis project Ga0123353, IMG submission 92763) | Labiotermes labralis P3 segment gut microbial communities from Petit-Saut dam, French Guiana - Lab288 P3 | ecosystem: Host-associated > Arthropoda: Insects > Digestive system > Gut ...
CAGGGTCTCCAACAGCATGGACCAGGCCCTCATGGGCACGGCTGCGGGCTACGGCGGCTGCACCTGGGAGAGCGGCGGCCTGTGGATGCGGCAGCTGCGGGTGCGGCAGGCCCTGCTGCCGGTGTGGACCCTCAACGCGAAATATAAGGATAAGCTCTACCGCTTCGCCATGAACGGCCAGACCGGCAGGTTCGTGGGCGAGCTGCCCGTGGATAAGGGCCTCTCCGCAGCCTGGTTCCTCGGGATCTTCGGGGGGATCTCCACCCTGGCCTTTATAATCGCGATGCTGATGACAGGGGGTGCGTAAGGATGAAAACGATGAAAATGAAACGTCTGTACTGTCTTTGCATGGCCGCGCTGCTGTGCGCCGTCCTGGCGATTTCCGCCTTCGCCTATCCCGCGGGCATCGATAAATCCCTGCCCCGGGTGATCGACCACGCGGGCCTGCTCACCGCATCGGAAAAAAGCCGCCTGGAGGCGCGGGCGCTGGCGCTGATCGAAGCCAACGATATGGACATCGTGATCGTGACGACGAACACCCTCGACGGCAAAACCCCCACGGCCTATTCCGACGACTTCTTCGACTACCGGGGCTACGGCTGGCGCAAAACCGAGACGAACGACATCACCGCGGGCAGCGGCATCCTCGTTCTTGTGAACATGGGCGAGCGCGACCTGTACTTTTCCACCAAGGGCACGGGCATGACCGCCTTCTACGATAACGCGCTCAACCACATGTACGACAACGTGCGCGCCCAGCTGGGGAACCAGAAGTACGACGCCGCTTTCGGCGCCTTTTTGGACGACGTGGAAGGCTACCTGGGCGATTACACCAGCGGCACGAAGGACTACTACAACGCCAGCGGCGGCGATACCTTCATCGATTACGGCGGCGGGGGGATCAGCCCAGGCACCGTGGTGTTCGTGGGCCTGCTGCTGGCCCTGCTGATCGCCTGGCTTGCGGTGCGCTCCATGAAGCGCAAGCTCAACACCGCGCGGCCCCAGGCGGCAGCCACAAGCTACATGACCCAAGGCAGCTTCCGCCTGACCGGGCAGCAGGATATTTTCCTCTACAGCACCACGACCCAGACGGCGCGGGCCCAGGAGTCCTCCAGCTCCGGCGGCGGCGGGTACAGCAGCAGCGGCAGCCACAGCAGCTCCAGCGGCAGCAGCCACGGCGGCGGCGGCGGGAAATTTTAGATCGGAATTTCCCCGGAATTCTAACAGGCCAATCTATTCTGTTGTGGTTCAAAACGCGAGCTTGCTTTTTCTTCACCCCCTCTGCCGCCGCCCTTAAGGGCGGCGGCATCTCCCCCAGTCATTCCGCCTTCGGCTCCATTGGGGGCAATCCTGACGGCTACCGCAAGCTTATGCGCTATAAATCGCTAAAGATAGGTTTGGGTGAGAATTCTGAAATTTTTCTTGCATTTTTTCCCGCGATGCGATATACTATAGCCGTTGCGCCGAAAACGTAACGGCTATCATTTTGGAGGCGGAAGATGAAGGTTCTTGTGATCAACGCGGGGAGCTCCTCGCTAAAATTTCAGCTCATCGACATGGAGAGCGAGACCGCGCTCATGGCCGGAGGCTGCGAGCGCGTCGGGCTTGCGGGCAGCCGCCTGGAATCCAAAACGGCGGACGGCAGGACCCGCGCCGAGGACATCCCCATGCGCAGCCACGGGGAGGCCTTCCGGGCGGTGAGCCGGGCGCTGACGGACAGGGATACCGGGGTCATCGGCTCCCTGGCGGAAATCGACGCCGTGGGGCACCGGGTGGTGCAGGGCGGCCCGCATCTGCAGAAGAGCATGGCGGTCACGGACGAAGTGCTGGGAGAAATCGAGCTTGCCTGCGATTTGGCGCCCCTGCACAACCCCGCCGGTGTCCAGGGCATCCGCGCCTGTATGGACGTGTTCGGCCCCGGGGTGCCGCAGGCGGCCGTGTTCGACACCGCCTTCCACTCCACCATGCCCCCCGAGGCCTACCTCTTCCCCCTGCCCTACGAATACTACGAAAAATACAACCTGCGCCGCTACGGCTTCCACGGCACATCGCACAAATTCGTCAGCGGCCGCTGCGCCGAGGTGATGGGCAGGCCCCTGGAGGAGCTGAAAATCATCACCTGCCACCTGGGCAACGGCTGCTCCATCACGGCGGTGCGCCATGGGGAATCCATCGACACCAGCATGGGCCTGACCCCCCTGGACGGCTTCATGATGGGCACCCGCTGCGGCGGCGTGGATCCCTCGGCGGTGCTCTACCTGATGAAAAAAGAGGGCTGGAGCGCCGACGAGACCGCCGACATCCTCAACAAGCGCTCGGGGGCCCTGGGCGTCTCGGGGGTATCCAGCGACGACCGGGACATCAAGGCCGCCGCCGCCGACGGCAATGTACGCGCGCAGATCAGCAGGAGGATACAGCACTACCAGGTGCGCAAGTTCATCGGGGCCTACGCAGCCGCCATGGACGGCGTGGACGCCATCGTCTTCACTGGCGGCATAGGCGAAAATGTGAAGGATTTCCGCAAAGATGTCTGCGAGAACCTGAACTTCTTAGGCATCCTTTTCGACGACGCGGCCAACGAGCTGCTCATCCGGGGCCGCGAGGGGGAGCTGAGCGCCCCGGGCTCCAAGGTGCGCGTCTTCGTGCTGCCCACCAACGAGGAGTTGCTGATTGCGAGGGAGACGAAGGCACTGTGCAATGCATAATGCTTAATGAATAACTTGCCGAAAGCCTCTGCCGTAGAAACAGCGGAGGCTTCGTTATTTGATTGCGCATTAGTCAAACAGGTAGTCGTATATAATCTGCTCCACAGCGCCGCCGATGATCGCGATCTCCAGCGTGCTGCGGCCCCGGGTGTAGGTGTAATGCCCTTTGACTTCCTCATAGTCCGTGCCGTAGGCCGCCATGACCTCGTCAAAATCACTGCCGATGGTGATGCCCTCCGCCGTGAAATAGGTGTCATCAGCAAATGTGATGTTCGTGATATAATCCTCGCCCCGGTCTGGATAGGTAACAGTGAGGTCGAAGCCCGGATAGTTGTAGGTGGTGTCTCTGGCGTTGATAGCGCAGCTGGGTTTTTCGAAGGAGTGCAGGGCCTCGCCCAGGGCGGGCAGCGCCGTATCGGGGTGCGCGCCCATGACGATCTTCACGCCCTTCGGCTCAAAACAGAAGCCGGGCTCGCCGCCGCCGGGATTTGCGGGGTCGGTGGGCTTCGCGGGGCCGCCGCCGCAGCCCGCCAGCGCCGCAAGCAGCAGGATGGAAAGAATAAACGCAAAAAGCTTTCGCATGATGAACACTCCTCTCACTACAGAATCATTATACCCTATTTTGCAACCCACGTCAATCATCCGGCACAAAAAAGCTCCGCACCTCGCCGAATTCCGCGATTTCGCGCTCCTGCGCGTCCCGCATGGCCCGGTATCGCGCGCTTTTTATGGCCCAGACCGCGTCCAGCGCCGCGTCCGTCCCGCGCTCATCCTTTAAGGCGGGGCAGTTTTCAATGAGCCAGCCGCCCAGATAACGGGCCATTTTTTCCGCGCCCCGCAGGTTCAGATGCAGGCCCGCGTCGTAGGTGTCGGTGTCGAAATTCAGGCCGATTTCGTCGGCTCTGTCCAGAGCGTTCAGGTAATGCAGGCCATGCTCCTGCGCGTACTCCGTAATCTGCCGGTCCCACTGCGGGTACCAGTGGGGCGTAAGGCTCGGCGCCTTAAAGAGGGTTAACTGAATGCCCCTGGCCTCGCACAGCTCCCGGATTTTGTCGAGGTATTCCCAGGCCATCGCGCTGAATTCGTAATTCGGCAGCAGCGGCGGATCGGGGATCCAGCCGACGGGCTTGGTATCCGCGCGCGTCACAAAGCCGTTGATGGAAACCCGCCGCCGCGAATTCGCGAAATAGTATCGCAGATCCTCCCGCGTCAGCTCGCTCCAGCGGCTGTGAAAGCGCAAAATGGGGAAGAAATAGGACAGAAATTCCTCTTCCGGCAGAATGGAGGCCCGCACAGCGTCTATTTTTGTCCCGGAAAGCGGCATTCCGTCGAGCGTCATGCGGTTGTAGGTCTCCTTCTGCGGCTCTGCGTAGATCATGCACAGCACGCTTAAAAGCACTGCCCTCGGCGTCTCATGGCGCAAGGCGTCCTCCAGCATAGCGTAAGATTGCCACAGGAGCTGCTGCGCGCTGCCCCGGATGTAGGAGGGGATGCCGTACTCCTCCCAGAGAGTTAAGGGCGAAATATTCTCATATACCTCGCAGTCGCCGATGATCAGCAGCGAATTGCCCTGCGCGTGCGCGTAGTATTCCCGCGTCAGCGCGCCCTCGAAGGGCCGCGACATGTATTTCGGCACGAGCAGGCGCTGCAGGCCAAAGAGCGCGGCGAGAAACAATGCCGCGGAAAGTATTGCGGATAAAATTCTTCTCAGCATGATCCCCCCTTCAAAAGCGCGTATAGATGAAGCTTGCGGCGTCAAACCCCAGGCCATACATCCCGAAGACCAGGATGGCCAGCACCAGCGCGCACCAAAACAGGGCGGGCGGGCGCTTCGCGGGCCGCAGGGAATGTCCCCGGAACCATGGCGCGGCGATCACCAGCGCCAGCCCCAGCGCCGCCACGAGCCAATCCTGCCACGCCAGACCGAACCACTCCCCTGCCCCGAACGCCGCGAAAAACGCGCCGAACCGCGGCTTGATGAGTATGCTGCCGATATTTTTGAATGTGAGCGGCACGTTTTGATAGATATCGAAGGCGCGGATGAGGGCCATCAGCAGAAATGTGCGCACAATCTGGAAGGCGTCGTAGGGTTTGCCCCGCATGCGGGGGAATTTTCTATGAAGTTTTTCGTAGAGCGGCTGCAGCTCCTGGGAAATGAGGATCACAATTCCGTTCAATAGGCCCCAGACGATGAAATTCCAGGCAAGGCCGTGCCAAATCCCCGTGACGAACCAGGTCGCGATTGTGGCGATATACACCGGGACGCGGCGGGAAATCTTCGGCCCGAAGCGTTTTTTTGTCTTAGCTGTCAGGGCCTGCAGCGGCTTCGCCACGGAGACGGGGTAGAAAATGTAGTCGCGGAACCAGGTGCCCATGGTGATGTGCCAGCGCCGCCAATACTCGAAAATATTGCGCGAGCGGAAGGGAGAGAGGAAATTTTCCTCCATTTTGACGCCGAGAACCTCGCCGATCCCCAGGGCGATATCCATGCCGCCGGTGAAATCGCAGTAGAGCTGCGCGGCGTAAATCAGCATGGCGGCGAGGGCGAACAGGCCACCGTATTCCCCGGGCGTCTGCGTGAGGGATTTCACCGCGACCAGCAGCCGGTCCGCGATGAGGAGCTTCTTGAAATAGCCCCAGATGACGCGCTGCAGGCCGGAAGATATCATGCCCCAATCGAATTTGTGGGGCTGGAAAAGCGTTCCGCTTGTGAATTCGTAGCGGCTGATGGGCCCCTGGAGCACCTGCGGGAAAAACAGGGTAAAGAGCGCCAGCTTAAAGGGGTTGCGCTGGGCGCGTATCTTCCCCCAGTAGACGTCGATGAGGTAGCCCATAATCCGGAAGGTATAAAATGAGATACCCAGGAACACGACGGTATCAAATCTGACGGAGTTAAATTGGAAGGCGCCGGGATTCGCGCCGATCAACGCGCCGAGGACTTTGACAGCCGCCAGCTGGCCAAACCCCAGCAATGTACCTAAGAGAAGCCATCCGCGCTGCCGTTTTTTTTGCTGATGGTTGTAGGCCTTGCGGGCCTCGCGGCTCATCTCCTCCCGATGAGCTGCCACATGAGCCTTCTGCTTTTGCTGCAATCGATCAATTCCGCGCGCGATAAAGTAGATACTCACTACGGTAATAGTCACGTAGCACAGCCCCTGCCAGCCCGCGCAGGCGTAAAAGCCGAGGCTGGCCAGCAGCAACAGCGGCCACTGGGCCTTTTTTGGCAGCGTATAGTAAAGCGCGAAAACCAGCAGCAAGAAGCCGATGAACGGCAGCGACGTGAAGCTCAAAGCGCCCTCCTATTATTCGTCCTCCAGCCGTTGGATCAGCGCCCAGATGGCCTGGGCCGAGTGGAAATGCTCCGGGCTGCCCATGAGGCCGGGGGGGAATTCGATATCGAAGCGCTCCTCGATGGCGGTGATGAGCTCCACCATCTCCATGGACTGGATCAGGGCGCCGTCGATGCGGGCGTCGTAGGTGGTGAAGTCCACGTCCGGGTAAAGCTCGTTCAGGATTTCCAGCAGTTCAGGCACAACCGAACCTCCTTTGTAGGGGACGGCGTCCTCGACGTCCCGGGTGAAGTATTATGAGGAAACATACCGCGCCTTCAGCAAATTCCGGTCAATCTTGCCGTTGGATGTCAGGGGCAGCTCGTCCAGCTGGTGCACCACGCCCGGCAGCATATACTGCGGCAGCTTTTGCTTGAGGTACGCTGTCAGGTCGGCGCGGGGCAGCGCACCGGCATAGCACAGCACGATTTTTTTCTTCGCTTCGTCGAACAGGCAGCAGCAGGCCACCAGGCCCTCGGCACCGTGGGCGGCGGACTCGATCTCCCCCAGCTCGATGCGGTAGCCCGCCCGCTTGATCTGATAGTCCTTCCGGGAGTTGAACAGCAGCTCCCCCGCCCCGTTGTACTGCGCCAGATCGCCGGTGCGGTAAATTTTTTCGTCATAGCGGCCATGCAGGGGGTTCTGCGTAAAGCTCTGCGCGCTGCGCTCGGGGTCGCCGTAATAATAACCCAGGGTCAGGCAGGTGCCGCGGATACACAGCTCGCCGGGCACGCCCGGGGCCTCGACGCGGCAGTTGTTTTCGTCCAGCAAAAACACCTCGGTGTTGCGGAACGCCCGGCCGATGGGGATTTTGCCTCCCTCGGCGATCTCGCCGCGAACTTCGTACCAGCAGCTCATGCCGGTGGCCTCCGTGGGGCCGTAGAGGTTGAAAAAGCGGGCGCCCGGGCAGGCCCTGCGCCAGGCGTTGAGCTGCTTGACGGGAAACACTTCGCTGCCGAAGGCTACGACCCGCAAATATTGCGGCTGTGCGGCGTCCAGGATGCGCAGCGCCGCCACCATCGTGAAGGCCGAAGCCACCCAGCACACCGTGTTGACCCGCTTTTCATTGAGGAACTCGATGAGCTTGATGGGAAAGGAAAAGTATGCCTTCGGGATGAACCAGGCCGTGGCGCAGAACTTCAGTGTGGGGTATAGCTCCTTGAGGCAGGCGTCCACGTAGAGGGGCGCCTGGTTGCCGAAAATAGTGGATTCGCCGAAGCCCAGCACGTCGCTCAAGTTTTCGATGTAGTCGATCACCGAGCGGTGGCAGGCGGCCACGCCCTTGGGCTTGCCCGTGGAGCCGGAGGTGAACACCACATAGATCGGGTCTGTGTCGACGGCCCGTTCGCGCACGCGGCGCAGGGCGGCTTCGTCCACGGGTGTGCCCGGCAGATCGGCATAGTTCAGCGCGACGCCCTGGTAGCCGAGGCTTTCCAGGGCATCCCCGGTGCTGTCGTCGTAAATCACCGCCCGGGGCCGCAGCGCTTCAAAAATCAGCTCGACGCGGTGGCGGGGCATCTCCTCGTCCAGGGGCACATAATAACAGCCCGCCCGCAGCGCGCCAAAGAAGGCTGAGACCTCCATGGGCCCCTTCGCCATGAAGACTACCACCGGCTCGCCGTAAAGCCCGGCCCCCAGGAGGGCCGAGCCGACGGCCCGGGAACGCCTGTCCAGCTCGCCGAAGGCAAGCCGCACCGCATCGTCGCAGAAGGCCGGTTTATCCGGCAGGCGCGCCGCGGCGGCATCGAGGTATTCCAGCACGTTGGTGATCTGCATGTGTACTCCTGTAGGGGCGACGTCCCCGACGCCCCACAATAATAGAATCTTTGCTTGGGACGTCGAGGACGCCGTCCCCTACCCAAACCCCAATAATTCGTCCGCCAAAACCTCCATGGGGTCGATATACGGCAAGCTCAGCCCCGCATGGGTGTAAAGCGAAAGCTCCGTGCAGCCCAGGATGACCCGCTGCGCGCCCTGTTCCAGCAGCGGCGCGGCGATGGCCTCCAGGTCCGCTGCATCGGGCGCATCCCCCGCCTTGATGCCGTAGATCAGGCGCATCAGAGCCTCCATGCCCTCCAGTGAGGGCACCAGGGGCGTGACGCCTTCGGCCTCCAGGGCCCGGCAAAACGCGCCGGAAACATAGCTGCCCCGGGTGGCCAGCAGGGCCGCCGCCGTGACGCTTTCCCGGCGCAGGGCCCGTGCGGTCAGCTCCAGCATGTTGAGGACGGGCACCCCCACGGCCGCCTGCATCTGTGGATAAAAGTGGTGGGCCGTGGCGCAGGGCACGGCGATCGCCCGCACGCCCATGCGCTCCAGCAGGGTGAGGCCATCCAAAAGGGCGGGCAAGGGGTTTTCGGCGGCTTCGCCGTTTTCGGCGGTTTCGCCGTTTTCGGCGGTTTCGCCGTTGATCAGCCAGGCCGAGCGGTCGGGGATGGAGGCCTTGCTGTATATGATTACGTCCGGGTGGTCCTGATCGCGCCGCGCCGGGCTGCGCCGGATGAGCAGGTCGTAGAAGGCGCAGCTTGCGGCGGGCCCCAGGCCGCCAAGCACTCCAATCATGGCGCGATCACCGCGCCTTCGGGGATCAGCTCCTGCCGGTAAAGGTAGTATTCCGGGTGGCCCCAGTCGCGCACGAATTCCTGCGCCTCGCTCTCGGTCATCATGAAGCCGTCGTGGGGCGGCGCGGTCTGGAGCATGGGGGTGGCGTCGTAGTGGTGCCAGCCCTCGCCCAGGTCCACCAGCAGCCAGTAGTGGCTCTCCCGGTGGCCCGGCTCGCGCTGCATGTCCACCACGCTTTCGATCCCCACGCGCAGCAGCAGGTATTTCGTCAGGGCGTAGTAGGTGTAGCAGTCGCCCCGGTGGGTGGCAAGGCCGTGGTAGGCCCCCTCGATGATGCCGTTTTTCTCGTCCGAGTTGAGGTACGCGATGTGCCGCTTGACCCACTGGTGGATGGCGAAGGCCTTCTCCTTGTCCGTCATGCCGGGCTCGATGATGCTCTCCAGCACCTTGTCGGCCTTTTCCGCGACCTCCGCCTCCGTTATGCTGCTGACATAGACCGTCGCCGTCGCCGTTGTCACGTTGCCGCTGGGGTCGGTGGCGGTATAGGTCACGGTGTATTCCCCCGGCGCGCCGGTGTCCACCCGTGAGCTGTCCACCTCCAGCTCCGCCGTGCCGGAATTATCCGTGACGGTGACGCCCTTGCGGTAGGCCACCGTGCCCCGCAGGCCCACATGGATATCCTGCACGCCGTGGATCACCGGGGGCTCCGTGTCGGGGACACCCTCCAGCTTCAGCCTGGCGCGCAGGGTGGTTTTGTTCCCCCCCTCGTCCTCCAGCTCGATGACGACATTCTGCCTGCCGGCGCGCGTGAAATCCGGCTCCTGCGCATAGCGCACGGTGACCTGGGTGGCATCGGCGATATTGCGCACGAAGGCTTCCGGGGGCACATATACGCCCAGATTGCTCTCCACGTTGACGGAATCGGCCCGGGGCGGGGTGGTATCCTGGGCGTAGAGGGTGAGGAGGAGCTCCTGGCCGTCCAATATCACCATGACCTCCACGCTGCCCGGCGAGGCCGGGAACGCCACCGGCCCCCGAAAGGCCATGGGGATCCCCTCCAGGTTCCGTTCGTTGAAAACCAGCGCCGGGGGGAAGGGATCCGGCACCGCTCCCAGCTCGTAGCGCAGGGAGCGCAGGCGCAGCAGGCGCAGCGTGGCGCTGTGCCGTGTTTTGCGCTTTCCGTTCTGCACTGTCAGGCGGATGGTCTGACGGCCCGGCTTCGAGGGGTTATAATGCCATGCCATGGCGACTGTCGCCCCCGCCGGGAGGTCTTCGATGAAATCCTCCGCCCGCAGTGCGCACCGGTCCACCACCCCATAGCGGTCCCGGGTCTCAAAGGCGCGGCTGCTCCAGCCGAGGCTCTGGTACAGGATGACCCCCAGCAGCACCGCCAGCGCGGCGCAGGCGGAAAAGAGCATCCCCCTGTTTTTTTGCATCCTTTTCGCGGGCCGCATCGGCAAGTCTTCCTCCTGGTGTATATACAGATAGAGTACGCGAAATAGGGGCGGTTATGTCAGCCGCCGCTATTTTTGCAGCTTTCCGTAGAGCTTCAGCCCCATGCGCAGGGGCCATGGCTCCATCATGCGGCCCACCTTGCCCAGCTGCCCGGGGATATCGATGTGCTGCGGGCATTTTTGCACGCAGGCCCCGCAGGCGACGCACTTGTGGGCGCTGCTGTTGTTCTTCTGGTCCACCACGTTGGTGCTGGTGAAATACTGCGACACCCCCGCGATATACCCCAGGGCATAGCGCGCGTTGTAGGCCCCCAGGCAGCCGGGGATGTTCACGCCCTTGGGGCAGGGCATGCAGTAGCTGCAGCCCGTGCAGGGCACTTTAAACGCTTCGCGGAAGGAGGCGACAACCCGGGGATAGAGCGCGTGCTCCTCCTCCGTCAGGCACCCAGATGTGGCCTCGCCGGCCACGCGCACGTTTTCCTCCAGCTGCGCCATGCTGTTCATGCCCGAGAGCACCACGGTGCACTGCGGCTGATCCCACAGCCAGCGCAGCGCCCATTCGGCGGGGCTGCGCAAAGCCTGCTCCGCAGGCTTGGGGCCGGTCTCGCCGAACAGCCGCAGGGCCTCCTTGGGCAGGCCATTGGCCAGCTTGCCCCCCAGCAGGGGCTCCATGATGATCACGGGCAGGCCCATCGCGGCGGCCCTTTGCAGCCCGGCGCGCCCCGCCTGGTAGTTTTCGTCGGAATAGTTATATTGGATCTGCACGAACTGCCAGGGATAGGCCTCCAGCAGCGCAGCAAAATCCCCCTGGTTGCCGTGATAGGAAAACCCGATCTGCCGGATCTGCCCGCTTTCCTTCTTCTCGGCGATCCAGCGCTCCGCGCCCCGCTTCGCCAGGCCCTGCCAGTCCCCCGGCGTTGTGAGGTTGTGGATGAGGTAATAGTCGATATGATCCGTTTGCAGCCGCTCCAGCTGGATATGCAGCAGCCGGTCGAAGTCCTCGTATTTCTTCACCTGGCGGTAGGGCAGCTTGGTGGCGAGATGAAGCTTCTCACGCAGCCCGGGATTGCGCGCAAAGATTTTCCCAAGCACGGCCTCGCTGCCGCCGTAGACGTAGGCGGTGTCGAAGTAGTTCACGCCGCTTTCCACGGCGGCGCGCACCAGGGCCTCGGCCTTTTCCAGGTCGGGCTGCGCCGTGATGCCCTTGGGGAAGCGCATACAGCCGAAGCCCAGGGCCGATAATTGCAGCCCCGTCTGCGGGTCGGTGCGGTATTGCATGGTCATTCCTCCCAATCTTGTTCGCTTAGTTTGCGCTGTAATTGCTTTAATTGCGTACGCCTTTGCTCATAATCCGGCAGAATCCCCGCGACGACGGCCCAAAAACGCGGCGAATGGTTCATCTCCCGCAGGTGCGCCAGTTCGTGCACCACCACGTAGTCGATGGCGTCCTCGCCGGCCAGCATCAGCCGCCAGGAAAAGTTCAGGTTCCCCTTCGCCGAGCAGCTGCCCCATCTCGTCTTCGCGCCCGTGATTTTCACCTGCGCCGGTGTTACGTCCATCTGCGCCGCGTATTTCGCCGCCCTCGCTGGCAAAACCTCTTTCGCCAGCGCGCGGCACCGCGCTTCCAGGGCGGGGTTCGGCTCCGGCGCTTTCCGCTTTAACGCAAGTACGCGCTTCTCGGCGATCCATTTTTCCTTTGAAGAAACAAACCTGTCGATTTCCCGCAAAGGCGTATGCATCGGCGCGCGCAATTCCACAAGCCCGCCGGGGCGGATGTAGATCGCCAGGGTTTTGCGGGAGGTGCGGATGAGGGTGTAGGTCATGATACGTCCGCCAACTCGATCCACTTGTGCCCGTGCAGCGCGATGTGCTCCTTGCGCCCGGCGAGGTTGTCGCCCTCCATGAGGTCGAACATGGCGGCGGTGGCGGCGGCGTCCGTGGGGCACACCTGCACCAGACGGCGGGTGGCGGGGTTCATGGTGGTCAGGCTCATCATGTCCGCGTCGTTCTCGCCCAGGCCCTTCGAGCGCTGGATGGTATATCTGCGCCCCTCCAGCTCCCGCAGGGCCATGGCTTTTTCCTGCTCGGTGTAGCAGAACCAGGTTTCGGCCCCCGCCGTGATCTCATAGAGCGGCGACTCCGCGATATAGACCTTGTGCGCCTCGATGAGCTTGGGCATGAGGCGGTAGATCATGGTCAGCAGCAGCGTGCGGATGTTGAAGCCGTCGTAGTCCGCGTCGGTGCAGATGATGACCTTGCTCCAGTTGAGGTTGCCCAGGTCGAAGGAGGAGAGGTCCTTCGCCGCCTTGCCCTGCACCTCCACCCCGCAACCCAGCACCTTGATCAGGTCCGTGATGATCTCGTTCTTGAAGATGCGGCTGTAATCCGCCTTGAGGCAGTTGAGGATCTTGCCCCGCACGGGCATGATGGCCTGGAACTCGGCGTTGCGCGCCTGCTTGCAGGAGCCCAGGGCGCTGTCGCCCTCCACGATATAGATCTCGCGCTCCCCGGTGTCGCGGCTGCGGCAGTCCACGAATTTCTGCACGCGGCTGGTCAGCGCGCTGCCGCTCTGCAGCGTTTTTTTGATGGAGACCCGGGTCTGCTCCGCCTTCACCCTGCTGCGCAGGTTGATGAGCACCTGCTCGGCGATTTTTTCGGCGTCCTGGGGGTTCTCCAAAAAGTAGACCTCCAGCTGGTGGCGGAAGAACTCCGTCATGGCCTCCTGGATGAATTTATTCTTGATCGCCTTCTTCGTCTGGTTCTCGTAGGAGGCTTGGGTGGAAAAGCTGGAAACCACGAACAGCATGCAGTCGGCGATATCCTGGAACTTGACCTTGGGGTCGGTTTTGTTGTACTTTCCGCTGGACTTGAGATAGGCGTCGAAGTGCCCCACAAAGGCGCTCTGCGCCGCCTTTTCCGGCGAGCCGCCGTATTCCAGCCAGCTGGAATTGTGGTAGTATTCCTTCAGCGCGGCGCTCTTTGAGAACGCCAGGGCGGCGGTGATCTTCACCTTGTAGTCCGCCTTGTCCTCCCGGTCGCGGCCCGCCCGCTCCGCCTGCCAGAACTGCGTCTTCGTGAAAGCCTCGCCGCCGCCGACCTCCTCCAGGTAATCCACGATGCCGTTTTCATAGCAATAGGCGGTTTCGTCGAATTTGCCCGGTGCCGCCGGCGGCGGCACTTCGTCCCGCAGCAGAAAGCGCACGCCCCGGTTCACCACGGACTGCCGCTTGAGCACGTCCCGGAACCATTCCAGGGGTACGTCGGTTTCCGTGAAGACCTCCAGGTCCGGCTTCCAGCGGAAGCGCGAGCCGGTGTCTTTTTTCTTATAGGATTCCTTCAGCATGTCGCCGACGATGTAGCCCTTCTCGAAGCGCAGGGTATAGCGCCAGCCATCGCGGCGGATCTCCGCGTCCATCCACTCGGCGGCCTGCTGTGTGGAGGTGAGCCCCAGACCGTTGAGGCCCAGGGAATAGGTATAGCCGCCGCCCTCGTTGTTGTCGTATTTCCCCCCGGCCCACAGCTCGCAGAAGGCCAGCTCCCAGTTGTAGCGGCCCTCGCGCTCGTTCCAGTCCACGGGGCAGCCGGCGCCGAAATCCTGCACCTCGATGCTGCCGTCCAGCCAGCGCGTCACGATCACCCGGTCGCCGCGGCCCTCCCGGGCCTCGTCCACGGCATTGGATATGATCTCGAAGATGGCGTGCTGGCAGCCCTCCAGGCCGTCGGAGCCGAAGATGACCGACGGGCGCTTGCGCACCTTGTCGGCCCCCTTGAGGGCGGTCAAATCGTCGTAAACATTTTTTTTGGACATGGGGTCTCCTGCATTCGATGTCTGTAGGGGCGGCTTGCAAGCCGCCCGGGCTTGATAAAAATTCAGGCTTTATGCGCGGGTTGCGCGGGTGGCTTACAAGCCACCCCTACAGGGAACTGCTGCTCATATAGAGATATGCGCTCCTTTCGGACAGTCTCGGAAAACCTGCGGGCCGAGCGGGAATCGTTGTCTTGATCCAGCGCGGCGACGGTCACCAGGTCCAGTTCCTTCCCCAGGCTCTCCCGCAGGTCGTTATAGACGGCGGCCATGCCGAACAGGCCCCGGCCGTGGATGGCGGAACCGGCCCGGTCGATGAGGATATCCACGTCGCTGCCCTCGGTGGCCTCCCCCCGGGCATAGGAACCGAAGAGGTACACCCTTGGCAGGTTGTACTTCCGAGCCACCGGCGTTACCCTTTTTCTGATTTCGTCAATGGAATAAAGCATTGCCTTGCCTCACTTCACGTTCACCCCGCCGAACACGCTCACGTGGCGGATCGTCAGCACGGGGTGCGCGGGGTCGTAGGGCCGCCCGGCGATGGCCCTGGCGTCGCAGCCGCCGAACACCGAGGTGCCCGCGCACTCCACGCGTACCCCGGGCGGGGTGATGATATCCACGCCGCCGAAGACGTTGTAGACGTCGATCGCCAGCGGGCGGTCAAAATCCGCCTGGCTCAGATCCACCAATATGCCGCCGAAAATGGCCGTGAAGCGCCCGCTCTGCAGGGCCTTGCAGTCGCTGCGGCAGGTTTCGCTGCTAAAGAGCGCGAAGCGCGAGGGATTCGCCTCGCCGCTGCGGGGCGCGTCCGGGTACTGCGCGCCGCTGTTCCACTGCGGCGGGGGCGGCGTATAGTCTTCCGTATGTTCGGGGGGCGTATACGAGAACGCGCCGCCCTGCTCCGGCGCCTTCGGGCGGATCATATTCCAGATCAGCGAGATGCCCAGCGCAACCAGGGCGAGGGCGCCGACGGCGCTCCACATCTGCCACCAGGTATGGATCAGGAAATCCTGCCAGCGGGCGAAGAGGATGACGGCGCCGCCCAGCAGCAGGCAGTTCCCGAAGCGCGGGCCCCGGTGCACCATGGAAAGCAGGGCCGCGGCCATGAGGATGAAGGTCCACCACCCGGCGGGCCAGCGGACGCGCAGGCCGAAGAAGGAGAATGCCAGCAGCGCCGCCCCGACGAGGATGAGCAGCGCGGCGAGGATGATCACGCCGGAGTTTTTGCGGTTCATGGGATATGCCTCCTTTTATTCTCGATGCGGACTACGCAGTTGGTTCGTTATTCTGTGTCTGGGCTTCCCGCTTCGCTTTTTGAACAATGCGTATAATCAGCCACACGCCCAGCGTGGCAAAGGCAAGCGCGAGGTAAACGATCCATAACTGCTTGCCTATATCGGTGACTTTTTGGTAAGAAATGTATTCGGGTGTAGCTCGCATGGCATCTATTAACTGTTCATTATAGCCCGAATACGCCCGCCTTGCATCCGCTTCAGGCGTGCCATAGGCCTTGGTCGAGGCGTTGCTTTCCACAAGCATATAAACAGTGTGTATAATGGAAACCAACAGCGGATAAACAGTCCATGGACGAACGCTGAAGCTGACGATAAGCGCCGCAACTGGAAACAAGGTGACGAGGGTCCAGTACACCCAAAAATCAATGCTCAAAGTGAACAACAGCTCGCCTATGGCCAGTAAACTCAGGACAATAAGATCCCCGGCCAGCATGATGTAGCCGGTGTTCCTGCGTTTTGCGGAGATTTTGCCGGACTCCAGGGATCGCAGGAATTTCAGGAATTTTTGCTTCATGGAGGGCCTCCTTCTAATCGATTAAGCGAGGGCGGCGGCAAGACCGCCCGCGCTTCTGCGGGGATCAATCTCTTGCCTTGCCTTCTTTTTTCGCCATTTCGCGCACCTGCTCAATGGCGAACGCAACATCCTCCATTGTTTTGCAGGCGGCGAATTTGTCAGCAATCAAATTCAGGATGACTTCAAGTTGTTTGTCTGTCATAAGCTCTTTCATTCTATCTCCTTTCCAGCGCTTGCCCGCTTATTCGCGTTGAATCACGCCTCCGCCAGGGTTTCCCCCTTCATCACCTTGAGGAATTGCTCCCCGCTGATGGTCTCCAGCTTCAGCAGCACCTTCGCCACCCGGTGCAGCTGCTCCATGCTGGCCTCCAGGATGGACTTGGCGCGGTTATAGGCCTTGTCGATGATCTTCTTGATCTCCTGGTCGATATGCTCGGCCATATACTCGGAGTAGTTGCGCGTCTGGGTGAAGTCGCGGCCCAGGAAGACCTCGTCGTGGGAGGAGTAGGCGATGGGCCCCAGCTCGCTGCTCATGCCGTAGCGGGTGACCATGTCCCGGGCAAGCTTGGTGGCGCGCTCGATGTCGTTGCTGGCCCCCGTGGAGATGTCCCCCAGCACCAGGGCCTCGGCCACGCGCCCGCCCAGCAGCGAAACGATGTCCTCTTCCATGTCGGTCTTGGAGATGCTCTCTTTATCCTCCGTGGGCAGGTACATGGTGAAGCCCCCCGCCAGCCCCCGGGAGATGATGGAGATCTGGTGCACGTCGTCCTGGCTTTCCAGGTAGAAGGAGGCTACGGCGTGCCCCGCCTCGTGGTAGGCCGTGAGCTTGAGGTCCTTCTCGGTCTTCTTGTGGGATTTCTTTTCCGTGCCGATGACCACCTTGAGCATGGCGCTCTCGATTTCTTCCCGGGTGATGGCCCGTTTGTCGCCGCGGGCGGCCAGCAGCGCCGCCTCGTTGAGCAGGTTTTCCAGATCCGCCCCGGTGAAGCCCGCGGTGGTCTGGGCGATCACCTTCAGGTCCACGTCCGGCCCCAGGGGCTTGTTCTTGGCGTGCAGGCGCAAAATCGCCTCGCGGCCCCGCACGTCGGGCATGAGCACCGTGACCTGGCGGTCGAAGCGGCCGGGGCGCAGCAGGGCGGGGTCGAGGATATCCGGGCGGTTGGTGGCGGCGATGATGATCACGCCCTCGTTGGTGCCGAAGCCGTCCATCTCCACCAGCAGCTGGTTGAGGGTCTGCTCGCGCTCGTCGTGGCCGCCGCC
>Ga0123353_10005260_pt1 | contig 16921 bp, 11 predicted proteins | sample TergutLab28metaG_3_FD_92763 | JGI IMG/M metagenome (GOLD analysis project Ga0123353, IMG submission 92763) | Labiotermes labralis P3 segment gut microbial communities from Petit-Saut dam, French Guiana - Lab288 P3 | ecosystem: Host-associated > Arthropoda: Insects > Digestive system > Gut ...
CTACAGATAACATTAGCAGTGAAGTGCATCTAGCAGAAGGACTTGGTAACATTTAGAGCCAACATTGAACAGAGCAAAATCTCTGGTATGTTGAGATGGAACACAAAGGCCAACATTTTCCAAACGGGAAGGGCAGAATCTAAAATCACTGTAACATTCGTTTGGAAAACTGCCCAGATGTGACAGTTTGAAATATCAGATATGCCATTTTTGAGTAAGGAAGGGATAAAAACTCACATGTTCAAAGATGCTATATCAAAGACCTGTACTAGATATGATCCTAAGCCAGTTCAGTACATTAAACATCTTCATTACCTGTTTCACAGTTATTCAGTTTAATATCATCTCCCATCTCTCTTTACTAGAACTGTCTCAAGTGGTTCATGACTGTCCTCACACTGTAGAGGTGCAGGTTCATTCCCAGGCCAGTCTATATCAAATGTGTAGTGGATAAACTGGCACTAGGACAGATTTTTCTCAGAGTATCAGTTTTGCCCAGTCATTGTCATTCCACCACTGATCCATAGACATATTTAATCTTTGTACTCTTAACATTGTATAATCTTAGCAACTGAGAGTGGCAGTAAATAGTAAACTTCTCTGTGAGATGCATTTCATGTTTTTCTGTATTTCAACTACATAACCCCACAGATAAGATACCAGTAGCTATGCTATGTCACATTTACAGGTCACAGAATTCCGTCTTTTACAACCCCCATTCCACACTTATTCTGCATTGCTTGGGAACAGTAACAAGAAAATATAACAACAGTTTTTTTTTTTAGAAATAATGATATTTTATTCTCTTTCAATTCAATATTTCAAAACTAGTAAAATATTTCTCAGGAGATGTATACAAAAAAGGCAGCTTTTAGCACTGAAATGGGGGACAATCCTGATATTAGGGAACCCGGTAAAAAATCTTCCAGTGCCATAAATACTTTTCTCAAAGGGATGTGGCCTTGGGCATGTGCATATTAGGCCTACAGTGAATAATATTACATACCATTTGCATCAACAGGCTTCAGTATCACTGCCTCAATTATTTCAACATTAAGCAGAATTTTTGGTGCCTGGAACAATAGCAAATTAAAACACCAACAGTTAATAAATAAATACATAGCACAGTGTGACTGTAGTATAATATATTTCACTGTTATAAAATTTAGTACAAGAAACAACTAACTTCAGATGAATTTCTGTTTTGTTCTTCTACAAGTATCAACCTGGAATTCATTTCAATATAAACTGTAGACAAGGACCTGGTGTCTGGGGTCAGTAAGAGATAGCCTAACCAGACTCATGTCTTCCCTATCCCTCACAACTGCTCTGATCTGACCTATCCTACAAAACAACAGACAATGAAGCATGGGAAATTCACATCTTACAGATAAAATTACAATCCATTCCTTAAACATGTATGTTGTAATATGAGTACAAGGAGAATTATCTGCTGTGGTTTATGAAGATAAAATTACTTCTAGCGCCGAGGTTAAAGAAAGAGTAGAGCCACACCTCTGCTCCCCTCTATGGGCCTTCATGGCCTGTTCTAGGGCGAACTTTACCTAACTTCCAGTTATTTCCTGAGACACATACACATATAGTAGAAACTGCAAATGGACCAGTACCCTTCACACAATGGTTGCTGCAGCTGATCAGATAGGAAAGGAAACAAACCATGGAGTGACATTCATAACAGAAAGGCCATTCCCTGGTACAAGGGAAAAATAGCTTCCCTTTGGCAAGACAATCCCATATGTACAACATTATATGAAAACCCACTCACAGACACTGTAGATGGAAACTGTTTAAGCTGAACGTAAGTAATTTCAAAGATGCCAAGTAGAGGTCTTTGAGATAAATCTGTGAGTTTAGGTCATGAATGTTGCAAGTATAGAACAGTGCATACCATCTATAAAATCATCCTGGGCTGACAACCGCATCAGCTAGTTAAGTTCAGTGAGTGTTTCATAGAATGATCCATCTTCATGATCGGGGTTCAGATAAGACCCAATATCCAAACTTCCAAGAATTATAACCAGCATGAAGCTGGAGCTCTATACATGACTGTGAGCAAGTGGGGTTTATGGGTGGAGCCTGATGATTGCTGTGCTTGGCCTTGATTCTCAATAGGCAATTCCCTGAACCGTTTGCACCTGTTCAAAGTTGTGGGTGTAGCGTGGTCTCTATTGCTTTCTTCACAGTGCAGTCCACATAGCTTGTTGCTTCATTTAGTCTGTATGGGCTGGTTAAGTTCCTGTACTGTATTGTCCCACATCTATAATGTGCTCTGCCTTGGCAGACTTCTCAGCCTGGCCCAAATGTAGGTAACTCAGATGCTTTTTATATCTGGACTCTATGGTCTTTCATGTCTGTCCCACATAAAATTTACAGTATTCACTTGGGATATAGTATATTCAAGGGTATGAAGGACAAAATTTTCCTTCATTGGTCTGAGTGTATGGATGTTCTTACTATGAGTGTGGACAGACTTAATAATGTAGCAAGCAATATGGTAATACTTTTTTGAGGCTGAATGTATTTTTTTTACACCCTTCCCTACATGATCAAGCCACTTGATTATAATACAATATAGAATTTTATTACCCCATAAGAGACGGTGATATACATCTAAACCAACTTCATCCCCCGTGTACAACTTTTGTGCTTGAACAACAGACAACATACTTCACTCCAGGCTGAGTATACCATATGCCATCTTCATGCTACTTACATAATTCAGACGACATACTTCACATTGCAGCCACTCCATGTTGGATATATCTTACACCACTTCTAGGTTACTTATGCTATGCATTCTACATGTTTTATTAATATATTTTATTGTTTTGAAACTAATGAGATTTTATGCAATTTGAACTTTATTATTTAACAAATTTGTTAGACACTGAACTGTATATAATTATTACTTGTAAACATTGCTTGGGATTCCAAGAATGTAAGCAGCTTTCCAGTTAATTGGTTCATAGTGAAGGCCTGATGATGACCCAATAGGGTCGAAACATGTTGCCACTCTAATTATAATAAAACTAGTTGTGTTTGACGGAAACTTTTATTATTAATAGTTCCTGAATATTTGTATGGTGACATAGCTACAACAGTTTCTTTATCATTCTGTGGCCATTTTTTTTATAGTGCACAAAACCTGTTTAAAATCACATCTGCCACATCCATTTTTGTTGAAGGTTTTCTTTAAGTGCTCAGTTTCAGCATCATGAATAGTCCATGCATGTTACACCGGTATAGACAACATGGCTTGCTTCTGTACTGAGTGGTGTTCAGACTTAGCATGTAGGTGGAGATACATATATGTAGGTTTTCTGTATATGGCATGTCAAATTTAGACATTTCTCTTCCTTATCAGGATATCCATTAACAGTGATATTCTGTACTTACCTTTCTTGCTTTTGCCACTTCAAGTAGATGATTATGTCTGTTATCATTTTGTTCAAAAGCTTTTTGTAGGAATTCTAGTAGGACTGAACGATCCACATCTGTATCATGCCCTCTGAAGTGCAGTGTCTTGTAGAGAATTTCAGTGTACAGATCATCCATCTATCAAAGGATATTAACATATGCCAGTTAACTCCACACCATAATGAAACACAACATAGCACCTTGACACATACACACCAAGACATGTCAGATACTTCGTCTAACTGGTCAGTCAACAAAATATTGTTTAATACAGTTTTTAATTTGAGTAGCTAAAAGCAAGTACTCATGAAAATGAAAGAATTTATCCACATTGCTGTGAAACACAATGGTCTTAATAAAATCTCGCCACCGCGATCATACTGAGCCAGTTCATATCCACACAACTGTTTCTGTAATTTAATATTATCCTGTCACAGCCTGTTCAAAATTGTGAAAAACTAAGAAAGAATGTGTACCATAACTGTTTGAACTGAAGCCTAAGGTACATCTTTTGGCTAAATTTTTGAGCTGAACAACCCGAGTGCGCCTTCTTAACTTCAAGAAATATCACAGACCCTTGCATGCTAACATATGTACTTTTGGGCGCCGATATGTGGCGAAAGTCATAATGACTAAAACGACTCTTATGAACTCTGTAACTGATGTAAATGAATTTACACTTTATCGACCACAACAACTACTACAAAGCAAGATTTGATGTTCCTACAGCGGTGTTGCTGATTATTCAACAGTTCTGGGACGTTACGCTATGCCGACCGACGTAACTCCACAGAATCTTGAATTTTCAACAAATGCGACACGTGAAAAACGCCTGGTTTATAGCAATATCGTGGGCTAGAGGAGCAAGACTTGCTGCGAAGCTATATGAATTTGCGAGCTGTCGAAGAGAAAAACCCAAGCGACCCCCGAGGATTTCGCTGCCCACAGGTTGAGAACCATGAGTCTGCTATATCGGATATCCTATGACAGTTACCAATCCGCGATTCTCACGTGATGGTTTGGTGGGGTCAGGCAGTACGTTCGAATCTCGTTCGGTGCTTATGTTTCTTAATACTTCTCAGTCCCCTCGCGCTCTTATTGCATTATCGCGTGAACCTAAGGAGATGACAGACTCTAAACCCACATAACACGCCCCTTCTTTCTATGTGAGAGCTCGCGGCTCAAATCTCGGCCAAAGACTGATTATTTTAATGAGTAAGTCCCATCCCTCCAGAGAAATTCAGGGATAATTGTGTAAAATAAATACAGCTTCAGAAAAAGGCATAAATATTTTGTTGGGAGTTGGCAGTAAACTTAGCGTCTTACCATAATGCCGATTTCAGTCACATGGAACGACCTGTTGTTATAAACAAAGCCTTGTAAGTGTACAAAGAAGGTAAGCAGTTAAATTGCTGCCGATAAAATGTCGAGGATTCAGGTCTTCTGGGCTGTTACGCTGCGTTGTAGGGTTGCTGGTCACAAATCAGTACCCCAGCTACTGGACGTAACAATACCCAAGACCCGAATTCTCGACATCAGGGCTGTGGAGACCTGAAGTCATCACATAACAGCAGCTGATGGAGTCGTAAATTTATAATCATTTAATTTTATATTAGTTGTCACAGACATTTTATAGTAGCGATTTGCTACGGGCAGGACGATCCGGGGTTCGAATCCCTGTAGAGGCAAGGGATTTTCTCGTCTCCAAAACCGTCCAGATCAGCTCTGGGACCCACCCAGCCTCCTATTCAATGCGTATCAGGGTTCTTTCCCGGAGGGGAAAGTGGCCGGTGTGTGAGGTTGACCGGCCACCTACGTCTAGTGCGGAGGTTACGAATCAGTATGTTACCTCTGATCCCCCTACATGCACTTATGGCGTGGACAGGGACTTTACCTGCCTCATCTTCACCATATATACTACAGTGAGCTAATTTAGGATGATCACGTGTGACAGCACGGGGCTAGGAGTAAAGCTTAAAAATAAAACGCTTTTTAAGTTAAAACAGAAAATATCTCCTTACTCATGTATTTTATTCTGTGGAAGAATTTTTAGTAAATGAAAGTTATACAAATTCATAACTTTATTATAAATAATACTATTATACATACTTTGTGCTTTTACATACTTACACAATTAACCCTTTATACATTTTATGTTGAGGTGGTGTATATTTATTATATCGTTGCTTGTTTTATTATGTTAATTGTTGTTACGTACAAGTGACGATGTTGTGTGAAACAACTAAGGATATATTTTCTTGGCATTTTTCACATTCAGCCGTCGTTGGACGGAGCTTGGATCTTTGAAATGTATATGAAATGTAATGTAATGTAATTCAGTCAAAAAATATGAAAGAAAGGTGCCCCTTTGCAGAACGAAACAAAGCTAGGACAAAATTAAAATTCTGCATAAAAGGAATATGATGTTGGTATACGATGTATGTTGCCCACCGCCTCTATCTGCATCGGAAAGGGTCCAGTGGCCGGCTCCTGTAACACGGCATTGAGTATTCTAGTACCGTAAGAGGCGGGGAATTTACTGATCACTGAAGCAACTGTCCGTTTCACCAGCAGGGCTTTGTTTCATGGAGTTTGATTTCGCTTTTAGATGAACGTAAAACGGGACAGTGTCACGTTTTGTACAAAAATGGGATTCACGTGACAACGTTTAGAACTAACCCCTTATCTCATACCACATTTATTGAAAGTAAGATTGGGTTTCTAATTTCCGGGTATTTTCATGCAAATATGTGGACCAGGACAGCTTCGCTACGAGCTGGACGGTTCGGGGATCGCATCCCGGTGGTGGGTGAGATTTTCCACACCCGTCCAGACCTGCCCTTGGGCCCACCCAACCTCTTGTACAAAGGGTAACGGGTCTTTTTCTCGGGGGCAAAACGGCCGGGTCGTGGCGTTGACCACCTACCCCATCTGACACCGAGGTTAAAGAAAGAGTAGAGCTATACTTCTACTCCCCTTATTGACCTACATGGCGTGTTCTAGGGTGAACTTTCTCATGCCAGTGTTATTCCCTGCCCAGGCGAACAGCAGAAGCTAAGACAGAAGACCACTTTCCTTATCCAGTGTGTAAGAGGAATCGCGATTAGCTCAGCGTGCTGTAGCAAATGTATGACACATATCCGAACATAATGTGTCATAGTTCAAGAATAAATTTCTATATCCGACAACACAGACTATGTGGCGAAGAACTTCAGCCCAATACAGCCTGCTATTGTCTTTTGAACAGCTGTTAGTTACTCTCTGATCCATGAATGTACGTGCTTTGCGAGAACGAAGATTCATGATCTGAAGAAACAGAAAAAAAATCAGTCACAACACAAGAGTGTATTTAGTTTACAGATCAGCTACATATTTCGACTAAACATGGTCATCATCAGGGTGGTCAAATTGATGATGATTATGATGGCCTGATTAGTCGTAACATGTAGCTGATTTTTGAACTGAGTACGTTGATGTGTTTTGACGGAATATATTCCGTTTAATAAATATCAGAACACAACTGGAATGAAATGTCCAAAAATAGTGATCTATTCACAAAATCTCTATTATTGGATTTTAGTTTAAGAAGGATGCTGTGTTGTGGAAGGTGATGCTGTGTACTCCGGTAAAAACTTGCTATCATTTCAGAGAAACCTGCTGCTTCCATGTTCTACCATCTAGATAGAAACAGCATGCTACTCTTTCTACAACACTATATGGTGTCACGCCCCAGCCGCAAGAACCTAAAATCTCACACTATTTCTACAAGTTTTTGCCTTGTGTATTTCTTAGTGGTATTCGAAACGCCTTTATTCGCATATCTCAGTTCCGCTTTCGGGTTAACATTCGGCTACTTGACCGAGCAAAACGCAAAGATTATGAAGCCCCTCACCGGCAAGCATACTGATTTTATGATGTAGTCTTTCTTGAGCAAATAGTTCAAGATACGGCGCCCGAAGTTGAATATCCTTAACACCCACGACCACCATCAAGCCCGGGATTGCGCGTGAACAGCAAAAATGATAATGTACAATCATTTCTGCTATTATGCATGTTTCGTGAATGTGTATTGGCTGTATCGTGATTAATGAACGCTGTTTATACGCCAACTTTCGCATACACATGTTGGCTGTTATGCGATATCAGCGACCAGTGTGAAGATAGAAAGTCGAATGACGGGTCTTTTTTTATGTGCCCCTAATTTTATTATCCGATTTTATGTAACGTGAGGTCTCACAAGAACGCGCGTTGTAACAGAACCGACTGTACTCGCATTTCCTTCCTTGGACGTCATTACACACTAAAAATGGCATGAGGATGAATCTGTAGCTGCAGACAAGGAAACGTTAAAAATATAAGTGATGAGGAATGTAACGTAGGTCAAGGTTCATGAGATATTATGTTAAATGTCTGAACTTCTAATGGCGTGTACAGCTAGAGCATGAAGTGAGATGCCGTGCTGAGTGTGCTATTTTGCAGACCTACAGATGTCAACAAACCAAACAACAAGTCAGCCAAACTAACAAGTAACTAACTAACTATTCTTGATTTGATCATCCGAACAATATGTGGTGAGGAGTACAGATCATGAAGCTCCATAGAATGCGCGCTCATCCAGTCCCTCGTTTACCTCATCCTTCTTACGCCCAAGTTTCTTCCTCAGCACTCGATTTTCAAGCAACTTCAGCCTATGTTCCTCCTTCAATGTGAGATACCAAGTTTCACACCCAAATAACAGAACAGGCAAAATTATATTTCTCTATATTTTAATCTTCATATTCTTTTAGCCACCTGGAAGACGAAAGATTCTGGACCGAATGGTGAGGCGTACTAATAACGATTCTGCTTACACCTTGAAGTTAATATAATCATTATTTCTTAACAGTGATATAAACGTAAGGCTATATCTAACATTTCCCTTCACTCGACGGCTTTTGACAAATAAATGTCACGACATTACTGTAGCATTGCCTGATACATAATATGTGTAGTAGACAATACTGATACGTTTATTATACTGTTCAAGAGGTATGAGGAATGGATTATACCAGTCAGCGCGTCGCCGTCATAAACCTTAAGCTGTTTCCAGACTGGCCACTATCTTCAACTCAACAACTTTGAAGAATTCTCTTCAACAAACAGGGCCTCTGGGTATTCCACATTGTCACCATTATATGACCCCGACTACCCAAAACTTGCTGATGTTTTTGTAGGTGGAGAGGCGTTGGAGCTGTCTGAACATGTGGTGTTGTTTTTGAAGGCGGAAATTTATCAGTGGAAACGTTTTTCAATTATCGTTTACAAAGGGAATGCAGATTTATTGAGTGCGCATTTGGATTACTTAGTAATAAGTGACAGCTTTTCCGCATGCCATTAAATGTACCTGCTGACTTCGCAAATTACACACTTGAAAGCTTGCGGGACACTGTAACCTTCTGTGACTAAAATACGCTGTTTACTTTGAACATACCCTAAGCTGTGAATTATTGATTTAACTCAGAAGACAATGCAGACGGCAGAGGGAAAACGCTTCTTGACATGTGTGATGTTTGCAGACTACTTTGTGGATGATGGTGAGATGTCGTAGCAGGACTCGTGGATCGAGAACTAGAACTAGTCAGTTGTAGTGGAATTACATTAATTTTGCTCAACTTTAAACATGTTAGAACGCAAGCTCCTACTTCCTTTGCCAAGAACAACATTTTGCCTGTTTGCCTTCCAGTTTGCATAAGAGTAATACGAGGGGTAGTAAAGTATTCGGACGTACTTTTTGTTACAGCCTCGATATATGGTCTGGTCATTCATGCAGCCCGTTAAAAATATAATACTATCCATATAAACACACTGTGTGTGACAATCACCTTCTAATGCAGTGTCTCCCAGCAAGGGTTCCATAGAATATCGTTAGGGGTGTGTGTGTAATATACAAAAATTCTTTGTTATCGTTAGAGGTTCTGCGAGGAATCGTGCAATGTATAAATATTGTGAAATATCGCGGGAATTTTTATCTGGCAAATGGCAATAATAATTCTACGGGTTGGATCCGGCGATCGAATCCCGGTGGGGGCGAGATTTTCCGCACACGTCCAGACCGTTCCTGCCTCCTGTACAGTGGGTACCGGGTCTCTTTCCCGGGGGTAAAGCGGCCGGGACGTGGCGTTAACCACCCACTCCTATCTAGCGCTGAGGTTAAAGAAAGAGTAGAACTATACCTCTACTCCCCCTCTGGGTCTTCACGGCCTGTTCTAGGGTGAACGTTACCTCTTTTACCTTTTTAATGACAATAATTTAGCAGCAATTGAACTGCGCTCCCCGCTATCAACTTTTTCCGGCTTGTAAGCATTTTCATAGATAGGAGTTGCTCCATGCAAGGAAGGTTGGGACACACAGAGCTAATGTAACACTGTTACAGTTCTTTGCACTGTGCTACTCATGTTTGACCTTAAGTTTGCGGTAAAACTATCAACTGAAAACCAGGAAAGCCCCTGACAATGAACCAAGTTGTTCAAAACATGGAGGGCCTAGTGCACAAAAAACTGTAATAGACGCGGTGTTGTATGTGACGTTGAACAGTGCCACTTGTTGAATGCAACAGTATGACACTGAATATGAAACATTACTGTGGCGCCTAAACAACGCTCTCAGAAGGCTGTGTTCCTGCAGTGGCCCAGCCACAGGCACGGGTCCACTGGTGTCGACTGCCCCTGCTAGACATTTGCTATCGCCAAGCCAAGCGGTGTCTCGCGAGAAATGTTACAAAAGACCAAATGGCCCAGCAGACGTCAGCAACTGGATGCCTGACCACTGAGTCGCCTTATGAAAACAGCCTTAGTGAGGTCGCTTAACCCTTTGAAAGCCGAGTTAATTCCCATCTGCCATTTTCTGGCATTATTAGGAGTTCAACATATTTTCCACGTTAGCGGGTTAAGGGTTGTGTTTCCTCTGTGAACAGCAGCCAATTGCACAATACGTATCGCAGTCGCCAGCTCGAAGTCTAAGTATTTGCTACCCAACACTCCTGCAGTGTCCCGTGGCTCCCCGTGCTACTTTCTTTTAAAAAGTAGTTATTTTTAGACTGAATATTTATTTTCATATGACGTGATTGGGTCAGTTGTGTTTTCGTTTAATAATTTTTAAATTATCCCTTAGCATTTATGCATACATTAGCGTTTGGGTTTGGGTTAACAAGGAGGAAATGGCGGACCCTTCAAGCATCGTTTTTCCTCTGCGTGTGGCTGTTCTGGAAGGCTATGGGGACAACCATTTGATGGCATTAATTACGAAAAGGAAAGTGGCGTTGTAAATACAAAGGGCTTTCTGATCTCAATACCAAAACGAAACATTACGTCAGCCACTTCCAACAATCTAGATCCTCCAGATTTAACATGGTTGTGTGGTCTTAAACATACAGAAATTACATTATTGGTCGTGTTCTCTTTTCCTGGTGTGGGCTAAAATGATATTAATTATTGCATGAATTCTAAAAATCGGCGTGAATATTCAAAAGGCTCACAATATTGGTCATGACATTAATTAAATTTGCCAAAACTAGAACAGATTATGACATGAGTAATGCCCTGGACTTTAGTGTACGAATGTATCATCACTAACGGACTGAACGAAACACTACCACAAGCATCAAAACTTGTTAACTTAATTTTAGCAGTTCCCGGGACTAATACATCTGTAGAACGGTCATTCTGAGCTGTGAAAAGAATAGAACATACCACCGGAGATCACAGTCACAGAGCAAACACTGTGGGATGGCGTTTACTTCCACTGAAATGCATGTATGATGAGACCAGCGTCATTCTCTGACTTCATGAGAGAATTTGCAAACCAATGGGTCAAGGAAGTGATTCAAAATTACAAATATAAGCCTAAATGGTTGTGGATTTTTTTTCGTTTACTCTCGGCTAACTGCCTGGGAAGCCTTGCCACTAGTGAATCCTACAAATTATGAAGTTTCTCAGTATGCATTTCTTCTTACCTGTTAAGTCTGAATATTCTCCTCAGTGTCCTTTTCTCATTCGCCGTCGAACTCTTTTCATTTAGTATCGAAGACGAAATTTCACACCCATACAGAACAACGCCCTTAAGGACAGTATTGTCTGCGACCGATGATGAATATGAGAAATTAAGCCCACAGTACGGTATCAGGACGTCTGGTTGAAGAAAGACTGGAGCGCACAAGTAATATTACTGATAAGATATGCCTGGCAACGCAGGAAGTAAGTTTTCCTCTTAAAATTTCTTCCCACATTGTGCTGGTATCACACAGGAAGATGTGTGACTAGGAACACATGACTGTGAAGGGTAGCGGGCATGGACATGGCTCGCGTGTGGGTCTGCACGGGGCCGGATCAGGGTCTGGACCTGTTAACATAGGGTTCCGTCCTGGCTCAAATTAGTTTCTTAATTCACAATTTATTTTAGGGGAGGGCATTGTGGTTATTCGTCCCTGGCGCCAAGGAACCTAGCTATTCCACTAGGTCATGTCTCATGAACACAATGCAGGACAAAATCACAAAGTAAAGATGGGGAATAAATTTTTTTAAACTGTGGAAAAAGTTAAAGTATTTGGGAATGACACTAACAAATAAAATTGCATGCATGAAGGAATTCAGAGCAGAGTAAATTTGGAGAATGCCTTCTTCAGTTTGGACCAGCACCTTTCGTCCCTTCATTTCACATTCCAGAATATAAAGATTTAATTGTACAGAAAAATGAAAATAGCATGCGTGGAATAAATTAAAAGCAGAATGAATTCGGAAAATATCTGTTACTATTCGGTCCATAATATTTTGTCTTTCCGTCTGATATCCCAGAATATACAGAGCTACGAGTATAACTTCGCACGTTGTTGTATATGGGTTTGAAACTTGGGCTGTCATTATACGGGAAAAACGTAGGCTGAGTATGTTCGAAAACAGGGTGCTGAAGGAAGTTATTTGGAGCCCACGAGAGATGACTTAATGCGACACTGGAGAAAACTGCAATAACGAGGATCTTCATGATTTGTTCACCTCGCCAAGTATTTCGGTGATCACATTATGGAGGATGAGATAGGTGGATCATTTGGCACGTGTGTGGGAGAAGAGAAATTCATAGAGGGTTTTGGTGGGGAAACAAGAAGGAAAGAGGCAACTCGGAAGAGCTGAGCGCGAATGGAGGATAGTATTAAAATGGTTATTAAAAGACCAGAATGGGCTTCGTGGATTGGATTATCCTGGCTCAGAACAGGGACAGGCGGCGGGCTTTTGTGAACACTGCATTGAACCTTGAGGTTCCATACAACGCGAATAATTTCTTGAGTAGCTCAGGAACTCTTAGCTTCTCAAGTTGGTCTCTGCGCTATGGATTTCGTTAGCGGGATGATTAGTTGGATAGTCTGCTTGTTACAAATTGGGAAATAAGTTCGGTCGGACTCCGAGAACATCACACTGACTTGATCTTCCCGGGGGTTCTTGTAGCTCCCTCTTCCCAGAAGTGTTTCGAGACAAAGACATGGCCTCCTATATCTTTGTACCGCGGTCAAAATACAGACCATCCCACTAATCATGTCCCTGAGCACAGCAGATGTCGTGGAAGCTTTATCGCTTGCGAAGCCTGCATCAGCCAGGAACAGTCTGTCCCCAGCAGCTGAACTGCGCTTATTTCATAAAAGAGTCCCGAAGTGTTGACGTCCAGCTTTTAATCAGACCTGGAGTCATCTGAAAACGTCCCGACACGCGGCGAAGATCGTCTTGAAATATTAGAAAATTCTCTTCGAATATTATGTTTATAATTCTTGTTAAGCATGTTGGTTTTTCGCATGAAATGACTAACAAGATGCTCTATATTATCAGATCGTCTTCGAGCGTCGTAATGTAATTAATTCAAGGTTTATTGGCATCCATGCATTAAAATAAATACATATTAATGACACAACAGCCAGGGCATAGTGTAAATATAATTAGCGGGCCTCCTTGCGGACGTAGGAAGTCGGGCCTTGGTAACATATTCAGAGGTAAACCTTGGGCCGAGTATGCCAAATTTTCTTCGGGCCGGGCGGGTAAACTTCCGAAATTTCGGCCTGTGCCTACCTCTAAGCTAGAGCGATAGCATGAAGTTGCACCAGTTCGGATTTACAAGTCTGTGACGAAAGTTTACAAATCACTAGGGCGGTATCACTGCTTGGAATTCTGCCCAAACATTCTTCACTCAGAGTCTGCCGTTGGTGTTTGGAATTGTAACTGACATGATTTAGAATACAGGCCTGTTGCAATTTGGTGTATTCAAAGATATACTGCTAGAATTAGAATGGTAATATGGCGCCTGAAGTGTGTGCTGGAGACAAGTGTTTGAATTCTTGGCTACGCTGTTGCCTTTCATGTTTTTCCCTGGACGTTCCAAGTTGGTGCACGATAGCGCCTCCAAATTAACCACGATGGCGTCCTTCCAATTTCTTGCAAGTTTGTCATATGGAATCATCCTCTCTTCGTAGGCGCTTTACAGGGCTAACATTGCAATTTATACAGCGTCATCAAATAGCAAGTGGACACAAGATGATTCAGAGAATAGCGCCAACAATTTCTGTTAACTGTCATTTACAATAACAGACAAAATAAGAAAGCACTGCCTTCCAAAATACGAATAAATAGGCCTAATGCAGCGGAACACGCACAGAGGACGAAAAAACCGACAAACGGAGAGTGACATATATAGAAATAATAACCAATATTAAATAAACCAAGCGATCCAGTACACACCTCACCAGCGTGATCGCCCCCCCCCCTCCCCCCAGGGATTGAATCCTCTCATTTACAGACGTTTCAACTAAACGAGTTGTATGACACCGAACCGGTTGGAAATGATATTCCTGTTAAATATGCTTCCACAACCTGGAAAAGTACTGTTCTGGTAGTGAGGAAAACCATCAGAAATCTCCGGAATAAGATTTGAACTCGGAACCTCCCAATTACGAAACTTAAGGGCTGTTCAATGTACCAGTTTAACACCAGGAACACTGCTCAGCCGTTGTCCGTACAAACACGATATACTTCGCAAGCACGTTGTGGACACTACTTACTGTATGCTCCTTGTGATCAACGTAAAACATGTTCAAAACACCTCCACATATCTACTAGCCCTATAAACTCTGTATGCCAAACTGATTCCTTGGTGCAAAATTCTTATGTGTTAGGAGGCATATGGTGATCACACAAACATACCAATTGAGGGACCGAGTCACCCACACGCACACGAGACTCATGTAGAAATGCAGCGTTGCGTTTATTTCTGTAAGCTCATTTTGACCAAAGGTTTTAAATGTGTTGTCTGACGCGGGGGATAGCTCCCGTTGTTGTTGTTGTTGTTGTTGTTGTTGTTGTCGTCGTCGTTACTGTTGCTGCTGCCGCCGCTGCTTCTTCTTGTAAGTAGTGAGAACAAGTTATGCACAAATTATAGACCCTTTTGTAATGTCCTTTGAAAAGCGTATTAGAGAATAAACTGGCAACATGGCGCAACTAGCCAGGATGGGGTCTCAGGCAGGCGACAGTCGGCCGACTGCCTTTCGAAGTGACGAATAAATGATAACAAAATTTAGAAGCCATTTACACTTATTTTATGCATTTTAAATCACTTCTGTAACCTGTATATCCAAACAGTTCTTTTACGGAGTCGTAGAATGTCACTGGTTGCGTCTTTCGCTCCTTTCGTTGGACGTAAGGGCCAACCCAGACGGTGACATCTGGGTATATCAGTGTTTTGATTCTTTCCAGAGGAATGAATGACCTTGCTACTGCTGCCCTAATTGCAGGAATCGTTAAAATCAAGGTAACCAGTTTTGGTGCTTCTGACAGTGCTTCATTCAGTGAAATGATGTTAACGTATGCAGTTTGTTAAACAAGATAGGAAATGTCCGAAGAGCGTAACACTTCTGGAGCGTTCGTGTAAATATAGCACCCAACGAACATTGGTAACCAGTAAGCACAGGAAAATTTGTACCTCTGGTAACCAAGGTAGCCACAGTAACGAGAAAATCGATATTAATGTTACTACCCGAGACAACCATGATGCGAAGGTAACATTAGTAATCAAAGCACTCATAAATTTTCGTAGTTCTACGTCTAGAACGCTTGTTATTTTTGTCCCATTGTGACAAAACTTGAATTTTTTTTGACGGATTTTAGTAAACTCCCATATAAAACTTTACGGAAATCCGTCCAGCGGGAGTCGAACTGTTTCATACGGACAGACGGAGCTAATGGTCGCTTTTCGCAACTTAGCATCAACAGCTACAAGCGTATTTCTAAAATTCAAGTTAAAATCTGTAACCTCGGGTGAAATAAATAAAATAAATATAGAACAGCCACAACGGTATAGCCAGCAGTTTCGTGTACCAGCGATTGCCGTTAGTGGCTTCAAAGAAATCCACTGCTATCTTCTGTAATGACAAAATTTAATTTTCTGGAATTCTAACAATCTAAGTATTTCCGCAACAGAAATAGTAACTTGCTGGAATTGTGCGATACACGAATTGCACTACCACAAGTATCCTAAATTGTTTAAAGACTTCACTTCATTCAAAATGTTTCGAACGTCGTCCCACTCTGTGCTAAAAGACATTTTTAAGGCAGAAAGCATGGAATCATTGTATCTGAGCAGATACGCGTCTTGGAAGAATAAGCCTAATAATTCCAGTGCTTTTGCCTGCGGATTGTATAAGTATGCAGGTGCTTGTGTCATACGTATACAAGTACTTAATGGCTGGTAAGCCAGTCCTTTTTTTTACTTGCTTGCTTTTCTTCCCCGATTCCAGATATTCCATAAAACACACACGATTATCCGTCAGTACAGAAAGTCTCATCTGTCGTTCTCGGAGCACTGCAGCTTTATCACGTACAAAGGGAGCCGCATTGTCGGGGCAAACCATGACAGCTGCCGTGCTTAGGAAGTTATAAAAGAGACTGTACATTTCGTAGCAGACCAAAGATCCGTTACGACTAGAAATTTGAAACATTCTGTATCCAGAAGTTTGTATTATTTTAGCCTTTTCCAGAGTGGGTGGGAGGAGGCAGTAAACGTATGGCAGTGTTCCACGTAATGCTTTTTTTTACGACATCTGATCACATCTGTCATAATACTGGTATTTCGTCTTGCCACTGACGCTTTCCTCGTCAATCGTCTTGACAGACTGCATGTGGAATCCGGAGTATCTCTATCCGTGCAGAGGGACATACAGTTCATGTACTTAACTAGGCCAACTTTGCAGCACAGTCCTATCGCCCTTTGGGTGCGGTATATCACCCGGAAGCTGAGGGTGTTTGAGAACATGGTGTTGAGGAGAATATTTGGACCTAGGAGGGACGAGGTAACAGTGGAATGGAGGAGACTGCATAACGAGGAGCTAAATGATTTGTACTCCTCACCCAATATTGTGCGGGTGATAAAATCGAGAAGAATGAGATGGGCTGGGCATGTGGCGCGTATGGGTGAGGAG
>Ga0123353_10005261_pt1 | contig 16920 bp, 11 predicted proteins | sample TergutLab28metaG_3_FD_92763 | JGI IMG/M metagenome (GOLD analysis project Ga0123353, IMG submission 92763) | Labiotermes labralis P3 segment gut microbial communities from Petit-Saut dam, French Guiana - Lab288 P3 | ecosystem: Host-associated > Arthropoda: Insects > Digestive system > Gut ...
ATTTAAATATATGTACGCGCGAGAAGATCCGTTTGCTGTACATGCAGACACACCCATCCGTTCGCCCCGTCAGAGCATACTATCTGCCAAAATCGCCCCATCAATAATTAGGAAACACAATTCATCCACGATCCGTTCAGTTTCTCATCTATCTCGTCACGATGCTGTTCACCCGACTCCGCAACGACCCCTTCGCCTGTTGTTATAATGCCGATGAAATGATCGTCATCGATCCTTTTCACGGATGCCAGATACGCTTTGTCTGTGTAGTGAAACATTCCCAGGTATTCCGTGACCGTGCCCTCATTGCATGTCCATACGGAGAGGATGACCGTATCCGGCAGATCCGCAAGATCCATATGATAGGTTCTTGGTATTTTGTCCACCTCGTTATCATAGTCGTCCGATATCTTCCTAATATCTCGTTGTGCCTGTGTGCAGGGCCTTCCTGAACCAAGACATCGCTTCGTTGTGATCCTGTTCCACTCCCCATCCGTTGGAGTACATCAGGTGCGTGTTCAGCATTGCAGATACGTTACCGAGTTCGGCGGCCTTCCTGTACCACGATGCGGCCTCTTTGTAATCTTGTTTCACTCCGAGGCCGCACTCGTAAAGGATGCCTATGTTGTTCATCGCACTGATGCCGCCGACATCTGCGGCCTTCTTGAACCACGCCATCGTATCTTTGTAGCTCTGTTCCGTTCCTTGGTCGTCGAACTCGATCAAACCCATCCATATCATCGTTTCCCAATCGTTACTGAGTCTGACCTTGCGGTAATCGTTCCGGACCTGGCCGAACAACGACTGTACGTCGGAGAGGTTGCCGAGGTTCATGGCCTTTTTTATCAACGACATAGCTTCTCTGCAATCTCTTTCCACTCCGAATCCGTTAAGATACATTGTGCTGAGATTCAGCATAGCCCAGGTATTACCCATATCCGCTGCTTTCCTGAACCAAGATATTGCCTCTTTGTAGCTCTGTTCTGTTCCTCTCCTGTGATATGTGTAAGACGCCACCCCCCACGATCCGCGCGGGACCAGCCAATTCGGCGGTTCCTCATCTTCACCATAATGTCCGGGTTCAGGGGTCAGCATAGGGCCGTAGACTCCCAGCGCGACCATCGCGTCCGTGTTACCGAGATCTGCCGCCTTCTTGAGCCAAGATATTGTTTCGTGCTTGTTTTCGCGATGAAGGTTGGTACCGACCATTACCATCGCATCGGTATTACCGAGGTCCGCCGCTTTCTTATACCACGATGCGGCCTCTTCTTTAGATCCCTCATCATTAGTGCGGTCGTAAACGACGCCGAGTCTGTACATAGCGTCGGTATTACCGAGGTCCGCCGCTTTCTTATACCACGATGCGGCCTCTTTGTGATCCTTTTCCTCATTCATTATTCTGGTCTCGAAGAGAAGCCCCAGGTTGTACATTGCACCGGCATCGCCGAGCTCTGCCGCCTTTTTGAAGTATGCGACGGCCCCCCTCAGATCCGGGTCCGTTCCTTTCCCTTTGTAAAGGAATATCACGTTCTTCATCGACCATTCGTTCTCGGCTTTCAGGAACATCGTTGTTGCGTGATTGTGGTTCGTATCCACGCCTTGCCCGAAGTAATAGAGGACGCCGATATTGATCCAAGCATCCTTGTTCCCTTCATCGACGGCCTTGTCATACCATGATATCGCCTTCTTGAAATCCTGTTCCACTCCGCGCCCGTTGTGATAAAGAACGCCTAACTCATTCATTGCGTCGGCGTCACCTTCTTCCGCGCGTTTGCGTATGCTCTCAACATTAGTGTCCATGCATCAATATCGTGCAGTGTGCATAAATACATGACTGCCTGCCGCCGGGTTCATATATTCCATGTTGCGAACCGGTCAACAATGGTCTTCCCAGATGAAAGATCCGCATTCTTCACAATTCGTGTAAGATCTGCATTCAGCCGCAAGATTGCCGCACCCTCTGCATCTGACAACGCGTGTCTCTATCCACTGATAGGATCCGCATTCCGTGCAGTTCGTGTTACAATTGCTTTCAGCCTCAAGCTTGCGGCATACGCCGCATTTCCGATATCCGTTCACAATCTGAGATGATGATACGCGCTTATATCCGTTCGCCCCTGTTAAGTAATATTTTTATGCGGAGATGAGAATACATAACTGAATAATAACGTCTTTCGACGCATAATATCAAAATGTGGGGTACGCATTTGTCACAAACAACAGTGAAGATACTTCATGATGACGGTAGGAACTTCTATAGAGGAATGGACGCGCCGCTTATCGTTTCCGTGACAGGGCACAGAAGGATTGAACCCAAATATCGTGAACAGGTGAAAGACGAGATAAGGAAATTCTTTGACGACATCTCCGCCGAGTATCCTAATTCGAAAATCATCCTTCTAACGCCGCTGGGAGAAGGCGCTGACCGTTTGGCGTTGGAGGCGGTGCAGAGGTGTAAAAGGAAGATCCTTTCTACGGCAGTCCTCCCAATGGAGAAGACGGAGTATGTGAGCACATTCGAGGGAATAGGATACGAATCGGAAGATGATCCCATTGGCTGTTCTGAAGGACACTTTGAAAAACTGTTATCTCTAACAGACCTTCCGACCCTCGTAATATCTGATAAGGAGGGAAACCACAGCAATGAAGAAAAGAAAGAATGTTACCGTAATCTCGGAGCATATCTTGTTTCAAGCTCCCATATGATGATAGCGGTGTGGGATGGTAAAAAAGCTGTATCAGGATACGAGGGCGGCACTGCGGATGTTGCCGAGATGGCAAATGACGGTATCGATCTCGATCTCATCTACTCCATATCCTGGAAAAGAAACAAAACAGATTCGGTTCCGATGGAGAAGAATTACCTAAACATCGTAGAGGATTGTCTCATCTATCACATTTTGATACCTAGAGACGAGGTAGATCCCAATCTTACATACCCTGCATGTGTCTATTATGTTCCGAAGAACTTTGACACGTTTGAAGAAGACATCGAAGACGAACCGCTCGAGAAGACAGATTATGATGGGCCAGATTTAACCTATAATAAATACGGCTGGAAGCACAGCATGGATATTCCCAAAGCATACGGAAATATTTTGAAAAATATCGATGATTTCAATAAGGAGATCTTTGAGAAGAATTTTGAAAAGGGTTCTGAGAAGAGTCTCAATGATCATATCCAAGATCAGGAAAAGAACAGTTACATTGTAAATCTCATGAAAATGAGGGGGGACCGCCGAAAGAATCTCCGGTTCTACAATGGCGATTGGAGAAAGGATGAATATCGTTATGAGAATGGCGGGGAAAAAGAAGAATTTGATGATGATTGTGAAAAGATCAAAGGACGCGGACTCGCTTTGGAAATGAGGAAACGGATACGGAAAGAAGAATCATTGAAAGAGATGGGGCTGAGATATAAGGTTGCGGACACTCTCGCGAGGAAGTATCAAACGAAGACACGTAGGGATCTGGGGATGTCCCTTGCATTGACTGCCATTACAAGTATGTTCTTAGCCTTGTACCTGATGCCTTATCAGGCGATCATGTTCACGATGCTTTATGCCCTGATGCTCGTCTTGGGTTTTCTGTTATACAGGAATCACCGGTCGACGAGCGTTCATTCCAAGTTCTTGGAGTACAGGTCGCTGGCGGAAAGTATGCGTGTGAATTATTATTGGTCAAATATAGGTATCTCTGATTCCATCTCTGAGGATTGCTTCGGATATTTGAAAAACAATACTAACTGGGTGAGATTTGTTGTCAAATCATGGGACTCCATCCTATTGAATTCATTCCCTGAGATGAAAGAAGAGGAAATGGACGGCAGGGCCGCTTTGCTGACCCTGACGTGGATACACAGCCAAAAGAAATACCATAAGAACAAGATGATGAAGAACGATAAGACGCGCAGTAAGTGTCTGAAATGCATGCAGATATTCATCGTGATCGCCATTGTGACAACTGCCTTTGTAGGCATATCCGAGTTCCTTAACATGGAATTCCTCTGGATAACATTTTTTGTCATGCCCTCGGGATTCGACATCATTCTCCCGGCAGGCACTGAGATAACCGTCTCCACTATGTTGAAAATACTGGTCGCATCAGCAAATCTGACGATTGTAGCCATTTCAGGATACATCACAAAACTAATCTACGGAGGAAAGCAGGACGAATCTATGGTCAATAAGAAGATATTCGAGATTGCCGAAGATCGTCTGAGGGACACGACGTTTCTGTCCGATAAAAAGAAGATGAAAAAGAGCGACGTTTCTATACAGATATTCAAGGAATTGGGAAGACAGTGCATAATGGAAACGAACGTCTGGGTCTTCCTGCATAGAAAGAAGAAGATGGAGTCGTGGAGAAAGGATAAGGATATCGAATGATGCTCTGATGTTCTGAAATGCGACAGAGCTTCCTGCGGCGTGATTTATAAACGGAGATTAACATACATACCACGGAAGAAGGGATATGGTCGAACATGCTGATAATAATGCTGAGTGTGAAAACTCATACATGAAACAAATGGCGAATAAGATTGAAAACGCGAAATATAATTTGGATCTCATGATGCGTTACAGGAAGCAATGCGATGATAAAGCAAACATCATTTTGGCGATGTTCGGCGTCATGGCCACGGCAATCGTGATGATGAGTATGGATACCCTCCTCATGGATGATGTAAAAACAACGATACCGATGGTGATGATTGTTTCCTTCGCCGTATTCATACTCGGTTTCGCTTTTTTAGTATATGTGGTGTATCCGTATATGTCAACAACATGGTTTAAAAAAGGAGAACGGATAGAATATAAATCCATACTTTATTTTCAGAATATAGCCGAAAGTAAACCCGAGGACTTCAAGGAAGAATATAAAAATTATGGGGATGAGAGATATTTGGATGACATTCTCGGAGAAGTATATTTTACAGCCCTCGCCTGCAGAAGGAAGTTCAAAGCATTTCGGATAGGTCTACTGTTGTCTGTCATGGGACTCGGATCGTTCATTATCTGTTTATTGATAGGCTTTTCAACAATCTGATTATGATATTCTCTTGACCTTTAGATAACATCATATCTTACCTTTACATTGTGAAACATATATGGACGGAGAAATTACCGGAAGATAGTATGAGACGGGGCTTAAGGTACCCATCATATTTTCCATAACCGGGCACATGGATATTCCTAAAATTCAACATGAATCCGTAGAAGATAAGATCTCTGAACTGTTCAAAGATTACCGTAGCAGATACAGCGACACCGACCTTATGCTTATGACGGCTCTCGCGGACGGGGGCGACAGGATGGCGGCACGTGCGGCGATCAAGGTCGGCATGAAGATATTGCCGGTTTTTCCATATGATGAAAAGATCTACAGAAAAAGTTTCGGAAACAGGGGCGACACGACATCGAACGTCATTTCCAACGGCGAATTTGACGATATACTGAATGACGACAGAGTTTACTCCCCTTATACGCTCTCACATATCGATCCTTCTGCCGTACAGGGAGGATTCGGCAAGGCATACCGTGCGCTGGCAGCTTATATGATCGCGAATTCAGACATCCTGATAGCATTATGGGATGGGAGAGAGTATGAAGGTAAATCGGTAGCCGGTGGCACGTATGATACTGTAAGGATGGCATATAGAGGCATCGACCATGAAGTTAGGCACATGGTGCAGCCGATGCCCGAATCTGAGAATACAGGGGGCTCATCTCCCAGTAGACATCTTGATGTCACAGAGGATTGTCTGATATATCACATAAGGACGGACAGAGAGATATCGGATGATGATTTGAAAAAAAAGGGTGCAAAAGAGCCTGAATATCCTATGCCGTTCGGAACCGTCGGATATCTGGTGCCTGAGATGGTATCCGATAAATCAGGAACTTTCGAAACAGAAAATACAATAAAGCGGCTAGAAAAAGAAAAGATGATCGGCAGTGAACGAAAAGAACATCATGTGCTCATAGACAGGAAGAAAGTTGAACTGCACGATGTCATGCCGATATATTATCGAAATATATTTTCAAGAATAAATGAAATGAATCAGGATATTGAGGCTCTGGAAAGAAAGAAAACGCAGTCATCCAATATCGAAAGGAAGAAACTTTCCGAAGAGAAACGCGCTTACAGTGGCATGTTCGGCGAATGCGGAGCTGAGTTAGAAAAAGAAGGTGTTTTGAAAGAAATGCTTCTGCGGACTGCGGCAGCGGACGAACTTGCACGGATATACCAATCATCGAGCTTCAGAAGCATCAAAGTCTCAATCGCACTGAGCGTCATCACAGCGCTGTTCTTGCAACTATACATATTATTCGGCGCGGATTCAGTAGTCATATTCTTTTATTTTATCTCTCTCTTTTCGGCCACGGTATTATTCTGGAGACACAAAAAGAGCAGAAGATATCAGAAATTCATCGAATACCGGATGCTTGCGGAATCCATGAGAGTGTGCTGTTACTGGAGCGTCCTAGGTATAAACGAATCTGTAACGGCATCGTGTTACGGCTATATGAAGAATGATACCATGTGGGCCAGATGCGTGCTGACTGCATGGGAATCGTACTTCCTCAACGATTATCTGAAATCGGATTCCCTGTCGGATGAAACAAGAAGGAAGATTGGACTTGTGTGGATTGACGGTCAAAAGGATTACCACGGCATGAAGAAGATGAAAAACAGCAGTAAAATGGTCATTGCAGGTAAAATCGGGCGATATCTGAGAATATCCTCGATATTACTCTCATTGGGAATATTGCTGCTGGTAGCAGCATCTCTCGGACAAACAATCCTAAAATTTGTAGGAAAGATATCGATCGGAGATGTCCTGATCATGTCATCACTGGCGATAACGCAGCTGGTCATCCTTCAGATAGTCATAATAGGCCTCTCAATTGCTACGCTGATACTGACGGGGGTCGATGATAAACTGATACACGGCGGAACCGGCAGACAGATCGAAGCAAAATACCGTATGTTCAATATTGCCGGCAGAAGACTTCAGATTATGGAAGATGAGGCGGAACCCGAGGAGATCGACGGCATAAGGCAAGGTGTCTACTATGAATTGGGCGTTCAGTGCATAAATGAAGTGAATGATTGGGCGTTCGAGCACATACTCAAGGACATGAGCGCTCCCAGCTGAACAAGGAGGCATGTCTGTGATTGGATGCTGCAGGATCAGTCGGTCATGAAGAATTTGTCGAATTCACTGCAATTTATCATGAACGGATCGTGCAACCAATAACCATTGACCTTCAGGATGTTCGGCAACATATAGTACTTGTCGTTCGATTGGTAGTCAAACTCGGTGATTATGTGTATGCTTTCATCATGGAAGGAATCCTTGATGACCAGAATGAAATCGGTCATCTTTTGATCGTCCTTGTTAACTCTTTTATATGAATACGTGGCTTCGAACGGATAGGCTGCATTCCTAAGCAAGAGATCCGTGTCTCTGTCATCGTTCTTAATCCCTCCGAAGAGTTTCAGTACATCCCTGACGACATCTATCAATTTTTTGATAGTTTTATGATTTTCGGTCTGATCCTCGAACATCACGAATCTGTCGTCGTGATAGAAACCATATCCGGCGTCATTCTCACTTATCGATTTGAATAAAGCATCATTATCGAATATCTCATTTTTTCCTGTCATTATCTGAAAACTTCTCAACACATCCTTACTCTTCGACGGTGACCTGTTAAGTTCTACCAACTCTTTTATCAAATCGGACAGGGATGCGTTCTTGAGTTTCTCCGAATAGGTTTTGACAGCGCTCAAGAATTTATTCTCGATCCTTTTTTGAGCAGTATCGAGTCCTTTCCCTCCCGGGCCCATAGATTCGATCTCATATTCTGCACGGAGCTCCGCACAAGATATCAATCCATTGTAGAATGATATCATCATTCTCAGGACCTGTCCGAAGACGTGCTGAGTGTGTTTCCTGTATGCCACGCGGTCGATGGTCTTACCGTCAATATTATTCAGCATTTCTTTCAGAAAGGAGATCTTTGAGTATATGTTGCCAGCGAACAGAGGATCTTCCTCATATTTCAGTTCCGAGCCCGACGATATCAAGGCCCTGACTATTATCCTGGATCTTATATCACTCGCTGCTTTCCTGATGTGATCCTCTATGTAATCATTATCGAGCAGACCGCATCCTACCTTTCTGAGTCTTTCTTCCAATGATTCGATCCGCTTGTTGGCCGTTTTGATTATCTCTTTGGCCGAGAACTTTTGAGAGTATGGCCCCTCATCGAACCTCAGTTCCAAATTCTCCAACAATTCAGGGAATAGTTCATCGCTCGTATCCGCATATAATATGGTCTTGAGAAGCTCGCTTGAACTGTCGAGTATGAGCGATCTCAGTATGACATCGTCCAGATCTATATTGTGCTCTTTGTAGGATGTCTCCGTATCCCAATCAAAATTTTCAGGAATGCAGAGTTCGTCCTCGTAATTGGCAAATATATTTTTTAATTCTTTCCATTCTTCTGCCCTTATTTCGTCCGCGATGGCGAGTGCGAGCTTGCTTATGTTGACATAGCTTCCCGTATTCGATCCTTTGTGGAAAAGTTCGGGTTTGAGATGGGTGAGTCTCTTTTTCGTTAATTTGAGGAAGAAGTCGTCCGGACTGTGATCTATCTGATTTACTGTATCGGGATTGAGCGGAGTTGCACAGATGAACGTCTTGGTCCGCTGTCCTATAAAAGATGAATATTCAAGCCTGAGCTCGGTCTTGATATCAGAAACTCTCACATTGCGTACCGATCTTAAGAGCAGATACTCTTGTCCGCTCTTGTCCCATATAATGGCGCCGTTGGTCGGTATCTCCTCTCCTTTGTGTAATATCTTTACCAAACCGTTCTTTTCATCGTATTCAATGGCGATCTTGCTGAAGAACGAGAAAAGTTCCAGCATGTTGATGTACCTGCTCTGCAGATAGTCCACAGTTATGTTCTTATCAATGTCTACGCTCTTCGAGTTTTTTCTGCCTTTGGAGATGAGACTGAGCAAACCGGATGTCTTATGGTCATCATCAATGATCCCCAACGTCTGTGGCAGACCTATAAGGCCGCATAGATTCTCTTTGGGCCTGGACCTAGTTATGGCTATCTGGGTATTTATCATTACGAATGAGATCAGTTCGAGACTCAAATCATATTTTACGTAGATGTCCCTCAAAGTGGAGACCACGCGTTTAGTGGCTTTGGTGTGTTTTTCAGTCAGTTCCGGATTCTTCTGCCAATACGTACAGTATATGTATATGGCGGCGAAATTTATCAGGCTGCCTATCGATTGCAACAGAAAACTCTTGGTCTCCGGTTCGTCATTGGCCCGGCTGCCCAGTATACACTTTCTTAATTCGCCTTTACCGAGGGTCTCATCCAACTTCCGCATGAGTTCCTTTATCTTCTCATCCTGCTGCATGATCATCACTGCTCGCAAATCAGCCTCGATAATAGTTCATACCGTTCGATTGCCATGGTGTCGTCAGCGTTTAAATCATCTATGTTATCCGTTAATAACTGGTACAGACAGCTCTCGCTCCATTTGAATCTCTCGACCTCGGGTATACCTACAAGCATTGAACCTTCTGCCCGCTCCAAAAGACCGTCTATGAGCTTGTGGCGGCCTTGCTCGAAACTCTGGTTCACGGGATTCACTACTTCTTCCTCTATCTTGCCCTTTATGTCCTGAGGATATCTGCTGCGTAGGATGACACTTTCTCTCAATGAGACTGCTGTCGGGCAGATCAGGTATCTTCTCTTTCCTCCATGATCATGCTCACCCATTAGGAATTCTTTCGTCCCCGTTCTGAATTGGTATGTGGGCCGCATGCAGACGACAACGGTGTCCGATGCATTTATCGACCTGCGTGCAGCGAACTGTGTCCCCGACGGAGTGTCGAATATGATGGCTCTGCAGTTATACGCGGCACAGAGTTTCTTTATTGTTTCGAGATTGTCTTCCATATGGCTCAATTCACCCTTTCCGCCGGCAGTGCTGGATCCCAATAAGCGGACCGTACCGTCCGCCAGAGCGAATTTTCTCCCAACCTTTGACATTTTTCTGAAGAATGGATGTCTGTCTATCCCCAATTGTTCCGGATCGGCATTGTGCCCTTCGATATCCTCGGCCTCTATGATCAGCTCATCAACAGTGCCTCTCAGGTCATTCTGCTGTTCGAGAAGGAGAGTCATCCCGGCACTGTCGATGTCTGTGTCGATGATTATTATCGGCTCATTCTCCGTTGCCCCGAGATCTCTGGCGATGAAAGGTATCGTGTTATATGCCGTTGTGCTTCTGCAGGATCCGCCTTTGTATGAAAAGAACGATATCGTCCTCATCTCAATTCCCTCCTCTGTTTTTGTTGTCCATCACATATTTTTTTCCTATCTTCAGATCGATATCGGATGTGACCTTGTTATTGAATTCATCTATGGCAGTCTTATTGTTCTTCACGCTGAATTCCGGTTTGTTGCACTCATCCTTCAATGATTCGAGCTGCGCATCGAGCCATTTTTCAATCTTATTTTTTAAGTAGACATTCGCTAACGCGATACGTTCAGTCTCATCGCGTTGATTGAGGCCAGGGAATGTTGAATCATTGACTGCTTTTTTAATCTTAGCCGAATAATTGTAGAGGAAAACATCCAAAAGGAGGGCAGATATCTTCACAGTCAATGCCTTCTCTCCCTCTTCGATCTCTTTGATATCTGTGTTTTCGTCATCCTTGAAGTACTTTTTCTTCACGATATTTTCCTGCCATGCGCCTTCGAACGCATCCGCCACGTTCTCAAGGGTCTGTTGCCGGGATGCTTCTTTATTTCTGTTGTCTACAAAATTCCCGAGAGCTTCAAGCATCTCGTTTTTTCTCTCTTTCTCTAAGTCTAAATTCAGAGTCGTTATGGTCCCTTCCCTCTCATTAAGGGCGATATTTGCTTCATCCAGTTTTTCTTTGGTCTGTTTAAGTTCTACATCCAGGATGGCTTTTTCGCTTTGGAACGTCTCGTAGTTGGCCTTTCTGGTCTTTTCCACGTTATCTAGGAACACCGCCTCGTATTTGTTGTAGTATTCGTAGAAATTGGTGAGCGCCTCAGCATAATAGTAATTCGACAGGCCGTTGTATCCATTGGATTCCCACAACCAGATGCGCTTTCTGATTGTGACCATCTCACCGTTTTCATCCTTTTCTTCCTTATCCTCATAACATGAGTTGCTGAGGATGAGTTCCAAGAATGTACGCATCTGTTTCTGAGGATATTTCACAACATATTTCGACAATAGATTGTTGATCTTTATCAAGAAAGGCAGTAATGTGAACCCTAGTATCTTGGATCTACGTAATTCCTCTATACCTCTTCCCGACTCCTCGAATTCATCGAAAAGCAGAACATATCTTTCTATCTTGTACAGTTTGCCGTTCTTTTTCGCACTGTTGTACAGATCCAAAACGCTTTGGATCGTCTGTTGCATCTTGTCATAGAGATTTAGATATTCTCCGATGTTGTTATCTTCATCCTTGAGTTTCTCATCGTAAGCGGAGTTCAGGATGATACCTTGAATGAACAGCGTGTTGAACAATATTCCGTTCGGATCGCCCTTCATTATTACATCCTTCTCCCCTTCGCCGCCATCGGAATAGAATACTTTATCGCTCATGTGTTCTCCGAAACGGCTCCATAGTTCTCCTCCTATCCCGAGGAGATTTTCTTTGAGTCTGGATATTACGCTTTCAGGATCGAAGATGCGCTTTCCTTTATTCACTCCTCTATTTTCATCCCCGATTATGAACCCGTTCAGTTTTTCATCGATCGCCGCATTCTCTCTTACTTTCGACCAGAATCCCATGTATTCGTTTATCTCTTTTTCATTGCTGTGGGTTTTGCGATAGTTCTTCTCATCTTTTTCTGATATGTCTTTTCTGACCTTTGCGGATTTCCAATAATCGGTATCTGCCAGCTTGCCCTCGCCTATCGTCTTGATCCTTCTTTCTATCTCTCTGTTCCTGGCGAATGTGTCGCCGAACGCGATCACTATATCCAGCCACGCCTCCGAGACTTTGTACGTGAAATACAGCGAACGTTTCATTTTCTTCTTTTGATCTGTTTTGGACTTGGCTTCGTTCTCTACAAGAGGAGGGATAGTGTAATTCCATCCGCTTTCCTTCTTATCCCCTTCACCGGTTATGAACGACCTGTCTATGATGGATATGCACTCCAGAATTATGGACTCGACATTGGCAAGTTGTTCTTCATGCTGTCTTTTCTTTGCATCGGCATCGGTTATTTCCGGAAGTTTACCGTCATAGCATATGTCTTCTACAATTCTCAATGTTATTTTTCCCAGATATGCCAATCTCCAGACGTGGAGCAATGTCGATAGTATCCACAGCACACTTCCGAGATACGGCGTCTTTTCATCGAACACCTCGCCCTCATTTATGAAAGGTGTTGCCCCGAAATGATATGCATCTCCCTTCTTGACTGATGTTACTATATATTGTATCATCCGGTGGATCTGATCCTCATAATTAATCAAAATGTCTTTGTTGATGTCCTTATTATCCGACATAAGCCCTCTTTCTATATTGAAAAGCGTCGACAGACCTGGACAAATGCTCAATATCCCTGTTTTCGGATTATTATCGGACAGATAGAACCAATCGCCGTCTTTTATCTCGGAGTCTTTGTCCTTGCTTTTTCTGCATCTTTTGAAACGTTTCATCAGTTCTTTAATCATTTCATTCCCGATGTCTGCTTCATCTCTGTATTCTTCGAATATACTCTCCGACCTTGATTCCTTATCGATTATTTTCAGCGGCTGCTCTGTTATTTCTGGCATATCTCTTCCTCTCATGGATGTTTGTATTTGAATTCCTCGTGGTAATCGTCACCTATCGTGTCGAACAGATATCTCACCGGCTTGCAGACACACTCTTTTACTTTGAATATGTTGCCAATCTCATTCTGTGATTCTCCCAGGCAATACCCGGCACATCTGTTCCTTGCGACACATATCTGACACTCGTCCTCCATATTCTTCAACACTCTGCTGCGAAGTATGCGGATTCTGTCGTTGTTATTTTCGATCCTGTTGTTGCTTTTATCGTATTTTGCATATATGAATACATTCATATGGTTCGCACCCTCGCCGTAAAGGGCCATATCGCATGATGATACGTATCCGTCAGCGGTCAAATGCGGCATCGGAACGCACGCTCTGCAGCTAACGTCTGTGTTCCCGTCAAAATTCGTCGTATAATTGCTCTCATAGAACATTCCCATTTGTTTAGCATACGCTCTGGCGGGAACGAATTCTCTGGCGAACTCCATCGTATCTATCTTTTCATATAGCCGTCCTTCCGCACCTTTCAGAGGCTCGAAGATGGGGTCGACCCATATGTGCCTTATTCCGAGATCTTGAAGATATCTTATGCCCTCTTTCTGTTTACGGACATTGTATTTGGTTATTGTCGCACGGATCCCCACCATCGTCCGCTTCTTTTCCATGTTTTTGAAGAACTTCAAATTTCTCTCCACTATCGGGGATGTGGGCGACCCATCCGATGTTATGCGGTACATATCACTGGATTCGGGATCCAGATCCATGGATATCCACAGCACGTCTATGTTATCTGCGATCCATTTCGCTATCTCTTCATCGAACGAACCATTGGTCTGAATCTCGAATAATATATCATAACCTTTGGAAACAACATATTCGTAGATATCTTTCATGAGCTGAAATTCAAGCGTAGGCTCCCCTCCGGCGAAGAACCTTATGTGTCTCAGTCCTCCTTTGACAACATATTCGTCTACAGCGCATTTGGCAAAATCGATATCCAGTGTCCTTTTCTTATCTCTAGGCACATAACAATACTTGCACGAGAAATTGCATTCCGTGGTAAGGAACATCGACAATACCCGTTTATTGCAATGTGGCATCCGCTAACCCTATGCTTAAGGTTATATATTCATTTGTTGCACGGTATGACCCAAGGATTATATCTCTTTCTGTCAATACATGAATGATGCCCACACCGGAAAAAGCGCCGACATACCTCCAAAGAGATACAGCTGATAAAGAGAAGGATAGATATGTCTTCATAAGCTATTCACATGCCGACAGTGACAATTTTGTCTTCCCGATATTGAGGAGATTTCATGCGGCCGGCGTAAATTATTGGTATGATGCGATAGTGCGACCCGGCGAGGAGTGGGATAAGGTCGTCCTAGAGATAATACAGGATGAAAAATGTGTAGGCGCGGTCTTTTTCCTATCTCCCAAACTCATAAACAGTGAAGCTGTCAGTAAAGAGGTCAAAGCAATACAGGAGAAGATGAGGAACAACAAGGGTTTTCTCTGTTTTTCGATAAACCGGGATAACAAATCATTGGCCAGACTTGTCAAGGATCACTATTCGGGACCTAAACAGGATCCGAATGAGACTGCCGAAGGTAAAAAACCTACAGAAGCACAAGTGGAAGTGCTTCAGCTTCACAGGATAGTCCTTCTCGCACAACTGTTCCCGAGCAACAAGAACTTTGTAGGCGATGATCTGGTGGAAAAGGAAGTAGGCAAACATACTGTGGGGATCGCCAACGATCAGATAGATCCAAACGATCTCGTCTCTCCGGAAAACGAGAAATTCATGTTGATCATGGACACGCTGAGAGGTGTGGGCGCAGTGAACGACATCCAATCCATCTCCGATGAATTAAAAGGTAAGCAGATCATGAAAACATTCGACGGAGTGGACATCATCCTTTTCGGAAACCGCAAAGGCATCAAAAGAGGAGACCGGGAATTCTCTCCTAATCCGATATCATGGATTGTTCTGGACATAGACACAGAAAAGAATATTATCACTCTGATATCTGAACATCTTTTGGATGCGGGCAATTACGACAACACGAAAAAATTCCTCGAGAACCTGCACGATCCGCTTCGTCGATATCTGAATAAGCCGCCGAGACTTCTTAAAGAGGCTGAGTTCAATAGTTTGAAAAAAATCGGAAGATGCAAGGCCGCAGCAACGGAATATGCTAAATTGGCCAATGGTTACGGCGACACGAATGATGAATGGTGGATGGACGGACAAAGAGTGGTAAGCAACGGATCCGTCTTATCGGAAGCGGTGGAAAAGTGCGATGTCCTCTGTATTCGACCCGTCATCGAAATAACCGTTGATGAATTGAAAGAGTGCTATAGGAATAACAAGTGATCTCTATACCTCAATGAGTTTGTACCTTTTATCTCCCATTTTCATAAGAACGGCCTGCTCAATGCATAATCTCCATCCCGATCTCGGATGGATCAGCATGGAAATATCGCTCTCTCCGGGTTTGTGAACAGTATCATCAAGCGCGCTCCCTTTCAATGCAGGCTCTCTGTTCACAGCATCCGCGCATGCGGCATCCAGGGCAACAGGGTCAAATGATGCGAATATCCCTATGTCTTTGACGACCGGCGTGTCATTGCCTTCCCAGCAATCGCACTGCGGGCTTACATCCATCACAAAGTTGACGAAGAAGCACTCTTTGTCCTTAACGGCAGCAGCAGCATATTCGGATATCATTCTGCATGTGATATCATTGGCCCGATCCAATTTCACGATTATGCAATTATTGGGGCAGACGCATACGCATCTGCCGCATCCCGTACATTCGGATTTCATAATGTGGGTTTTTCCCTTCTCTTTGATTATTGCTGAATGTGAACATACTTTCGAGCATGATCCGCAATTGGTACAGTCCGCATGTTCTATCTCGGGCTTACCTGCACTGTGCATCTCCATTTTACCGCGTTTCGATGCACACCCCATACCTACATTCTTAAGGGCCCCTCCGAACCCGGTTATATCGTGGCATTTGAAGTGGCTTACTGCTATCAGCACATCGGAACTGAAAATGGCATGACCTATCTTTGCCTCTTTTACATACTCGCCGTCGATATTCACAATGACCTCATCATTGCCTTTGAGGCCGTCTCCGATTATTATGTTGCAACCGATGGAAAGAGGTGTGAACCCGTGTTCCTGCGCCAGATCTAGATGGAAGGGGGCGTTCTGTCTGCGGCCACTGTACAATGTACTGCAATCTGTCAGAAATGGTTTACCGCCCCTTTCTTTTACAACATCTATGATCACTTTGGAATAATCGTGTCTGATATAAGCGACGTTTCCATGTTCACCGAAGTGAACCTTGATCGCCACAAATTTTTCCTTGAAGTCGATATCGTCTATTCCGGCGGCGATCAGAAGTTTTCTTAACTTATCCAATATACTTAAACGCGAACCGCCGCGCATGGTTGTGAAGAAAACATCTGACATTACGGCAATGTAAGCATTTTCCAATAAAATAGACATCGGTCGCATTGAGCGATGCGCTTACAAGAAAATTCAACGTAAGGATGAGGGGGACCGGCAGCGGCCGTCTTGCTCTGGAAGTGGGAAAGACCTCCATAAGCAGCTTAGTTCGTTCGAACATCAATAACAACCTCAAATTTATTGACGTAGTCAGACTTTTAAAATCAGCCTATGGCTTAGATATCAAAACGCCAGAACTCATTCTCAGTAATGCTATTAAACAGATCTCGGGTGTTCCGGATGAGTCTACGTTACGCAAGTTCAGGAAGAGATTGGACCCTGCGATATTGGATAAAGTGGTCGCATGTCAGACCAGGATGACGACCGGCGATTCAGAAGTGACGGTGGCGATAGACGCTACCGGTTTCTCAACTTCGCATGCATCGAAATATTACATAGCCGGACTGAAATATTTCGGTACCGAGGAAACCGTCGTCAGAGGGTACACCAAGGTGTCTCTGGCTGTATGTGTGAATACGAAGATGATCATCGCGGCCGACACGGGCTGCGGACATAACGCGATTGAA
>Ga0123353_10005262_pt1 | contig 16920 bp, 8 predicted proteins | sample TergutLab28metaG_3_FD_92763 | JGI IMG/M metagenome (GOLD analysis project Ga0123353, IMG submission 92763) | Labiotermes labralis P3 segment gut microbial communities from Petit-Saut dam, French Guiana - Lab288 P3 | ecosystem: Host-associated > Arthropoda: Insects > Digestive system > Gut ...
AGTAGTGGGTCTGGAACGGGGTCCATTCAGCCTCGTGAGCCTTGTGAGGTCAATTGAGGAGCTACTTGAATGAAAAAAGTAGCGGCTCCAGGTCTAGAAAACAGAGATTAATGGCTGTGGGGACCCGTTGCACTGACCACGTGACACCCCTCTATCCGCAAAAGTTGGCACTAACTTCGCCGACCGGCGGCGGCCACTCTGTCGGTATAGTTCATATGCGGACTAAGGCCACGGAGTTTTATATATATATATATAAAATTATATGTAATCACAACGGGATGACAGCCATCAAATGAAACCAGTAATTAAACACAGTTGTGAAAAACCCTGAAGCAACTGAAAGGCAGTGCATACAGCATAGGCTTTTCTCCAGCATCAGAAGTCATTGAAATCCAGTGTGCTGTATACAGTCTTCCACAGCAGATTATACTACCATGAGATCCTTACATGACAGTAGACTTTGTGATCTTCCTCCAGACACTTTCCAATGCATCTGCAGTGTTCTGTCAAACATACATCCAGGCAGTCAGCCTTACAAAATCTGTAGGATGCTTCTTTGTCAAAGATGATCTGAACCTTAAATCACCTGGCTCATAAGGAGTGTATCAGGAGGAATCTGCCATACTCTGGGAGAACATGACTTTGGTTAATTTACATCAGTGTAACTAAACTTACCTGTATCCAAAGTTGAATGGTTATGGAGATAATGGTGAGATAAATTTGAAAGAGTGGGAGCTCTTATACATTTATGTATTACCAAATATGTATTAGAACAAGAGTAAACTTCTCTAGAAAATCTCATACAGTTTCATAATAATTATGCTTAGATTTCCAAGTACTTCACATAGCATGAACTGACTTACAGTTTCATAATAATCATGCTTAGATTTCCAAGTACTTCACATACCATGAACTGGCTCATATATGGCTTAAATTGGCTGTCAGCTCAAGGACGAACCTACACAGTGTACCGATAATACATCATGTAAAACAGATACAGTGCATAGAGCCACAAGAAGACCACATGTTTCTTGTGTTTTGTCTCTGTACGCATTCAGCTTTGAAGGTAAAAAAGGTAAAGCAGTCCTGTTACAAGCCTGGAGTGGCCCAGAGGGTTCCAGGAAGTTAAGGTTCCCAGATTTCATGACAATGGCACAGGACCATACTGTGATCGGAAGGATTTTATGTCAATGAAAAATCCACTGACACTAGCTGGGATCGAACCAGCGACCTTCTGTGGACACTACCAGGGCATCCAAAGGGGGTGATAAGCATAAACCAGACTCCATAGGCATCACCTGAATACGCATGCTACCAGATAACCTATATAAATAACTTGTTTTAGTAACTTCACTCTCGATATAGTGCATGCTCCCTGAGGATGATCCCGTATGTGGATCGAAACATGTAGGAGGAATATAAATATGTTTTAATGTGAAACTTAGAAATGTGATTTTAATGTTTTACGTATATTGTGCAATTTGTTGGTTTTAAACAAGTATTGATATTGTATTGCACAGCAATAAAATGAAAGATATCATTCAATTGTTAAGCAAACAAGTAAGTGTAGTTGATCTCGTAACTTTCTTACTCATTATCACAGTACATCATTCTCTGGTTAGAGATAAATATTCTGTAGACTATTAACTTACATCATATTATTATCACACATCTCTAGATTAGAATCTTTATTTTGTGACTAGCACTCTTTCCACCATTGTAGGTTTCAGTTGTATAGGCAAATGGACTTCTTCAAAGTTTTGAATTTTAAATACTATTAATTTCAAGTATATATGAGGACATTAGATGTGAATATCCAGTTTCAAATGCATGGAAGGTATTGTGGTGTCATGCATATGACATTATGTTGTGACAATGCCATGAGAAAGGTACTGCCTATTTATATATATATATATATATGTGCATGTATTTACATTGTTAGTGTCCAAACATTCACATTTTAGATGACTTTGCAAAGTTTTATCATAAAGCAACCCTTTTTTTCAGATTGCATAGTTTGCAGTTCCTGGATTTGACATTCACTGAGTTTGCACTCCATTTGAGGTGTTTACTAGAAAAGTGTAGAATAGGGGTTGCACTTTATAAACGTTCACAAAATATGAATTATGCAAATATTCACAACTAACATCCAGAGATAATTAAGGAAGTCATTATAAGAATTCAATATCCACATAAAAATGGATACAGACACAACATTTGAGATGTCATGTACACACACACACAATGCACATAGTATTGTAGACACTAAACCTGAAGGTGTAAACAGTAATATGGTTAAGTGTTCTTCCATTTACAGGGCTCAGACAGGACCCAGTGGCAGCTGACAAGGAGGTTTTTTCTCATTGACAAAGTAGGAGGTCTGAAGTACAAGTCAAACAGCAAATTGGCAGATGTCCCATCTATTATCAGATATGTGAAGAAATGTGTATTGAGGTATGCTGTATTGATTGTATTTTGTTTCAGGAAAATATAGAATGTCTCAGGGTGTAATCACCTTTGTCCCATAACAGCAAGATTCCTTGACCATTCAGTAACTATCAGCTGCAAAGGGAATATTCTGTATATGGAGATAACAGCTTAATCACATGAAGATAAAGTTGCCCTTATGCCAAATTAGGCACTGCACCTTAAAAAGATAAGAGGGAGCACAGGTATAGCTCCATACAATCTTAATCTCAGCATTTCATGGAGGTGAGTGGTCAGCTGCATATCCTGACAACTAAAACTCACCCTGGCCAGGAGGCTAGGTGGACCCATCAGCCAGTTTGGATGCTTAGAAAAAGAGGAAAGTCCATTTTTCTTGCTGTGAATTGAATCCTATTTCCAAGGTCATTCAGTCAGTAGCCTAGTTACAGTGGCATCTGATCTATCCCAGCTCCATTAATAAGTCCCTTACAATAATTCAGGTTTTCCAGAAGCAGTGCATTGACATTGATTACTCAGCAAGGTTACCTAATAAAAGTGTGACTGTTCTGTTTCCTGTCCCATATTGCAAAGAACACTCAAAGGTGTGAAATTTAGTCTGCATGGCTGTTAAAGCAGTGTGCAATTAATGTAATAGAGTTTCTAAATGCAATTCAAATCCTCATGCCTGGGTACTGTTTTTTTTTTTCTACAACACATGTGAATTTAATTTTTTTATTCTCATGTTACTCCTTCTTTGAAACTTTAGCTCCTATGTACTAAGACAGTGATGAGGAAAGCAACCCTAATCCCAGGTGAAGAATAGGGTTTTGTGCTTTTATCTTATGAGCTGTGAACAATTTGCTGTGTCCTTTCAGGGTGAAAGTGCGGGGACATGAGGAGGAGGGTCGGATATATCCACCATTGTTGATGTTGAAGTATGGAGAAGTGACACAAGAAGATATTGAAGCAAATGTTGAGGTTTCACTCACATTTAGCATAGAGTATGAAATGGAAAACTCAGTATCACATGCTATTGAGGTGGGACATAAGTTTCTTTCTTTCTATCTCCTGTGTTTTACCTCTGTCTCCTGACAACACTTATGTTCATCCTGTGTTCAAACTATTCCAGCTGCAACCCTATGCCTCTTCCATTCTTCTTATCTATCTGTGTTCCACCTGAAACCCCATGTCCCCTGATACCTACCTCTTCTTCTTGTCTCCCTCTCTTCCATCTGTTCCAGTTGCTACCCTGGCCCTACTTATATATCTATTTTTGTGTTCCCTGTGTTCCACCTGTTCAGCTGTAACCCTTTGTCTACTTACAATTCCTATTCTGCTATGTTCCATTTTGTCTCTTACAGGAAAATATGTGAGGAGCAAATGTGTAGTCAGACTAGGCTGTGGGATGGACAATCCAAATTTTGAATCCTGGTAGGGACAAGAGATTTTTCTATTCAAAAACATAGATACTGGCTCTGGGTCCCACCAAGTCTCCTGTTTCATGTATACTGAGGGTTCTTTCCTCCAGTGATAAAAAAAGTCCGGAGCATGTGGAAGACCATTCACCTCAAGTGCAGAGGTTAAAATGAGTTAAGCTATACCTCCAGTCCCTCTGCATGCCTCCATGGAATGTACAAGGAAAAATCTTACATTTTGTTTTTATAGCAAATATGTATAACGTCTGTGTTGTCAAGAGGTTGGTTATGCATATGATAGGGCTGATAATGGCAGGATTTCACATTAAAAATACTCTGACATATCACTAGCAAACGTGCTACATGCAGAACCTGTCCTTTTGGCAGTTACAGTTCTGATAATATATTATGAGTTGACTGTGACAAAATAATATTCTCTGACTAGGACATGAGCTTTGAAATTTGATGAGCAATGCCATATCTTCGTCTCTATCCCTTTCTTACCTTTATGTCCTGCCCACCTTTCTCACATATGCCTTTCCATTCCCTTGTCTTTCCTATCATCATTCCTTATTGCTGTCTGATCTTCCTTTCTTTCATGTTGAAGCATTCTTCTCACCCTTCTGCTTTTTCTTTATCCATTTCATGCTTGGAACCATTTCCCTCCTTTCTCCCATGTTCCTTTCTTATTCCTTTCTCCTAACCATTCTTTGGTCATTTCTGTAACTATACCCTAACAGAGGCAGAAGAAAGTCTAGGCATATTTCACATCTTAGAAACAGCACATTTGGCTTTCCTCAGGGTATGACTGGCCTTGGCTATTGAAGATTCAAGCTTTCTGGAATGTGACACTCTGCTGTTTAGTGAGTAGTTACCAACATTTCAGAGGAGTGTGCCACTTCTGCCTTCATGGTCCAAGTAGTTCAAGAACCCCAACATAAAAGTGTTACAAATCTTCATCAGCCCCACTGCAAAACTCTCAGATCTTGAATTGGCTGTTATTCACACACAGATGCTGAGAGTGATGCATTCTTAACTTTATTTGAAAGGGTAGCAAATCCATGTTAATTGCTCCCAAAGCATGTGTAACATGTTCTAGATGTCGCTGGGAGTCCTCAGTGCTCTTGCAGTGATTTGGTCGGGTGTAGAGACATGGAGTAGTTGCCGTCGATCAGGCCATGTTGGCATAGATCATATCACTCTGGGTAAGCTGATCATATTTGCATGTGGAAACCTTGCAAATGTGTTCTTCTTTGTTGTGGCCTGTGCCAGTTTCCACACCTTCATTTTCTACAAAGGACAAAGTGTTGTACAGGTCCTGCTGCCTTCCCACAAACAAGACCAGCTAGTCAGGAACTATGTCATCTCGTCATTCTGTCTCAAGGTGAGTAATGGTGAAGGTTATGTTGCTGCAAAATCAGAACGTGCCTGTTTCATATCTTGTATGTGGATCTTACAGATTGTTTCTACCAGTATTTCATGCAGTATTGAATTGCTCATTTCTCGTTTTATTTATACCACTACTCTTAAGTTTTGGCCATGAAATAAGTGAAGACCCAATTCCAGGGAAACGTTTCTATATTCCAGGTAGTGGAAATCATTCATCTGATCTGGAGACAGATTTCAATTGATATATTTTTCATTGACTGGGAGCGACCACAGACTCACAACTCCACAATACAGCCACGGAGTCAGCTGACTAGCACACTGCCCAATAATTCTGAACAGCCTGTTAGCATATGGAGGACATACTTTGTAGCCAATGAGTGGAATGAAATTCAGACCACAAGGAAGATAAGCCTTTTTCCCCAGCTAGTTCTGACAGTCTTTGTGCTCAAGGTGAATGCATGGTGATGTGTAGCATTGCTAGGCTGAACACAGTGATGCATGTTTGCTTGTCCTGTCACCAGGTGATAGTGAACAATTATTTAAGTTTTAGCTTCACCTGATGATGAAAACAGTTTGTTTTCAAAATATTATGTAATACATTTTATTTGGTATGACATTGGAAGTAGTCCAAAAACATGTCACTGATGTTGTGCTGTCACCAGGTAATTGGATTAGAGCACTGGGCAGTGGCTGACCCTGAAGTACACACCACTCTTCCAGAGTACATGAAGGATAGTCCACCAAGTCTGACTTGTCGCTTGGCTGTGGGAGTAATGGTCTATTTGATAATCTACTTCTTACAGGTTGGTTCACTCCACTAAAATCATTGTTCTCTTACACATGTAGTACAATACATAACCTCAGTATTTTGAAATTTCCTAGAGAGATGGTTACATTTCTAAATACTAGGTCAATTGCCTTCAGCATGCAGAGTTTTAGTGGGGAAACCTGAAGAAAAGAATCCACTTGAAAGACCTAAACATAGATTGGAGAATATTATTAAAGTGTATCTTAAATGAATAGGATAAAAGTGTGTGGACTGGATTGATCTGGCCGTTATTAAGGACAAGTGATGGCCTGTTGTGAAGATGGTAAGGCACCTTCAGGTTCCATACAATGCAGGTCGTTCTTGACTAGCTGAGGAAATGTTAGCTTCCCATGCATATTGGAGTTAGAGTTAGTTAGTTAGTTAACTTCACAGAGGATGGTAACCAGTACTGTTAAAAGAAGGTACACCATGAAACTCTTTTGGCAAAAGCAGACAATGTAATACCAACCCAAGCATACCTTACACTGTAGTTTATTACTGCCTTCTTCTTATTTTTAGATACTAGCAACACAAACTGTAAAATACATGACAGATAATGAGATTACAGGCTATAGTTTATGTGGATAAGAAGTGTCTATCAGACATTGTCACAGAACCCTGTAAAATTTGAATATACAGGTTGGCATCAAAATTTCATGGGGAGCAGACAGGTCTAAAGCTGAAATTCAGTTTGTTGAGAGTCTGAGTTCTGTCGTTTTTACCTAACATCAGTCTTATGTAATGTAATTTACACAATGCAGCTCATCTCTTCTTTTCCACTTTACATAGCATGAATCTACCTAGTAACAGATCAAGTGTTTTTGTCTTTATAAGCATGTGGTATGTTGTGGAGGAACAGTAGAATGGAGGAAGCTAATTAAAAGAGATTAATATTTAGAAACTTTACATTCTCCAAGGTATGAAACAGCAAGGCTCGCAGCATGAATTGGGAAGAAAGTAAAACATAAAAACTTTTGGTTGGAAAACCTTAGGGAATGAAACCACTTGCTAGACATGTTCATAGATGGGTTGATAATTTTTCTCCTATTTTACACATTTAAACTGGTTCGGGGCTGGTTGAATTTTGTGTTTAGAATGATGCAACCTTGGCTTTAAATTCCTGAACATTTTAGCCAACTTGTCAAGCCTCCCAATTTGTATTCAGAATGTCCTGGGTTTAAATCTTGACCCATCCTGATGGAGGAATTTCTTCAATTCTTCCAGGAAATACTAAACAAGTACCAGAAAAAGGACATTAACTGTAGGATTACAGCAGTTTAATACTTTGAAGCCACCAGTTGGTCTGTATAATGTTTAAAGAGGTTTCTGTAACAGAATGTACAATGTGTTTCTGTTACAATATGCAGCCGGCTAATGCTGTTTGAAAAGCAATCACCGTTAATTTTGATAACCATATGAACGTAAATGCAATGTACATATATAAGACAGAGTTTTTCAATGTTAAAGGTGGTTACATATAATTACCATAGTGTTGTAAAAGGTCATGAGATCTAGGTGATCTGATTGAGTTGTCCTGCTACCATTGCAGTGGCTGTTTATATTATTGATATATGAGAGGTATGTGAAGAACATGATTCAAGAGTTTGTTGACATATGCTCCATGGCCAATATCAGTGTCTTCATTCTGGCTCTAGAGAATTATGGATTCTATATTCATGGAAGGTAAGTTCATGTTACATGAATACTAGAACATAACTTATCAAAAATGATTTCTTTCTTCCTATTCTTTATACACTGCTCCTTTATCTCTTTCTCTCCTCTCTCATATACCCCTTTCTAATCCCTTTTTTCTGTCCATTCTGTAGTCATTTCTCTGCCTGTATGTGGTGCAATCAAAAGAGTTCCGACACTGAATTTATTTCATCATAACAACAATGTTTACTTTCTAATCAGTGTTGGCCCCTTCAAAGTAGTCTCATTTGGCCATTATGTGAGCAAACCCTGTGACTGAAGTACAATTTGAAGCATTTTGTGAAGTGTTTTATTGGAAACTAGAGAAGCATGTCCTGCAGTTTGCTTGAATTATAGTGATATAATGATCTTCCTCGCTTTAATTCCATCTTGAGTTTTGGGAAAAGAAAGAAATCACATTGTGCTAAATCTGGCAAATAGGGAATGTGTGGTGTGCAGTGTTACAGCACTTTGGGGTCAGCGGCCACCTACATATGATGCTGTCTGCCATTTTTTACTTTCTTCCACACCCTAACCTACTCGTTCATATTACTTGTAGCTACCTCAAGAAGTTACTCTCTGTTCAGTGCTTGACCTGGTAACTGGTTTCTAAATTTGTATCTTGGACTTGGAAAACGATAATTTGGCCTGAGTAGGTTTCTGTACCTGGATGTTTTAGTGTTTAGTTTCATTTTTTTTGTCAACACCATGCAGGTTTTTGTGGTTGTAAAGACTGTGGAGCCTCTTCGCATTTATTTCTGCTTATTACATTGATATCAAGTAAGGAACATTCAATTATAATGTTGGACATCCTGTTATGTTTTCACATAATTAAAGGAGTAGTATTAATTGTGACATGTTGCAATAAATACAAATAATGTTCTGTTAATGATTTTTACTCCTTTAATTCAATAAGGCATGTTCATTCTCATGTTTATTTGCGCGTGTTTGGGCAGAGAAACTGTGAGAATTGGTTATTGTTATTTATGATATACATTATAATAAATGTTATTTGTTATTCCTTTAATTCTTGGTTCTCATTGGACATTACTTGTTAGAGATATGTCCCCAACCAGTGTTGCCATGTGTTTCCTGTTTAGGTTGGGTGAGGTTTATGTTGCAAATTATATACTTTGATGATGTAAAGGGAGAGGGAGGGTGACCTTAGTCAAATGACAGTCATTATGTCTTTAGCCAGAAATTTTCCTCCTCACTCAGCAGGGCAGTACAAATTTGATGGCAATCTGATGCATTTTCAGATTGTCTTAAAGATAGTCTGAAATGATAGAAATGTAATTCCCCACATGTTAACAACTTCTTGGTTAACTGTTTTTCTCTTCTTGAGGAAAAGTTCCTTCACCTGCTCCACATTTTCACCTGTTTTGTATGTTGATGGATGTCCTAAGCATTTAACATCTTCAGAGGAGTCACACTACTTTTGGACTTGGAAAACCAATCAAAAACCTGTTTTCATCATGTGCTCTCGAATAGCCACTTTTAATATTTCAAAAGTTTCCCTAGTATTTTTGCCAATTTAAAGTAAAATTTGAGTAGACACTGCATGCCTAAGAGTCTGCCATCTTCTAAGTATGCCAAAACTGCAAACTGGGAACACGTACTTAACAAGACATGACTTGACAATCATACATGCTATGGCCATATTACAAGCAGAAAATTACTCAGCAGACTTGAGCAGAAAACTGTTTATTTTTGCCCCCGTTCTCTAGCAGGGGTGCATTGGTTTTCCAAGTGTGAATAGAATACCTAAACAGGCATCCCTGATATACCAGCAGCGATACTAAGTTGGGTTTGACTCATGGGTAACATGAATTGGTTTTTTTTTTTTTAATGCAAGATATCAAGTGTCTTGTAGTAAGAGGCAGTTGATATAATGGAGATATCTGAATGTCCTGTTTTGTCTTTAGGCATGTCTGTTAAACATTCATACAAACATGTCTGTGTTTCAGGCAGTGACAAAGTTATAGCAGTGTTACAAGCTTTTCTTTTTTCCAGGCAGTGACTCCGTTAAATCACTGTTACAAACTGCCTGTTATCGAGGACGTAACAATGCCAAGTCAGTGTTACAAGCATATCTTTGATCCAGGCAATGTCATTGCTCAATCACTGTCACACACACACACACACACACATCTTTGATCAAGGCAGTGACAATGCTAAATTACGTTATAAATATGTCTTTGTTCCAGGCAGTGGAAAGTGGTAAATCCCTGTCACAGATGTCTTTGATCCAAGCAGTGGACACTGATAAATCAAAGTCATGAACTCGCCTTTGGTGCAGATGCTGGACAGTGCCAAATCATTGTCACAAACATTTAGAGCCACTCCAAACTGCAGTACCAAATTGCATTTCCAATGGTCACAGTTTTTGCTTTTTTTCACAGACTGCATTCAAGTAAATTATCTCCAAATGTTTGAAGCTGTGGTACAGAGCCCAAATCTCATGCATAGCAGTGGAGCATTGAAATTATTGCATATTTTCATCGTGGCTTTAACCCATTAAAGCACTGTACAGTAGTCACTTTAGGTACTATGTGCTTTAACATGTACAAACTCAGCATTTGCCCACGTATTGGATATATGTGTTTTATGTGGTTCTGAAAATATATGTCAGTTAGTTTCCAAAATAACATTGGTCATTGTAATAATGCACAGTTTTTCTGTGATGCCACAACTGAAATTTTAAACATTATTTTGTTGTACTTCAGGCTTCAAAGGAATATTTCATTTGAATTGGTCTAAGGGTTCAAGAAGCTAAAAAGGCAAAGAACACCCTCTTCTTTCAGATCAGTGCATGGGTTTGCTGACACAGACATGCAGACAATACTAGGACAGCTACAGAGAGAGGAGGAGGACCTGTGTGGGCATCGGGGACTGGTGCCTGGCACAGACCAGCAGACATTCCAGATGGCCATCCCCCTGCAGCTGAGGTCCTATTACCAGAAAGTCATGGCCCCAGTCAATTCTGTAAGTGAAATGGGCTGGACACAATTTTTGTGATGAAACTACTCATGAATTTACAATTTTAAGAAACTACAAGTGAATTCGCAATTTTAAGAAACTACAAGTGAATTCACAATTTTAAGACCAAACTAAGAAATGATAATAAAATTAATCTTAAGAAATTAATGGTCAGTCTCATTGCATGTGCCCCTTACTCTTTTTGCAGGTAATGTTGTCCGCAAAGAGGATGTCAGTGGCTGGTGCTGGGGCCTTAAGATCAAAGATGTTGTCTGGTAATGTGGACCGAAGCATACAGGCCTACCACAACATGAACAAATTCTTGGCTGCATTTTTTGAGCATGTTAGAATATGTTCATCGTATTAGATTTAATTTATACGTTATGAAAAACTGTACACTGCTGTGAGAAATCCAAATACCTCTGAATGTTGCCATGTTCAAAAACTTAGTTCAGTTTCCTGAGGTTTTGTTTGCTGGAGAGATATGAAGTAGAATAGAATTTGTGATTTTGAACGCAGGCTGCTAGCATATTTCTAGTGTGTGTGCAATGAAAAGTAGCAAAAGTGCATGTGCTGGCTGCCATCTCTGTCTTTTTGCATACAACAACTTAAGATTTGCTGGTCAGATTTTCCTGAAATTTGATACTGAGGAGTTTTACTAAAATTTATCTATACATTACAATTTTGGTTAAAATCACATGACAAATGTGGATGCTTTACATTAAGAACCCCATGCATTTCTGCATCTTGAGTGTAACTCAGTATAAGAAACTCTCCTTTCCATCAGTCAGGTTGTAAGCTGACATTAATCGCCTGCCTACTAGTCAACTAGTAACATGTGAACACAGATCGCACACCCAAACACAGTAATGTGTACAGTGTTATAGTAACTGATGAAAGAATACAAGCAGGGACCAGACATAACACTGACTCATACACATATGCATTGCATTGAACAATCAAGGTGTTTACTAACTGTATCATGATTGTAAGAGCAGATGTAAGTTGGTCATGTTATAAGTTGGGGAGCATCACTATAGTAGTAACTTCTTCTTTAATTCATCTGGTATTCAAAATATTTAAACAAAATTAACAGTGGCATTAGAGTTGTTATACTATGCCCACTTTTCCTAACTTGTTACATTACATGGTCATCACTACCACCATTCTTCTTGATGTTGGGCCCAGTTTGCCTGATGTGTGTCTTACAAACAGAACTTATCTTTAAAGTATCTTTTTCATCTAGGCTGGTAATTAATTTTGGGGGAATCCTAACAGAAGTCCTTCAACATGTTCCATCTAGTTTTCTTGTTCATTGAAATACATAAAAATGTAGTAAGCTTATGTGCCTGCTGTATGTGTGTGCATCACAGACAAGGCCAGTTACGAATTTCTTGAGAACATATGTGCAAAAGAACAGGACTTTTGATGTAATGGACATGAAGATGAAGGATCTAGGTTGGAAATAAAACCATGGGATTCAAACCATTGTCACTGATGACTCTAAAAGGAATATAATAGTAGATCAGAAACAAGTACTGAAAATCTGGGACATTTATTTTGCAGAGCTCCATAACTAACCTAATCAACTGGAAAGCCTAGTAGTTGAACCTCAAGAGGAAGAAGATGCAGACAAGAAGTGCCCTTACCTTTTGTAAAGTGAAGTGGCGAAAGCTATTAAGGAGGTAAGGGATAAGAAGGCTACAGCAGATGTTGATACACCTGGGTATGTACTCAAACTGATGGGAGAAGATAGTCTCAGAAGACTAATGACACAGTTGATCAACATCATATATGGAAATGGACAGTGGCCAAAGGATTTAATTGAAGTTGCAGTGATTGCCTTAAAGAGGCCAAAAGCTACAAAATGCTGGGACAATTGCAATTATAGCAAATATAGTAGCAAGGTTACTTAGAAGAAGGAATGAAAGGAAAATAGAGAATGTTCTGGGAGAAGATTATTTTGGATTTAGAATAGGAAAAGGGACAAGGGATGTATTTGGGATGCTGAGAATAATATCAGAATGAACTTTGGACATAGAAGAGGAATTGTGTGCATGCTTCTTAGACTGGGAGAAGGCATTTTGACCGAGTAAAGTGGATAAAATTAGTGCAGATCGTAAGGGGAACAGGCATCAAGTGGCAAGAAAGACTGATTTGCAAATTCTACATGGAACAAGAGCTAAAGTACAACTGGACCAAGGAGAGACAAGAAGTTAGAAGACTGGGAGAGCAGTCAGACAAGGATGCTGTTTGTCACTAATTCTGTTCAATTTGTACAGTGAATACCTTACCAATAAAGCCCCTGAAGGATTTGGAGACTCTAAATAGGAGGACAAGTAATTCACACTGTGAAATATGCAAATAATCTTGTGCTACTGGGTAAGGAAGAAACAGTGTTAGATATATATACTGATTGAAATTGGAAGATGCTGTGGAATGTAAATGAATGTGGAAGAAAAACTCAGTTATAAGAATCTTAAGGCAGCTATCTCCAAAACAGTTACGACAGATTAAAAACAACTGGAGAATATGTAATATTTCACCTTGGGTACCATGATAACAAATGAGGCGCAATGCACACATGAAATTAAATCCATTTTTACCATGGCACAAGCAGCATTCGAAAGAAGAAGACTCTTTTCAACAGCAAATAGGACTTAAATTTAAGAAAGAAACTAGTAAAATGCACACCTTGAGCATAGCTTTGTATGGGGCTGCAACATGGAAACTTAGGAAAGAAGGTCAGAAATACCTGGAAAGTTTTAAAGTGTGGTGCTTGAAAAGGATGGAGAAGATCAGTTGGACTGATCATGTGAGAAATAAAGAAGTATTACATACAGTCAAGGAGGAAAGGAATATCATACAAACATTTAATGGAAGGCTGACTGGATTGGTCACATCTTGTGCAGGAACTGTTTCCTAAAACATGTTACTGAAGGAAAGATAGAGGGAATGATAGCAGTGATAGGAAGAAGACGTAAGTAGCTACTGAATGACCTGAAGGAAAAAAGAATATGCTGGAAATTAAAAGAGGAAGCATTAGATAACACTCTGTGGTGAACTCACTGTGGAAGAGGCTAAGGACAGAATACAGAAAGAATGGATGCATAATTGAATGAGTGAGTGCTAAGTTCCTCTGACAGATCAAACTATACCATGCATTGTAGATTTACCCCAATAAAAAAAAGTAAAAACCAAAAAGAATTGAAGTGCATGATGTGACAGTCCATGTAGCTGATAAAATAATTATACAAGACTTTGATGTTGCAACCCCAGTTAAGAAGGTTGGCCTGGCCCAGTCCTTTCTAGAGAAGACCAGAGCCAAATTTTGATGCAGGCAGTTGCAGGTCTGGAATATAAGACTAGAGTGACATGCAGTCAGGCAAGCTAAAATACAGGAAGATCTGAGGTGAGGAGAAGGTTGGAGGGGAGAGAGGGTTGTGCAGACTGTGATCTTAGTGCCTAGTGCAGGTCTGTGTCTAAGCTGTAGCAAAGTGTGAGTGTCACTTGTTGTTTGACATGTTACCTACTGATATCTACAAGAGAAATACATTTATTCTATGTGAAGAAACTTTAGTTATGATAATGCCATAGTCCAAAATGTAACAACCTGTCATCTTCTTCTCTTCCTCTACAGTCCTTGCTTCACTGCTGTATTGTAATGGTGCTCTATAAGTCTGTCTTGTCATTTCCATTGATGTGTAGGGTGAACATGCTGTCATATTGTTTCAGGCACTCAAAGATTTGGATTATGATGTGAGAGAGAAGACATCTGTTGAATCTTTGCTTGACATTGAGTTTACAGAAATCTTCAACAAAGGAATCCTGTATGCAGGTTAGGCACATTCTCAACCCAGTACATGTAGGTATTTTGAACATGAATGCCTCCCCTAAGCCTGTTCTTATGTTTCAGATACCGGTCACTCCTTCGACAATGTTCTCTTCTATGGAAATGAGTTTACATTGGCAACATTTGACATTTTCCTGTTCTTCTTTGTGGATATGCTTTTCCATGATTTCCTGCTAGCAGCCATTATCACGGCAGCCTTTGCAAAGGTCTGTATGATACAGTGTGTAGGTAGCACAATAGTCACAAGCAAATTAAACTTATGACTTCATATTTGTACAACCAACAAAATGTAGAGCATTTGAACCTTCAATGTTCTGAACTTTTAATGTTGCAGGCATGTGCAGTATTCATTCTCTTCTGTGACTGCAGGATGAGCAAAATGTTTTTGTCACTATAGTCAAGCTTAGACTGTCTGTCCCCCTACTTTCCCCACTGAATCAACTGTATTCTGCTATGCTAGGTGACTGTCAGGTTCATGCAGTCAATTGAGTTGGTGCTGTGTGCCTGTATTACTATTAGTGCAACTTTAGAAACTTATTCCACCCATCCACTCACAGTGCTTTCTATATTTTGCCTGGCTTGTGGAGTGGTAATTTTTAGGAAGGTAATAGGAAAAAATGTATACATATGCAGCTGGTTTCATTGCCATATTGAATCAGCTTAAGGTATGGTTGTGGATTATTGAAAATTGTACACATATTTATTGTAGTTTTGGTGGCTTGAATATTCCTTCCTAATGCTGATGTTTGTATTGGTGCATTAGGTAAAGACAGCACATTAATGCAGCATCACTGCTTCTTTACTCATGTTACACTTTCTTTTCATAATTTTAATTTCTTGGATTCAGTGTGTGCTGGAAATCTTGGGTCTAAAACATACCTGTTGTTTACATGTTGCCAGCTTCCTTACATGAATTCTTTTGGTACAAAACAACAAACTACTTTTGAGCCTTTTTAACAAGTTAGTACTGAACCAACTCTTATGTTTACACCAAACTGGAGGTACAGAAAATAAACCATGAAGCAAAAGGGTCAGCTGTCATGTTGCACAACCAGGCAGCCCTTCAGCAGTGCTCTGTATGATATGCAATACAGAATTTCTAAACCACCAAACATTAATTCATTCTGCATAAAAACCAGTGTTGTGCTTATCACCTAGTCTGCCTTACACCTCAAGGAATAGGTCTGGTCTTTGAATTCCACATCAGACTATTCCAGTCTACCCCCAAAATTAATATTCTGAATGTGTTTTGTACTTGCTGGGTATAGGCTTCCATCTGTCACACACACATGATGAACTTTGAGCATAAAACTCTCTGCTACCTTTGCATGCCATAAGCAGATTAATTTGTAACACAGTATCAAGTAGATGGAATCCCCTGTACTGTATATCACTGTGTTAGTAAAAACATTTGCACAAGTATTCACAGATCATCTTCATAATAAGGAAACAATAAATGCCAACTAAATCTCCACTGACTGACTGACTAACAACTGACTCACTCCACAGGGCCAAGAGTTCTGCAGCTAGTGAAGAAATTCCCACATTTTGTGGGACTCAGAAGTTCATTACCATATTCACACTTGTCCCTGTCTGGAGCCACATCAATCAAGTCCAGGCCTCATCCATGTCTTCCTATTTGTTGAAGAAAATTTTAATTTTTGTTAGCTTAGATATTCCATTATGTGGCTTAGTATTGCACATGGGTATGTAACTCCGGCCAACACAACTCTTTATTAATATCATTAAATCTTCTAAATGCAATGACAGTATGTTTCAACCCATGTTCAGTTCATCTTGAGGCTAATATTCACATAAAACAAATAACAATTGTATGGTTCATCACATGTAACCAGTTTGAGATCTCAATCTGAACTCAACGTGTAATACTGTTTTCACTGGAAATTGCAAAGTTAAAAACCTTAAAATATGTGACAACATATTAATGCTAAAAATAATACCACTTTTGAGGATTTCTGACATCCTGTAGTCTCTTCCCTGTAGAGTCTGGTTTTTGATTCCGGTGACATACAGCAAAACAGTTGTGATATGTGTTTGTAAGAATGTTTGATGGTGGGATGCACTGAAGCAACATGTACACTGTGATATTCATTTCTCATATCATGACATACACCTGGCAAGGTCTGTGTTTTCCAAGTGGTCTCCCTCCCTCAGGTTTCCCCATTGGAAGCCCATGTGCACCTCACCAATCCACTATACACACCCTGCCAATTTCATTCTCCTTAATCTGATCACCTGAATCATATTTCATGAGGAGTACAGATCATAATCATCATTATGTGATCTCCAGCAGTCCTTTAATACCTCATTCATTTTAGGCACACATACCTTCCTCA
>Ga0123353_10005265_pt1 | contig 16917 bp, 7 predicted proteins | sample TergutLab28metaG_3_FD_92763 | JGI IMG/M metagenome (GOLD analysis project Ga0123353, IMG submission 92763) | Labiotermes labralis P3 segment gut microbial communities from Petit-Saut dam, French Guiana - Lab288 P3 | ecosystem: Host-associated > Arthropoda: Insects > Digestive system > Gut ...
ACACCTACAACGGTCAATTGGTTTATACAGCGGAATTCACAAAAGACGGATATATTTTGCGTGGCAACTATGAATTAACAGACATCGAATGGCGCGCGAATGCTTTAATTCCGACCTTTGATTTGGCGACGATTGCACCGATTTCCGACCACAAAATGACCTTGGCGCCGGTTGCTTTTGCCTGGCCGGTAAACGGAAGGGGAGACATCACATTTGACTTCTTGGCATTCAACGAAACCGCACCAGGCGTATACACGCACGAGATTCGAACAACAACAACAGTCATGGAAGTTTGGAATAACCAGGCAACATTACTTTCCATAAGTGCCACCGCAAACTCGCCCGAATTCACGGTTTCCATTGTCCGAAGCGAACGAACGCTTTCATTCATGTACCTTATCGACTCGACCCAAATCTATTACGCGACGTATACGAAAGTTTAGAAAAAGCCCTGAGGGGCTTTTTCTTTATAAACAATTATTACCATTCTACTTCGCGAACATAATCTTTTCGTTGTTGAACAATCTTGTGAGAAGCCAAACCAACACGACAACAAACACAAGGTTGGAAACAATTGTGATGATGATGTTGAGGAGCACCGCCTCCAATGATATTATCGCTACGATGCACGATGCCGCGTTGTATACGGGTATCAAGTAATGCCAAAATGCGGTTGGAATCCCGACCATTGCGGTTAACATTCCGATTACACCGAATACGAACATCAGGGGGGTGACTATTGCGGTTGCTTCCTTGATGTTTTTTGCAAAGGTTGATGCCGCAGCCATTATGGAAACTATAAACAACACTGTTACCACCATCACGCAAAGCAATAGTGCGATATTGGTAAACCCGTACATTGCAAACGGAGACCTGCCGTCAAGTAATGATTCACCAAGAAGCTTTGGCAATGACGCCAACACCCCGACAAAAGCACCAACCGCACTTATAATGGCAAGTATAGACAGCGAGGCAATCTTGCCGATAGCAATGTGACCGCGTTTGGTGGGGGTTACAAGCAACGTCGCCATCGTCCCGCGTTCTTTTTCGCCAGCAATAGATTCCGGTGTCACAGTCACGCAACCAAGGGCAAGGAACATCAAAAGCATCATCGGAATAATCATTGCGATGAAACCCGCGATTGCTTTGTCTTCGTCAAGTACTTGGATTATCGGACTTGCAAATGGTGTTGGGGCAAGTGTTTCTTGGAACATATAAAGCGCAGGCCAAAGAACACTGTTAAATGCATAATACGAGTTTGAATCGGACGGGTTGTAAAAGATTTGAACCTCGGGCAGGGGAATCGCCCCGCTTTCTATAGCTTCCATAAAATCAACGTCAAACACCAATACCAAATCCACTCCGCCGGTTTTAAGCAATTCTTTTTTCGCGTCCAAGTCACCCGCAGTTATTGCCTTGAATGCAAATTTATGCTCAAGCCCGCCTTCCGTGACCGGGGCGGCAATTATGGTCGGAATTTCAGCGGGCATGCTGTCCAAGTTTACAACGTAAACGGTATATTCCCGCATTTTGGCTTTATCATTGTCTTCGTGCATCATGCCGCCCATAAGCGAATACACGATGAATAAAACAATACCGGGTGACAAAAGGGCAAACATCATGGTCGGGCTTTTGAAAAACCGCATAAGCTCGCGATGCATTATTGTGAATATGTTTTTCATGCCGATTCCTCCTTTACAGTTTTGCCAAAGATATCAAAGAAAGCGTCTTCCAACGACTTCCCGGCGCATACCTGTTTCAACGTGCCTTCTGCAACCATTTTGCCGTTGATAATAATGCCGACACGGTCGCATACTTTTTCAATAAGCGCAAAGATATGCGTGGAAACGATAATGCATTTGCCTTGTGCCTTTAGCTCAAGCAAAAAATCCGTAACAGTCTTTGCGGTTAACACGTCCAAACCATTGGTTGGCTCGTCGTAAATGATAACTTTTGGGTCATGGCAAAGCGACACCGCCAAAGAAACCTTTTGTTTCATGCCCGTTGACATTTCGCCAACTTTGACTTCCGCGAATTTGTTCACACCGAACTTTTCGAACAGTAATGCTTTGCGTTTGTCGCGGTCTTCCGGACTTACACCGTGCAATGACGAATAGAAATTATACAAAAAGTTCGGCGTAAAGGTTTCGTCAAGTTTTAATTCAGACGTCAAAAAAGCAATACTCTTCCGCACTTCGAACGGATTGGTTTTGACATTTGCACCGCAAATTTCCGCCTCGCCTTCGTCCGCTTTAATCAATGTGGACAGAATCCGCAAGCTGGTCGTTTTGCCCGCACCGTTGGGGCCCAACAACCCGTAAACTTCGCCCGCAAAGCATTTGAAACTTACACCGTCAACCGCCACCTTGGTACGCTCGGTCGTTTTGTCAATTTTCATTTGCTTTCGGCTTTTAAGAAATGTTTTTCGCAAACCGTCCGCTTTAATCAAGTGCTCCATTCATCCTCCCTTTTTGATAATCACCGGAAACACTATAGCATGAAAATCAAAAAGCAACACTTTTATCAAGCAAAGAAAACGGCTTGACAATGGTGTCGTATAAAGGTTACTGTGCCGTAACGTGTGCTTGAAAATACAATAAAGTTTAAGAGGAGAGAAACAATGAAAACGTTGACAAGGTTTATGCTGGTTTGTGCAATCATGATGTTCACTTCGTTCAGTTTGATGGCTTGCGGTTCCGGCTCCGGAAGGAAAAGCGGGGATGACACCGGCGGTGGGGGAAATACCGGGGGCGATGCAATTATGCGCGCACTTGCCATTGACAGTTATGTTCAAAGTCTTGCAAGCAATAATGATGTCGTAGAAAATTGGACAAGCGATTACGATTATGGTCGCGACATTGAAGTGCTGGCGGAAGCACCATCCGGCGGACTTAATGGTGGTTTTAACTGGACTGCGCCGGCCGGGTATTCAGAGCAGTATGAAAAAGTCCAACTTGAAATGTCGCAAACGGATTTGGCGTTATGGGGCAATGACCCTGTTGCTTGGCTTGGAAATCTTGTAAAAATCAATCCTGTAAGCCATCAAAACGTGTTCGGGCAAATTGTTGGATTACCGCGTGCCCAGCAAACAATTTCAATCAACCTTGCAGGTGCGACAGGGATTGGCACGGACTTGTCGACTACTGTGAACTCGACCCGTTCGTCTGTTGAAAACGGGATAAGCGAATTGGTGGACAGAACTCATGTTCCAGGCGCACAGTTGCCGTTTGTTTATTCGGCGCATGCGTTTGAAGTTAATTCACAACAAGACGTAGGCTTGGCGCTTTCAACAAATACTCGTGGCGGTTTTGGCCCGTTCAAGGCAAGCGTTGTAGGGTCGCTTAATACCAAAGAAGGTGAAAAATTTACTACAGTTGTCATTACAATTAAACAAGTGTACTATACACTAAACGTTGACTATCCTGTCGGCAGGGGGGCATCCGGCTTTTTCACCGATGACGTGACATTGCAACATATGCAAACCGCTTTTGGGGTAAACGAAGTCCCTGCGTATATTGATTCGGTGTCGTACGGCAGAATAGCAACTGTTACGATTTCGTCAACACATTCTTATAATCAACTTATGTCAAAACTACAGCTTAATGCAAGTGTCGGACAAGTTTTCAGTAGTGAAAACACTATGGATTATTTTAACAACATATCAGACTCGTATACAGATATGAGTTACTTTATTTACGGCGGTTCTATCGAAGATCAACAAGGCGCCATCGGCTTGTCAAATTTTAACGACTTGCTTGATGCTTTGAACGCCCCTTACGACCCGACAAAAAACGTCGGCATGCCGATTTCTTACACCGTTGCACATCTTGGTGACGGTACAAGGGCACGTGTAGGTAACGCGGATACTTATTATACAAAGAAGTTGGTTCCGATCCCCGTGCAAAGTGTTTCGTTTGAACCAAGTTTCAGGGAGCAAATGATTGATGGCGTCATGATTGGTGAATCTTATATAATTGGCGGAGTTCGCAACCCGGTCGAGGCTGTCCTTTACCCAATTACTTTCAGATTTGGTAACGCAAGTGCGGAAGTCATAACATCATCTGACAGTGAATACTTGGCAATTTTGGGGAACATCGCAACCATACGAATGGGTCCGGATACAGGAGGGCAGTGGCGGCTTACCATTCATGACCGCACAAGCAGTATTGGGGAACAGATTCACCTTGTCGTCGAAGCCGGCGGGAAAATCGGTGAAATCCGTAATATCCAGGCAATGATTCGGTCATATGACGTGACGTTTTATTTCAATAACCCTGCTCCGCAACCGGGTATGGTTCATAATACTTGGTCAAGCGAACTGACGGGCAGAATTATAAACGTTCCGACAGAAGTACCGCACCGTGACGGCTATCGTTGGCTTGGATGGTTCTTGGATGCGGAAGGCACGGTTCCTTTCTTCCCGCAAACAATAATCCAAAGCACTACTACCGTGTATGGCATGTACGAAGAAATCATACCGGATATGTGCGTGGTGACGTTGAAAGGCTTCTATTGGAACGGCGACAGTTCAAGCGACCGCACAATCCAAACGGAACAAAACACGATAATCCCGGCGTTCCAAAGCCCGTCACGCGCAGGCTTTACATTTGACGGATGGTTCCGTGATGAAGAGTTTACGCAATCGTTTTCTGTAACAAGTGACACTGTAGGTAACGCAGCTGAATTGGTACTGTTCTCGAAATGGACAGAATTACTGCCAAGCAGTGTTAATTTACAATTGACATCAGGAAAAACTACGGATTTGCTTCCAAGAGAACGTTTAACATTGACTGCCCAAATGATTGGCACCCCTGAAGCATTGGAAGGCAGACATATTATTTTCGATTTGGGTAGTGAGGTTGACCATGACAGCGTGGCTCTTGTGACAACAGCACCGGGCGTGGCAACGATAACAGTAAGAGACGACATTTCTACATACACCGGCGGACCGATTACAATACGCGCAACGGCAAGTCACAGTAATGTTTTTGCCGAAATAACAATCAATATAAGTACAGGTTGGACTTTTGTTTACAATGCGACAAATTTCAATAGCATAAGAGACTACCTAAGTGCAAATTACATCCTTATTGATAATATTAACTTGAATACTTTCGCGACTTGGACACCGATTGGCGGTACAGAAGGAACAGAATTCACCGGCACTCTTGAAGGGAATAATAAGTCGGTAACAGGTTTCATTGTATCTGCTCCGGGCACAAATTTTACTGCGGCTAGGCATTTTGGTTTGTTTGGCGTTGTAGGTGCATCAGGCATTGTAAAAAATCTTACTGTTGAGGGCGCGTTGGAAGGCGCGGCCCAGCAATCGGGTTCTGCCGTTTACGCCGGATTAATTGCGGGGACTAATCGTGGGCGAATTGAAAACTGTACCACGAACGGCCGCGTCAACGTGGAACGAAGGGAAGCGCGCGCAGGCGGTGTCGTTGGGCGAAATGCGGGAGCGGGCGTAATCACTGGTTGCCGTAACAGGGCGCAAGTACGTTCAAGGGGCTATACAGGCGGTATTGTCGGTATAAACCGCGCAACGATAACCTTGTCTTCAAACTCCGGCAGGATTATTTTCAAGAGCAATACTAATGCCGAGCTTTCAGCATCGTCAGACAGAAGGTATGTTGGCGGTATTGCTGGGACGAACGAAACTGACACAATAGTCGCAACCATAAGCAGATGCTATAATCTTGGTCAGGTTGAAAGCGAAACACGACAAGTATGGATGGGGGGTATAGTTGGCGGACTTCAATCGGGTGAAGTATCGGACGTTTATAATGTTGGGCTAGTGTTCCTGTCTGACGGTAACAGGTATACCGCTATGGGCGGGATTGCGGGGATTCTTCGTAACAACTCTATCCTTCGCAACGCATATAACTCCGGTTGGATTGTCAGGAAGTCAAACACGACCCACGGTCACCACGGCGGAATTCTAGGCGACGGCGACAGCACCGTGCAGAATATCACTGCTTCCAATGTTTCCAATACGCACTATATGCTTGGAAGATACGAGCGCGGCGGAACTGTTCGTGACATAAACGGTTGGTATGGCACCAACGACGTCAACGCAAGATTCAGGTCATTTGCGCGCAACAACCACGGTCACATAAATCTTGGCGCAAATTGGACGACAGCAGGGGCGACCGCCGACATTCCGTTCCGTTTGGTGGACAACCCGCACGTTGCGTAAAAATCGATTCAAATAACCATTACTTTCCCCCTCAAAATCCTTTTGCCTTTCGACAAAATAGTGCTACCATAAACTATGTTTTTTCAAAATCTTTTTGAAAACTTGGCGTTACAGCTTTTGTTTTGTGTCGGCATTATTTCCGTGCTTGGTCTTGTAATATGGCAACTTAACAGGGCGTTGTTTAAAATTCTTGGTTGGAAAAAGGGCAGAAGGATTTTCCTTTCAACGGGTTATATGGGCGTGCCTGTTCACGAATTCGGACATGCGTTTTTTTGCGTGATTTTTTTGCATAAGATTGTCGAGGTCAAGTGGTTTCAACCGAACTCGAAAGACGGTACGCTTGGATATGTTCGGCATAAGTACAACAAGAAAAACTTTTATCACCAAATCGGGAACTTTTTTATTTCCATTGGTCCGCTTTTGTTCGGAAGTTTGGCTATTATTATTCTTATGTTTTTATTGGTGCCGAATTCCGGCATCGTCGCCCACGCAAGTAAAGTAAGATTAAGCGGCGAGTCCGGCTTTTTACCAATCATCACGGATTACGGCAACGTGTTGGGCAAAGTTTTCCTTGCGGTGTTTGATTATCACAACCTTATCAATTTCCCATGGTGGATATTCATTGTTGCGGCGTGTTCAATTGCGATGCACATGGATTTAAGTTGGGCGGATATCAAAGGGATGATACGCGGGTTGATTTATATTGTCGTTATCATGCTTGTCTTGAATGCAATCTTGGTTCTTGTATACGTGAAGGCGTCGCGCGCGATAACCCGCGGGTGTTTATGGTTAAGTGTGTCCGTTGTAAGTTTCATGGCACTTGCCGTATTACTTTTGGGGATGCTTGTATTAACTTGCTTGATTATAAAGACAATAAATGGTAGAGTCAAAAAACGACTTGGGATAAGTGGCGGCAAGCCCGTTACAGGGGCGTCGACAACCGCACCTGCAGTTGCAGAAAGGCGCGGTATGTAGGGATAAGGATGGGGGGATTACAAATGAAGAAACTGACACTTGTTTCGCTGGCATTCGTATTTATGCTTTTTGGCATAGTACTTGTTGCCTGTACAAACAATGATCCGACGCATAAATTTGAAGATCCAAAGATTACAACTGTCCCGGTTGCGTCAGGTTTAGTGTATGGTGCACCGCTTTCAAGCAGCACATTGACGGGCGGTGTGGCAAGTTTTAACGGAAAATCAATCGACGGAACATTCGCGTGGGAAGACTCGAGTATCATTCCGAACGTAAGTAACATAGGTTATAACGTTAAATTTACCCCTGAAGACATAACAAAATTTACACCTGTTACAATTCCAAATGTTGCAATCACAGTTACAAAAGCAACCCCGACTGTTATCAGAAATCCGGTCGCATCGCCAATTGAGTATGGGCAAAGCTTGTCGGCGAGCACTTTTTCGGGTTTCCAGACAAGTGTTTTGGGGCAGTTTACTTGGGCGACCCCAAGTCACATTCCGGAAAGGAATAATGACGGCTTTGATGTGATATTCGTACCGATTAACTCGAGCAATTTGAATTCTGTGGAAATAGGAAAAATCGATATCACTGTTAACATTGGACCGCAATCACCTTTGAGCGTGAACCAAGTACTTGGAAAAACCAAAGATGACGAACCTTTTCAGCTGGGCACAACCGGCGGAACCGGGACAGGCGCGGTAACGTATGAGGTAGTAAGCGGTCCGGCAACAGTAACGTCCGGCGGGATGTTAACAATACTTGGTGCCGGCAATGTTGTCGTACGTGCAACAAAGGCAGGCGACAACAATTATCGACCCGTAACAAGCGCTAGTCGTGAAATCACAATTGGCGGGGCAGACCAAGATGCACTTGTAATCGGCGAAGTTGTGGGAAAAGTCTTTGGTGATACACCTTTCCAACTTGGCTTGAGTGGCGGAAGCGGAACAGGCAACGTATATTTTGAATTGGTAAGCGGACCAGGAACAGTGACTTCCGGCGGACTGGTAACAATTACGGGGGCGGGCAGTATTGTTGTTCGGGTTACCAAGATTGGCGACATCTTTTACAACCCTGCCACAGGCGAAAGCACAATTGCGGTTGGCAAAGCGAACCAATCACCTTTGGTGGTCAATGCGGTGGCTGAAATACTTGGTCCCGGACTTTATTTACTTGGTGCAACCGGCGGAAGCGGAACAGGCGGAGTAACATATGAATTGGTAAGCGGCGATGGAACCGTGACGCCGAACGGGCAATTAACAGTTCTTGTGGCTGGTGACATTGTTGTACGCGCAACAAGGGCAGGTGACAACAACTTTAACCCTGTTACAAGCGCTGACCGCACAATTATTTTTGGCAAAACAGCCCAAGCCCCATTGGTTATCGATGAGATAGACAATGCAATAACCTTTGGAGACGAGCCGTTGCAACTGAGCGTTCAAGGCGGAAGCGGAACAGGCGCGGTTTCATTTATTCTGATAAGCGGTCCGGCAACGGTAAGTTCGGATGGTCTTGTAACAATTCTTGGTGCCGGTTCGATTGTTGTGAGGGCCGAGAAGGCTGGCGATGACAATTACAACGCGGTTGCCAGTGCCAATTTGACAATTGTTGTTAACAAAGCGGAACAGGTGGAGTTAATAATCGACAAGGTAATCGGGCAAGCTTTTACTGATTATAATCCAGAAGAGCCTTTCCATTTCCAACTCAGCACAACTGGCGGAAGCGGAACAGGAAACGTAACGTTTGCACTTGTACGCGGACCGGCTATTATAACTTTTGATGGCTATGTAAAAGTTACTGGGGCTGGGGCCATTTATGTAGTTGCAAGTAAGGAAGGTGACGACAATTATTACGCGTATAGGATAATGTTTAGTTACTTGATCTTTATTGAAAGAGGGGAGCAAGAGGCGTTAATAATTGATGCGGTTACTGGAAAGATTCTTGGTGATGCACAATTCCAACTTGACGCAACTGGTGGAACTGGGATGGGTAACATAACTTATGAATTGGTAAGCGGACAAGGTGAGGTAACGTCAGACGGATGGGTAACTATCCTTGGTGTTGGCAGCATTGTCGTACGGGCAACAAAAGATGGTGATGACAATTATCATTCTGTTACGAGTGCTGACCTGACAATCGTTATTGGCAAGGGGGATCAGGAAGCGCTTGCGATTAGCGAAGTTAAGGGAAAAATCTTTGGCGATGTACCTTTTCAACTTGAAACGACAGGTGGAAGCGGAACGGGCGAGATCTTTTACATACTTGTTGGCGGTCCAGCGACAGTGACAACTGGCGGTTTGGTTACAGTCCTTGGAGCTGGCGAAATTGTTGTAAGGGCAACAAAGGCTGGTGACGACAACTATCTGCAAGAGATAAGTCTTGACCGCATTATTGTTGTTGAAAAAGCGGATCAAGTACCTTTAGCTGTGAACTCAGTAATTGGAAAGACCTTTGGTGACGCGCCTTTCCAACTTGGTACAACAGGCGGAAGCGGAACAGGTGCAGTCTATTATTTCATTATAAGCGGTCCAGCAACAACTACAGTTGGTGGTCTTGTAACAATCCTTGCGGCGGGTGACATCGTTGTGGGGGCAAGCAAGGAAAATGATACGAATTACTATTCGACCGTAAGTGACGGACTGGTAATAACAGTCGCTGCGATTCAATTGTCGGCACCGACTAATCCTGTAATAACTCTTCCGAATCCAAGCGGTAACAACTTCAGGCTGGCATGGTCTGGCGAAATATCGGAATTCATAAAATATATCATCGAGGTCAATGAAGTGGATATTACAGCAGGTGTGAGCATAAATAACAACGCTACGTTCGATATTGGCAAATTTATGACACAGCCAGGAGCATACACAATCAGAATAAAAGCTGTACCCGCCAAGCCTGTTTATCTTGATCTTTTCGGTCACGTAGGGTCGGGATGGGTAGCTGCTACCTATACTGTTGCGCAACCTATGAGCGTTCCAACAGGTCTTTCATATAGCTCAGGTACGCGCGTGCTGTCGTGGGATGTGATGGATGGTCGTTACGGAAGTAGCAGTTATTATTATGGAACGATCGGGGATCGACAGTTTTTTGGAAATGGTACTAGCGGCAGTTCGAGGCAAGAAATAGACATTGGCGCAATAGGTCTTCCTGCGGGCACATATCAGGCAAGAGTTAAAACAAATGGTTGGGTTGATGGAAACACAATTTATCTTGGTTCGGACTACTGTGCACCAATAAATGTTGTAATCACATAGAATGCGCATAGAAAAACGCGGGCTGGTCGCCACGCATATACTTAATTATACAAAAATAACCAAGATATGTCAAACGATGCAGGTTATTTTATCATACCCTTTTTTGGGGTTGGGTATTGACTTTTTTGTGTATCTGTGATAAAATCCCCGAAAGAAAATATTGAGGGGATCACGATTATGAGAGTAAAATCAGGATTCGGAGCAATGAAGAAGGCAATAGTCTTCGTTATTTGTTTGCTGGTAATCGTATATGCAACGATTGCCGTGCTTTTGCTTGATTTTAAGTTTTTTACAAGTTCAGCAGCCAAAGCGGATGACTGGTTGATTTTGACATACAAAAACGTAGACAATGATGGAAACGTTATAGTCGACGCTGAAGGCAGTGCAATTGTTCATACGCAACAAGTTCCTCTTTTTGTAAACCCAAAAACAGGTCTTAAGGAAACAAAAGCAAAGAAAACGCGCTTTGCAAAGGCAAACCTCTTCCAAAACCCGGGGCACGAATTTGATGCCTGGTATATTGGCGGAACAAGATATACTTCAAACTCGTGGTTGCCGGGCGGAATTACCGAAACAAAACTGGATGTATTACCGCGTTGGACAGCAAAGCTTTACCAAATCACATTCGACCCAATGGGTGGGTCTCCTGTCCCTGCACGTGTAATGGTACGCTATGGCGACACATACGGAAGCGTTATTGCTGCGAACAGTCACATCACAAAGCCAAACAGCGATTTTGCCGGATGGTGGACAACCCCTACCAAACCGTCTGACCCAAACGCCGAGGGCGAAATTTTCCCATGGACAAAAGTAACCATAACACAAAACACAACGCTTTACGCACACTGGAATGCGCATGACGGCGGAGTTACTCCTACAATCTACTACGTAAATTTCCACGGCAATGGTCACACAGGCGGTGTAATGCATTCGCAATTCGTGAACAGAGGTGACTCTGTAACACTTAACCCAAACACATTTGAAAGAACCAACTTCCGCTTTGACGGCTGGGCAACAAGCCGAACAGGCGGGGTAGCATATGCTAACGGGGCAACCATCGCAAACGTTCGACGCACTTGGGACCTTTACGCGGTTTGGATTCCTGAATACGTAGACCCAACCGAATGGTACACACTTACTTACGATGCAAACGGCGGTAACGTAGGGGCGCCTTATGCTCAAACTGTTCCTGCAAATACTACAATCGTATTGCCGACATACCACGGAACAAGGGGCACCCAAGTATTCGGCGGGTGGAACACTTGTCCATGGGGAACAGGACCAACATATGCGGCAAATTCAAACTTCCCTGTACATTCCACAATGGTTCTTTACGTAAAGTGGAACGAGGGTGCAACAACACCTGACCCAACATATTGGTTAAGCGGCAGCTGGGCGGGTGAATCACGAGGCTCGGGCGCATACATAGACGGCGAAGGCGAAGTCACCCATGGTAACAGCGGATACTTAACATTTAACGCAGGCACAGGCCGACACATAACAAATATCTCGCGAGGTACCGTTATCAACGGTACCTTGGGCAGTTCTCAAATGATTGGTGTTTGGATTTCAAACATGACAAGCAATGTTAACGTAGTCGCAACTGTTGCAATGAACGCTGTAACACCGGACCCAACACATAACCTAAGCGGTCAATGGTCGGGTACACCGGGCACGGGTGCATCTATCAGCGGCGGCGGACAAATCACGCACGGTTATAACGGCACATTGACATTCAATGCGGGCACAGGCCGACGCATCACAAACATTTCAACAGGAAACGTTATAAGCGGTACATTGGGAACTTCACAAACCATAGTTGTTCAAGTTCCAAACATGACACACAGCGTAGTAGTAACCGCAACAATCGGAGCAACCACAGTTAACCTAAGCGGTCAATGGTCGGGCGCAACAGGAAGCGGCGCATCAATTACAGGCGGCGGTGCATTTGCATACGAAACCACAGGCACAATCACATTTAACGCGGGCACAAACAAACGCGTCACCAATATTTCAACAGGAAGCGTAATAAGCGGCACGTTGGGCGTATCACAAACAATAACAGTAGCTGTTCAAAGCATGACTTCAAACGTAACTGTTACCGCAACCGTTGCAGACGCATTCACTTATGTAACAGTATCATTTGACAGCACAGGCGGTTCCGCGGTATCTGCAAAAACCGTAACAGTCGGACAATCATACGGCACGCTTGGCACACCAACACGAAGCGGATTCTCGTTCGATGGCTGGTTCACGGCTTCAAGCGGCGGTACCCAAGTATTCAGCACAAGCACAGTAACAAACTCGTCTAACCACACCTTGTACGCACGTTGGACGCAAAACGTTGTAAACGTAACAGTATCATTTGACAGCACAGGCGGTTCATCAGTATCTGCCAAAACCGTAACAGTCGGTTCAACCTACGGCACACTTGGTACACCGACACGAAGCGGATTCTCGTTTAACGGTTGGTTTACAGCATCTTCCGGCGGTTCACAAGTAACATCTTCAACCACTGTAACCAATTCATCTAACCACACCTTGTACGCACGTTGGACGCAAAACGTTGTAACAGTAACAGTATCATTCGACAGCGCCGGCGGCTCGGCAGTAAGTGCAAAGAGCGTAACAGTAGGGTCTCAATACGGCACACTCGGCACACCGACACGTTCAGGCTTCTCGTTCAACGGATGGTTTACGGCGTCGTCCGGCGGTTCACAAGTGACTGCGACAACCACTGTAACCAATTCATCTAACCACACATTGCACGCACGTTGGACGCAAAACGTTGTGACAGTAACAGTGTCTTTCAACAGTGCCGGCGGTTCGTCTGTAAGCGCAAAATCCGTAACAGTTGGGCAACAATACGGCACACTTGGCACCCCAACACGTGCAGGTTTCTCGTTCAACGGTTGGTTTACGGCATCTTCCGGCGGTTCACAAGTGACTGCGACGACTACTGTATCGAATTCGGCTAACCACACATTGTTTGCGCAATGGACACAAACACCACCTGCATCTATTTCTGTAACTGTTTCGTTCAACACTGCCGGCGGTTCCGCGGTATCTGCGAAATCTGTAACAGTCGGCGGACAATACGGCACACTTGGTACAACAACAAGGACAGGCTTTACGTTCAACGGATGGTGGACAGCGTCTGCCGGCGGCACACAAGTAACAGCATCAAGCACCGTAACAAATTCTGCAAACCACACATTGTTTGCACAATGGACACAAAACGTTGTAACAGTAACAGTATCATTCAACACGGCCGGCGGTTCCGCAGTAAGCGCGAAAAACGTTAACGTCGGTTCGCAATACGGTACACTTGGCACACCAACACGCTCGGGCTTTTCGTTCGACGGATGGTGGACGGCATCAAGCGGCGGTTCACAAGTAACAGCAACAACCACCGTAACAAATTCCGCCAGCCACACATTGTACGCACGTTGGACGCAAAACGTTGTAACCGTAACAGTATCTTTTAACGCCGCAGGCGGTTCGTCTGTAAGCGCAAAATCCGTAACAGTCGGTTCAACCTACGGCACACTTGGCACACCTACACGCGCGGGCTTTTCATTCAATGGTTGGTTTACAGCATCTTCCGGCGGTTCACAAGTAACATCCTCAACCACTGTAACCAATTCATCTAACCACACCTTGTACGCACGTTGGACGCAAAATGCTCCTGTAGCCGTAGTTGTGACTGTTTCCTTTAACAGTGCAGGCGGTTCAGCAGTAAGCGCGAAATCCGTAACAGTCGGTTCAACTTACGGCACACTTGGCACACCAACACGCTCGGGCTTTTCATTCGCAGGTTGGTGGACAGCATCAAGCGGCGGTTCACAAGTAACAGCTTCGTCAACCGTATCAACTTCAACCAACCACACTTTGTTTGCACGTTGGACGCAAAACCCTGTTACACCTGTAACCGTGACAGTGTCTTTTAACGCCGCAGGCGGTTCCGCGGTAAGCGCAAAATCCGTAACAGTCGGTTCAACCTATGGCACACTTGGTACCCCAACACGTTCGGGCTTTTCGTTCGCCGGTTGGTATACCGCATCTTCTGGCGGAACATTGGTAACCGCTTCTACAGTTGTATCAACTTCGACAAACCACACATTGTTTGCACGTTGGGCGTAAATCACAATAAAACATATCTTTCAACAGTTTGAGAGGGGTATTGACTTTACCCATAGATTGTGCTATACTTGCTGGTATAAAAAATAAATATAAAAGAGGGTATTATTATGTCACAGACCAAGAAAAGGAAAAGATTTGATTCGCCTTTCCGTCACAACGATGTTCATGTCGAACTTGTTGGCGGAAAATATGTAACCGCAGGAAGACACAGGGAAATCAGAAACCTTGAAGACTATAAAAAAGACACCTATATCGTTGAAAGCGTCAACGGTGATATGGAGTATCTTGAAGGCAGGAACAAAGTAGGAGCAATAGTTGGTACAATTGGTGTAGGTTTGACGGCCGCGGCGGTTGCAGCCGCAATTGCTTTAAGCGGTGGCGGAGACGACGCGCCACAGCAAACTCTTCCTGTAACTCATCCTGGTATAAGCCAACCTGGTCCCGGTGCTACGACTGATCTTCAACCGTATCCTTATCAAGGCATGCACGACCCATACGTGACACACAACAAAAATATTAATGGCGACGTCGGCACAATGTGGGGTTTCATTGATGACAACGGAACAATGCATAACTTTTTCAAGGCAAGCGACGGCAATCATTACTTGTTCAATGATACAAACGGTCAACTCTCTGTACATATCTTCGACATGGAAGCTGCATTCAACAAAGCAGAACAAACACTTCGTGCCGCAGGTCAACTTTCACACAGAGGTACCCAAGAAGACAACGATACAAGGTTTGCAATCCGCAATAACGACCAAGCACCGCAACTTTCACACCTAAGCATTCATGGCGGCGGCGCAGGACTTGGCAAGAGGGCGGCAAAGTTGAACATCAACAACAACTATGCTGTACAACACCGTGTTCAAAACAGAGTTTAATCAACTGTCAACCGAAAGTGATTTGCAGGAAATGCCACGCACCCGCGTGGTTTTTTTGTGTTCGCCTTGACACTTTGGGCGCAAAATGGTATAATATTAAAGAGTTATAAAAGGGGATATATTATGTCACAAGTCAAAAAGAAAAAAAGGATGAACACACCTTTCCGTCACAACGACGTCCAAGTCAGAAGGGTTGCCGGGCGTTACGTGCACGCGACAAGACCCGGAAGCCCGACAAAGGAAATCAAAAACCTCGAAAACTATAAGGGAGATACCTATATTGTTGAAGGCGTCAACGGGGATATGGAATTCCTTGAAGGAAGAGCCAAACCGGGTGCTGTAATTGGTGCTGTTGCTACAGGTTTGGCCACCGCTGCGGTTATAGCGACAATGGCTTTTGGCGGCGGCAAGGAAGCTCCGCCACCGCAACAGGGCTATATCCCTCCTACTATTTCGCATGAACAACAATATACTTCGCCAACCCAAGAACCCGGCGATTTTATTATCCAAGAACCGGAACAAGTCCTGCCGCATGAAGACATTACCTTTAACAACGCATACGTTGACTATGGTATTGTTACTACGGACGGCGAACGCGGCATATGTTGGGGCGTACAAGATGAAGGCGGAAAATGGCATGAATTTTTCAAAAGCGAAGTAACAGGACTTCACTATAAAGCGGACAGCACCGGTAATTATGTACATCCTTATGCTGTTGAACATATTTTCCTGGAGGCCGAAAAGGAAGTCGCAAAAGGTGCTGGTAACATACATCCGGACGACCTTGCAAACGCGGCACGTGCAAGAGGCGGAAATACAACCGTACAAAGCGGAAACGGAAACACAAATGTTGAAGGCGGGAACCAACAAGGCTATGGTCAATATGAAACAATATTTAATTCATATGTAACCGAACAAGGCAACGAAGTATTATGGGGTTTCACAAGTGACAGCGCTGGCAATAACTGGCACAGCTTCAAGTTAATTAACGGCGTGCATTACAAAGACGACGGCAACGGTAATTTCCACGAAGCAGTAAGCGGGGCAAGCATCGCAAACGCATACCAAAAAGCAAGGCAAGAAAACGGATTGTCGCACGATAACAGGCAACCCGCCGGTAACCAACCGCAAAGCAATAACGTAGAAGTCAGAAACCACCCGGTATTAAAAGTAGAAGACCCATACATCACAGACCACATCATGGACGGTCAAGCAGGCGTCTTGTGGGGATTCCAAGTAAACGGCGAATGGCATAACTTTTTCAGGAACAAAGCAACAGGATTGCACCACAAAGACAAAGGCGACGGAAGTTTTACCGACCACGCATATGACGTTGAAGGTATGTTTCAACAAGCCGTAATTTTGATGGGCGACACCATAATCCAAAATATGAGCACAGGTTCGCTTGACAGAGCGTTAAACATGGGCGCGCAAAACTTGGCGCATAATATGCAAGACGGCG
>Ga0123353_10005268_pt1 | contig 16912 bp, 14 predicted proteins | sample TergutLab28metaG_3_FD_92763 | JGI IMG/M metagenome (GOLD analysis project Ga0123353, IMG submission 92763) | Labiotermes labralis P3 segment gut microbial communities from Petit-Saut dam, French Guiana - Lab288 P3 | ecosystem: Host-associated > Arthropoda: Insects > Digestive system > Gut ...
AGGCCCATTGTCGCCGGTTCGGGAACGGCGGGGATGATTTCGAACGCCATGATCTCGGTGATGATCCGGCCGTGGCCCGCGTCGTACGGAACGGGGGTGTTGTCGTCGATGAGGTTGCCTTCCTCGTCCCACGTTTTGCCGCCGTACAGCCGCACTTTCTCGGCCCATTCGCCTTCGTCACCGAAGTCCACCCAGTAGAGATCGTTGCCGTTGACGGCATCGGCGCGGCCGAGCGTCACCCATTCGTTGTTGCGGAACACCTGCACGTCAAACGTTCGCCACGCGTACCCATCGCCATTTCCCATGTTCGGGCAGGTGTCGATCAGCAGGCCTCGAAGCAACTTGGCCTGGCCGAGGTCAACGCCCACCCACTCCTCGTCCGGGTCGCCGATCGAACTGCGAAACCGCGTGTCATCGCCCGATCCGTAGATGCGCTGATCGGTCATGTTTCCTTTGGTCTGGGCATCGTCTGACCAGAAACTGGTTTTCCCAAACGCGACATTCGTAAAACGCTCCTCAAAGAATCCGACGCTCCCCATCTGAAAATAGCCGGGGTCCGAACCGCCAGTCACCTCAATACGCACGCCCCAAATGTCCTTCTCGTTGACGTCATAGAATCCGATGCTGCCGAAGTCTTCGGCGAAGGCGCCCCACAACTCGAATTGCCCACCCTCGGACCGTTGTACGTAAATCTTCCCGCTGGCGCTGCGCTGCTCATGGCCGGCGGTGGCGATCATCAGCGTGCCGAAATCACGCGCCGAGGTCCACGACTCCTGATAGTACATGAGGTTGCTGTCGTTCCGCGCCAGGTACGGAGAACTGTTTTTGTCGCCGCTGGTGCTCCAGTCGAACCAGGCGGCTCCGCCACGCCCGCCGGCGTTCTCCACGTATCCGAACGTATTCGTTCCCACCCTGGGCCCACTGGTTCCGGCAAAACTGGTGAACGGGCACTGCCCCATGGCGGTTGTCGGGACGTCCGCCAGGGCAGGGTTCGACAACAGCAAACCCGCCAGCACCGCGATGTAGCACATCCTCATACTTCGCACCTCGTTTTTATAGAGAAACAATATGCCTGTCCGACAGCGTTCACTGTAAACCGAATAGGCGTTTTTGTCCATGGTTTTCCAATTTTTCTGTTTTTGTGCCATTTTAGGTCTTCGCGCAATTCCGAGAGTGGCATAAGATAATGGGTACGGGACCGAACGGCCTGACGTAAAGGAGACGCCGGGGGACTCGAAGAGAAAATGACCCGCTTCCGAGGCGACGTACGCCATTTTCGTTGAGTTTCATGTCCGGAAGGTCGTTGATGTGGTCGTTCCGTGTTCGAACGAATTGCCAATGAGGTGATCTCGTGAAAGGAATGCGGCGAAAATTCAAGATTGTGCTGTTCATCATTCTCAGCTTCGCGGCCATGTGCTAAGCCTATTGTACAGGCGACGTGTACACGACCCCCAAGCCGAAAAGTGAGGCGAAGCCACGCGTTCCCTCGCGCGTGGCTTTTTTTATGGTTTTTTTGTTACAATGCCGCCATGGCCACCGCCTATATCGCCGATGCCGATCATTACGCCCTGGTGCTCCAGAAGGTGCGCGAGGTCAAGCGGGTGTTGTGGATCGGCACGGCGGACATCAAGGATTTGCACGTCAAACGCGGCAAAACGGCGGAACCGTTTCTGAAAATCCTGGCCGGCCTGCTCAAACGCAACGTGGAAGTCCGGCTGATCCATGCCAAGGAACCCGGGCCCAACTTCCGCGAGGACTTCGACCGCTACCCCATCCTCGCAACGGGCCTGGAGCGCGTGCTCTGCCCGCGCGTGCACTTCAAGCTGATGATTTTCGACCTGGAGGCCGCATACATCGGATCGGCCAATCTCACCGGAGCGGGACTGGGCATGAAGGGCGACCGCACGCGAAACTTCGAATCCGGCGTCCTTACCACCGACCCCACGCTGCTCGAACAGGCCATCCGCCAATTCGATCAGGTCTGGATGGGCGCCCACTGCGCCACTTGCGGCCGAAAGGAGTTCTGCGGCGACCGGATCGAGTGAGGCCGGAAATGGCGTTGACGTTTTGACCGAGTGTGGTATGCTCGCTGTATCGTGCCGAACTGTTTGCGCAGCGATGGTGGAAACCGATTGAGGCAAAGGCAGGTCACTACAAGGAGAAGCGGGTGAAGCGTGCATTGATCGCGGCCGGGATTGCGGCGATGGCGTTGGCGGGTTCGGCGTCGGCGGAGTGGAAGATCGGCGCGGACGTGAATTTTTACTCGTATGACTTTGGCGGGCATTCCGTTCCGATCGGTTCGTTCAATACGACGACGCCTTCCAGCAACGCGTCGTACGGTGGGTCATTCGGATTTGTTTCGGGACCCGCGACGACGGCGTGGAGACCCAACTTCGGTTTCTTTGGCGCCCAGTGGGACGGGCCCGTCGAGGTGTCCACGATTACGCTCAACCAGTTTGACGATACCGCCCAGTTCCGGCCACTGCCGAAGACGGTGTATGCCTACACCAGCACCACGGCGGCCCCGATTGTGATTGAACTGCCCAACAATCGGACGATTACGCAGTTCGATCTGACCCAGTTCAACGGCGGAAAGCCGATCCTTGCCGAAAACTCGTATCTGATGCTGGCGGTGCAGAACTACTGGTCGACCGGCAATACGAACATCGGAATCCTCTCCTACGGTTTCGGTGCCCAGGCCGTCGGTCCCGCCGACGTGAACGTCAACCTCGGCGCCGCGGCGGCACTGTCGCCAAGCAGGCTGAACACCTACTCGGCCACGTGGATGAACGATGGCATGATCGCCACCGTGCCCGACAGCACCCAATGGGCCGAATGGAACAACGGGGCCGCGTTCAACTCGAACGCGTTCTGGCAACGCGACGAGGCGGCCATTGTGACCATGACGTATGACGACGCCGTGGACATCGCGTCCATCGGACTGGGGCTGGCGGCGGCGGGGTCGAATCGCGACTGTCCCAAGTGGGTGACGATCGAAGCGAAACTGGAGAACGGAAAAACCATCTCGCAGCCAGTCCCTCTCAACCCGAATCTGACGCAGTACGGGCGGTACGATCTGGACATTCCGCTGTTTGACGTGGTGCAACTCAAGCTGATCATGCCGCCCGACGACGCGGTTGGAATCGCCAATGGCGGCGAGTCAGCCAACTGGAAGGTAAACGACACGCGCAACTACGGAATCACGGAATTCCAGGCCTTCGCGCCGGTCCCCGAACCGGCGACGATGGTCCTGCTGGTGTTGGGCGGCTTGGCGATGCCGCGGCGGCGCTGATCGGTATTTTCGTTTGAGCACAGAAGATAAGGAGCGATTATGCGTCGTTTGCGATGTTCGGTTGTTGTGGCGGCGGCTGTAATGGCGGCGGGTTCGGTAGCGGCGGAAGGTGTGGAGGTGGCCAATTACAGTTGGTTGCAGCAGTCGCCCAATGTCTTCCAGGCGTTTGCCGGCAGCACCAACGGGGTTGTCGGAAGCACCATGGGTGTGCTGAACAACCTTTACACCAGCGGATACGTGTGGATTCCCAGCACCGCCATGACGGGCGGCGGCACCTCGACGAGCACCGGCACCGAGACGTACTGGGCGGGGATCAAACTGGATCAGTCCCGGTGGATTGATTCGGTGAACGTCCAACTGTGGGCCTGGGGCCCAAACCCGGCGGGACCTTCCCTCCCGTTGCAGGCGACGGTGACGAAGTTTTACGTCGAAGTCAGCAACGACGGTTCGGATTGGTCGAAATCGGTCGCGGTGGATTTCGAAACGCCGCGGAGTTTTACCAAAGGCGTGGACAGCCAGCTCACGGTGTCATTGGACAGTCTGGCGGGCAAGTACCAGTACATCCGCGTCCGGTTCGCGGTGGGCGACTACGCGGGGTACGCCAATTTTGGAGGCCCGGGGCTGACGTTGATTGATCCGCGGGGGCACGCAACGCTTTCGGGGACGGACACGGTCAACTGGGCCAACGCCACGCAGTTTCCCGGCGTGACCGTCAAGGGCAACGGGCTCACGGACGCCTGGAGCGGAAACATCGCGAACATCGGCTGTGTCATCAATGGCGATCTGTTCGACATTGACGCCCAGAACAAGCGCTGGGGCGTCAGCCGGGCCGATTACGGCGATCCCAACCGGTGGTTCGAGATCAATCTCGGCCAGGAACGCACGGTCGGTGAAGCGGTCGGGCTGTGGGATTCGGCCTGGTGCGGAAACAGTTTCCAGGTGGAATACGGTGTAGTGGTCGGCGAGGATGCCATGGGGAACGACATCGTGAACTTCTTCCCCGTGCTTCACCAACAGCCGACCGATGGAGACTACGCGTCCAAAACACAGCCTGGGCAGTCCAGTATCACCGCCTACACGTTCGATGCCGTCGCGGCCCAGTATTGGCGGATTTCCACCATCAGCGGCGTCGCGGACCATGCGCTCTTCAACGAGATCATGCTGCTGGGCCCGGCGGAGACGGTCCCCGAGCCGGTGACGACGGGCCTGCTGGTGTTGGGCGGGTTGGCGTTGTTGCGGCGGCGGTAGGCGATACCGTCTGACAGCCTAGCTGTAGTCGTTTTTGTCCCGTCGGGCACAATAAATTGTGGAATCCGTCGCGGGTGGCTGGATTTTGCTTGCATTCCATAACCGGGCTGCTAGAGTCGAAAAGCAACGATGGAAGCCTCCGCGGCTCACTCCCGGACGCGATTGCGCGGCCGACTTTGGGGACGACACGGACAGGCGCCTCACTGAGGTGACCAGTAACCTATATGGGCGATGATCCTTTCGGGTCGCTCGGGCTTGTCGAGATGCAATTGACCGACAAAGCCCTGTTTGATGCTGCATTTTCTTCTTGTACCACACGGCTGTCGGACTACTCGTTCGCGAACACGTACATCTGGCGGGAGCCGATTCATCTTCGGTGGCGGATGCTGCGTGACTGCCTGTGTGTGTTCGCGAACGGCGACGGCGGGTTGACACTGCTGTTTCCACCGGTCGGGCCCGGTGACATTTCTGCGGCCACTCGGGAGGCGCTGGCGATTTGCGATGCGTATAATCATCGTGCGGGACTGCCGGACAACACGCGGATTGAGTATGTCAGCGCGGAGTTGCTGGAGCGGCTTGGCGGTCCGTTTGACGCGGTGCCCATGAGCGGCGACTACGTGTACGACACCGGGCGCATGATTGATCTTGCCGGCGGCGACTTGGCGTCCAAGCGGCAGGCGAAGAATCGGTTCGCCCGTCGGTATCAGGCCCGGACGGAAGCGTTGGGGCCTCACCACGTTGGGCCTTGTTTGGAGTTGCTGTCGCGATGGCAGGAGCAGTCGGGCAATTTGCCGTGCAAGGTGCTGCACGCGGTGGAGTTCAAGCGGTGCAAGGAAATCGCGGCCACGGGCGAGGCGTTGGCGTGTGCGCGGGCGTTGGGGCTTGCCGGCATGGTGCTGTGGGCGGACGAGCGGCTGATCGGGTTTACGCTGGGGGAAATGCTTACGGCGGACACGTGTTCGATTGTGGTCGAAAAGTGCGACCGCGAATACACAGGGTCGGCACAATACATTTTCAGCGAGTTCTGCCGCCAGTACTGGACGGGAAGCCGATGGTGTAACGTCGGTGATGACTGGGAGTTACCGAGCCTGGCGTGGACCAAGCAGAGCTATCGTCCGTCGGCGAGGATCGACAAATGGGTGGTCCGGCCGGTCCGGCCTGTGAAGGTGGGGTATGTGCCTATGGATCGTGTCGCGGGCGTCTCGCCCGCGCGTCTCGCGGGCATCTTGCCCGCGCTGGGTGGCGAAGTCGGTTTGACGTCTTTCATTGGCTTGGCCAGTGGAGCGCACAACGCGGGCGAGACGCCCGCGTCACGTTGTGCGGGCGACCGCGCCAATTTGCACGATCTGGACGATTTGCTGGCGTTGGAGCGTCGATGTTTCACCAAGCCGGTGGCGTTGTCGCGTCGGCAGATGCGGTATTTGTTGCAGAGTCCGACCGCCCGCGTGCACGTGATTCGCGAGGACGGCCGCGTGGTGGCGGCCGGGCTGGTGCTGCGTCGGAAAACCCGCGCGGGACGGCAAAGCGGACGATTGTACAGCATGGCCGTACACGATGGTTGCCGCGGCCGGGGGCTGGGGCGCGTGCTGCTGGAGAGTTGCCTGGATTCGTTGCGTCGGGACGGGGTGGAGTCGGTGGTGCTGGAAGTGGACGTCGCCAACGCGCCGGCGATTCGGCTTTATGAGCGCGCGGGGTTCCGGCGGGTGCGTCAGATTGACGATTATTACGGTCCGGGGCGGCACGGGTGGAAAATGAAATTTGCATTCGAGAAAAAATCCGCTAACGTTGTCGCGTTAGAGTTGTCGAAAGGATAGGTACGCGATACAATCGCGTCGATCTGTTCTAAACCCGATCTGAAGGAGACTACTATGCGCTGTGCTCGGTTATTGGCTGTTGGTTTGTGTTCGCTGGTGTTGGTCACGGGAGCGTTCGCCCAGGCAAGGCCTGCCGCTGCCGCCAAAACGAGCGAGGTTCTGGGGCTGGTTCCCGCCGGTTCCATGGGCGTGCTTGTCGTCAACAACGTCAAGGCGACCACGGATAACCTGGACAAGTTCCTGGGCGATCTTGGCGTTCCGCTTTCAGGCAGCTCGCTGGAGATGCTGTTGTCGCAGTTGGAAATTGAGGACGGTTTCCGCGCCACGGGCGGTTTCGCGGCCGTCATGCTCGACCCGCAACAGTTCGGGATCGACCTGATGGCGATGATTCAGTCAGAGATAACCGGCGAACCGATGGTGCTGTCGGATACTGCCTCGGGCGATCAGACGCCTCCGGTCGCGATTTATGTTCCCGGCAAGCTCAAGGACTTGCTGGCCGGTCACGATGTCAGCAAGGCGGGCAAGCACCAGAAGGTTGACCTTAACGGCACCGAGGTGTACGTGACGGAACTCAAGAACTACGTGATTTTCAGTCCGACGCCCAAGGTGCTCGACGCCATCGTCGCCAGCAAGAAGGCGATCGTGGCGACGATGACCGCCGAGCAGTCGGCCGCGGTGGTCGGCAGCGACCTGGCCGTCTATTTCGACATGAAGATTTGCGGCCCGATGCTGAGCAAGCTGCTGGAACTCCAGCAGCAGATGATGCAGCGGGACGCGAACGACGCGGCCGAGATGATCGCCGCCCAGTTCAGCAACATGATGTCGCAGACCCAGCGCGAGGCGCTGGAGCAGGCCGACTCGTTCATGCTGAGCGCCAAGTTCGTCAAGGAAGGCCTGGTGTTCGAGGAGTGGATCGCGCTCACCAAGGGCAGCGACGCCGCCAAGGCCAACGCCGAGCTCAAGCCGCTGGGCAAGGGCAAGGAACTGGACCGGCTTCCGGCGAAGAATTACATCCTCGCCATGGACGGCATGTGCGCCAGCGGTGAGCAGACCACCAAGGCCCGGGACGAATTCCTGGCGATGCTGCTGAGCAACGACGCGCTGGACATCCTGAGCGACGCCGACAAGACCAAGCTCATGGGGATTATCGAAACGATGTCCACGCAGGTGACGCGCGGTCAGTTCGTGATCGGCGGGTCGGCCGGCGAGGGCGCGTTCGCGGCGACGGTGGTGCTCCAGGTGAAGGACTCCGCCAAGTTCACCACGGCCATGAAGGACACGGTCAAGCTGATTAACAAGTTGATCAACGACGCCATCGTCGCGCAGTTCGGCGAGGAGGCGGCCGCCCAGGTCGAGGTCGGCCTGGTGTACAAGGCCGGGGCGTCCAAGTCGGGAACGGTGAGCGTGGACCAGATCAGCGCCGTTCTGCCCGAGGGCGCGCTGGACGCCGCCGCCGACACGTTGGCGGAAGTGATTGGCGACTCCAAGATTCGCTTCCTGCTGGCCTGCCCGGACAAGACGACGGTGGTGATCACGCTGGGCGGGGCCGAGAAGCAGATGACCGAGGCCCTGAAGACCGCGGTCAAGGGCGGCGGACTGGATGTCAGCAAGGCCGCGGTGAGCGGACTGAAGTACATGCCCGAAAACCGCAACTCGCTCGCCGTGATGCACATCGCGAACCTGATGAAGGGCGTCGCCGCCGTGGTCCCGATCATGCCGTTCGAACTGAAGGCCGACGCACCGCTCATGTTCGCGGGCGCCGCCAGCGGAACGCAGTACCGCGTGTCCATCTTCGTCCCCACGGCCGCGATTGAGGAAATCGTCGGGATCGTCCAGATGATGACTGGCGGCGGCCGCGGCGATTTCGGTGGCGATGACGACGATGAAGACTACGGTGACGACGAAGATTACGACGACGAAGACTAACGGTCGGTTGTAATTTGGTTCTGTCAGTTTGCGTTGTATAACAATCCGGTCGGTTGGATGTACATACATCCAACCGACCGGATTGTTTTACAACGCAAACCGGCAGAACCAGATCGACGCGTTCGCCGTTTTCGGATTCTGATTTTGCCGCGTATTGCCTGCCGATGCGCACGACCCTATAATCCATGTTTCATGACGTGTCGTTTATGTCATGAAACATCAAAGGACCCTATGATTCCGAAATTTCGTATCGGTGGATTTGAGTTTTCCAATCGGTTGTTCGTGGGCACGGGCAAGTACGCCACGTATGAGGTGATGCGGGAGGCACTGGCCGCCTGCGGGTGCGAGGTGGTGACGGTGGCCGTGCGTCGCGAGCGGCTGATGGACGCGGGCGGGCGGAACATTCTGGATTTTCTCGACCCGAAGACCTACACGCTGCTGCCGAACACGGCCGGCTGCTTCAACGCCGACGACGCGATCCGCACCGCCCGTCTCGGCCGCGAACTGCTCGAAGGTCTCGACAACCCCGGAGCGAACTGGGTGAAACTGGAGGTCCTCGGCGACAAAAAAACGCTGCTCCCCGACCCGATGGGCACGCTGGAGGCGCTGAAGGTGCTCAAGACCGAGGGGTTCGTCGTGCTGTGCTACACCAGCGACGACCCGATCATGGCCATGCGTCTGAAGCAGGCCGGCGCGGACGCGGTGATGCCGGCCGGCAGCCCAATCGGCAGCGGGCAGGGCGTGTTGAATCCGTATGCGATTCGAATCATTCTGGAGCAGTTAAAGGAGGGTGACGCGTCGTATCCGGTGATTGTGGACGCGGGCGTGGGCACGGCCAGCGACGTCGCGATCGCGATGGAGCTTGGCGCCGACGGCGTGCTGCTGAACACGGGAATCGCGGGTGCGCGGGACCCGGTGACCATGGCCGTCGCGATGCGACAAGCCCTGGAGGCCGGCTATCTCGCCCACCACGCCGGCAGAATCCCGCGAAAACTCTACGCCACCGCGTCGAGCCCGTTGGAGGGCGTGATCGGTGTGAAGGAGTGATGGACAAAAAAACGAAAATCTGTCTCTGGATCATCCTGATCGGCCTGGCGAATTTTTTGGCCTATACGATGCTGTATATGTTCCTGGGCGGAGAGGCCGTGAACGGACGGGTCGAGGTGGGTGCGGGGGGGCGGTTGTCGTATTATCTCACCGACGGCCGGGCAGTCAGCCGGGCGGAGTTTTTGTACAGCGGCGTGCATTCGATCTCCATTTGGCCGACCGTGGCGGCGATTTTGCTGGCGATGCTCACGCTGGCCAAGGAGAACATCGTCTCGGCGATGCGGTCGTCCGTCGTCCGAGGCCGGACGTTCATCACGGTGCTGGCGACCATCATCGCCTTCAGCACCGGCGTCATCACCGTCTGGTTCGTGCTGAAATTTGTCCACAAGTTGGCCGTATAGACTGTTAGACGATTCGGTTGTCAGGCGCCGGCGTATGCGATATCAGGCCTAATCCTTCATAAGTCGGCACCCACGGCCCACTGCCTTTTCGCTAAAAATCATACAAAAACGGACACGGTGGCATCGTAGGTGTGCGGATTCGGCGTGGAAGACGAATAGATTGTCCTTCCCATTCTCGCGTCGAAGTGCCGGAACAAAGCCGCGGAGCGGCGTCTACGATAGCCCAAGCGGGCTCCGCGGGCCTTCTCGTGTCGCGTGCCACGGATTTACGGTAAAACCGGGCAAGGTCGATGCGATTGCCCTGACGGAACCGTGACAAAAATTTCCACACCCTGTCGGCGAAACCTCTTGCAGAGTCCGCCGGCTGTGGGTAAACTACTTGGCTCGTTACGTGGAATTTTGAATTGTAGAGCAGGAGTTTGCAATGCCTCGCGTATGTCCTTTTACGGGTAAGAAAACAGTTGCGGGCCGGCAGTATTCCAAACGCGGCAAGGCCAAGTATCTTGGCGGCGTGGGCGTGAAGACGACCAGCATCACCAAGCGCGCCTTCAAGGCGAACATGCAGCGGGTCCGCGCGGTCGTCGACGGCCGGGTGGTCCGCATCAACGTGTCGGCCAAGGCGATCAAGATGGGCAAAATCACCAAGCCCGCCCGCCGCGTCTACAAACCGGCCGCGAAATAACGCCGCGTGTTCGTCCGATATCCTGGTTTGGCGCGAGTTTTGGGTGTGGCCCCGCATGAACGACCGGAGTGCATGACCGTTATTGCGTCTTCGCAAAGACCGAGTGATAGTTCCGTAAGTGCCGAACAATCGAACACTTACGAATTATCGCCGGACACGCTCACCGCGAAACTCACCGCGTGGGCGGCGAGCGTAGCGGCGACTGATCCGCACCTGGCCGCTGTGCTGGCGGCGTGGGGATCGCTGCCGGAAACTATCAGGGTCAGGATCGTCGCTATCGCCAGGGCGACCCCGGCTGCATCTTCTGACCATGGCCCGTGACCCGGCCCTGCCGTGTGAAACTCCGGCACTGTTTTTGACGCTTTATCTTGCCGACCTCTGGGCGACGAAGGATCGCTCGGAGGTCGGCAGTTTTATGCATGCAACGTCTTTACCGTTTACAGTGTTCTTTATACTCGCAACGCTTCGCATGTCAACAGACCGGAGTTGCTGAACAGGGCAAACGCATTTTCCGTGACGCGAGCGTCCCGCCTGTGTTGAACTGACCATAACGGAACCTTTTGCCGATCGGCGGGCGTTTGCGCGGGCGGGACGCCCTTGGAACGCGTGGGTGGGACGCGTCACGAGGATGTGTTTGCCTTGAATGGTTGAACACGATGCCTCGGTGTTTCGGCGAGGTTTCGGCATGTCGTCGTCATCGTCCCCTTCGAGCATGGGCCAGGGGAACATATGGATGTGGCGCGGGTGTGTAGGTGGTGAAAAATATCTCACTCACGCCTGCCATTGTAGTTTTCCGGCGAGGCGCGGTCGAGGTAGCGGAGGGCGAGGCGGACGAGGCGTTGGACGTCGGTGAGGATGGTGACGATTTTCGCCCACTTGGGCGAGGTCTTTGAATTCTCGCCAGGCGTCTGGTGAGCCGATGTGGCCGAGGGTGTTCCAGATGTCCCACGTCAGGTCGTGCTAGGTGGTGAACATTGTGGTGGCTTCGAATGTATAGTTTTTGCTTCAGTTTTTGTTCCGGGTTTTCTTCCAGCAAATCGGCGATAAGTCGTAAGTAGTCGCCGGCGTAGCAACGGGCCTCGGTGAGTGTGCCGACCATGATGTGGTGCAGGAAATGTCGGTCGCGGCAGTTGGCTTCGTCGTCGGGGTTGGGGAGTGGGGCTTCGACGTAGGCACGCTGGGCGTCGAAGGTGGCGTCGCCGGCGCAGTAGTTGCCGGCGCTGGCTGTGCGGCGGAGGGTTTCTGCGCCGTCGCAGTTGACCTGCTCGCCGGAGAGCGTCGGCTCGGTGTAGCCGCCGATGAAGATCGGTTTCCACGCGCCCTTGGCCCAGTTGGTTTTGCGGAACATGCCGTTGGGTTCGAGCGGGCCTGCGTGCTCGGGGAAGAACATCCAGCCGATCACGGCGTCGCCGACGGGGTTCGGCGTGAACGGCGCCGTCGGGCCGTCGGGCTTCACGAAGACGGTTTCGTACCGCCTGCCGAACATAGGCGAACATGCGGTGGATCGCTTCATCATGGCCATTGGCGAGCGTCAGATCGGTGGAACTCAGGCAGGGTCCGCTCTTGTACCTCGTTGTCCAGCTTGGAATTCAGCTATGGAACATATTTAAGTATCTGTTTTGCAAAGAGTTACGAATCAGAATGCCTTCCGATGATCAACTTGGGGACCGACCGCTGTCGCGGGCTTTCAGACGGTGGCAGATGGTGGCGGGAATTCATGTATATGTCCGGATTGGGTCTTGGAGACAGGCCCAGTCGCAGGGCCGCGAGACGGGGAAATGATCCACAAATCAAGGGGCGATTTTCGGTGCCAGCAACATCGGGGCGACCTGAGCGGCTGCTGGCTGGCGATGCACCTGTCATCGGCGCCAAACCCGTCATGCGAAAAGTGCCCTACCAACTTGCCCAGAGCGTCGGCTTCCTGTTAAAAATCATCGGCCACGTGATCGGCAAGAAAAACCGCCCATGTTCACCCACTACTCCTCCTGGCTCATGGGCCGCCACACCTTCTTCATCCGCCGAAAAAGCTCGCCGCGAACTCGGCTGGAAACCCGCCTTCACCTACGAACAAGGCCACAAAAACGCAGTCGAATGGTGCCCAAAAACGTCCGAACGTAAGCCCCAACACATAGAGCGATTCACGTTTTGATATGGCCATTGTCGATAGCTATGGGTATGAAGACCTATTCAATGGATTTGCGGGAACGGGTGGTGCAAGCGTGTGATAACCGGATCGACACGCAGGCCAACGTGGCGCAGCGGTTTGGGGTCAGTTTGGCATGGGTGAAAAAATTGTTGTTGCAGCGCAAGCGGACCGGCTCCATTGCGCCCAAGCCGTATGTCCCAGGACGCAAGCCGATCTTTGGCGGCGAAAAACTGGAGCAGCTCAAAACCCTCGTCCAGCAAACTCCCGACGCCACGCTGGCCGAGTTGCTCGAACACTCGGGGGGCCAGGGCAGCATCATGGCGGTGTTCCGAGGCTTGGAGCGGCTGAACAGCCGCCGCAAAAAAAATCCCTCCGAGCCGCCGAGCAAGACCGGCCCGACGTAGTCGTCCAACGCGACGCCTGGCGACAGAAGGTCGCGGGGCTGGAGTTGCATCGGCTGGTGTTTTTGGACGAAAGCGGCGTAAAAACAAATATGACGCGAGCGTATGGCCGCTCGTTCGACGGCGGCCGACTGGTCGACGCCGTGCCGCACGGTCATTGGTGTACGACGACGATTCTGTCGTCGATCCGCTCCAACGGCACGACCGCCGCGATGACCATCGAGGACGCGACGGACACCGACGTGTTCTTGGCGTACGTGCAGGCGATCCTCGTGCCGACGCTTCGGCCGGGCGACATCGTGGTGATGGACAACCTGCCGCCGCACAAGGCGACGAGCGCTGTGGCGGCAATCGAACGTACCGGCGCGGCCGCGTGGTTCCTCCCAGGTGATGCCTTTGCTGTTGTAATTGCCGTTATGGCGTGCGACGGCATCGTCGAACACGTCGCGGGGCATGTGGTCCATGACCTGCGTAAAAATGAGCCTGCCTTCGTACATCGGTCGCTCCCAAAGGGTCGAGAGCGAAAATCGTACGATTCCAATTCAAGTAGTGCGCTCGATTTTTTTTGTCGTAACTCGTGTATTTTACGCTTGTTCCAACACGAGACCATGAGCTATATTGGACGCTAGTGGGTTTTCAGGAATTGTACATCTCTAACCGACATCGCTCTCCCGAAGGGGCTCACGAATATTGGAGAAGAGGCTTTCAGGAATTGCATATCTTTGGCCAGCATCACCCTTCCGGAGGGTCTCACACGGATGGATGTGGGAGTGTTTGCACATTGTGAATCCTTGACCCATATCACGATTCCGGAGAGTATCACGAGTATCGCCAATCGGGCCTTTATGGCTTGCGGCTCCCTAGTCAGTGTCACGATCCCGGCGAGTGTCACGGACATTGGCAACGGGGCTTTTGATTGTTGCATATCGTTGACCCATATCAACATCCCGGAGAGCGTCAAACGTATTGGTGGCTTTGCCTTTTCTGGTTGCATATCCCTGGCCAATATCACGATCCCGAAGGGAACCAAGAGCATTGGCGATTGGGCGTTTGAAGGCTGTACATCTCTGGTCAGCATCACCCTTCCGAGAAGTATCAGGAAGATTGGCAAGGATATTTTTAAGGGTTGCAGGCACGTAACCATTCATACTCCGCGTGACAGTACGGCTTGGCGATATGCGGAAGAAAAGAAGATCAACTGTGTTGAGATTAATATGAAGAAGAAGAAATAGTTCACAATCGTTCAACGGGGGCATCCCTGTGCGGCAGAAGCCCAGCGCCCTTGCAGGGGGCGTTGTGGTACCGATGGGTTCGTATGTTTTTGCGTGGTCTACGGGCCGAGGCCTAGAGCGGTTCACGATTCGGTGTAGCCGCATGAGGTGAACCAGTGGATAGCGTCGGCTGGGGTGACGGCGGCGAGGGCTTCGCGGATGGCTGCCTGTAAAGCGTCGGCGGTGCGGGCTTTGATTTTTCGAAGGAACGCCTTGAGTTTTGACCACATCTTTTCGATGGGGTTCAAGTCCGGGCTGTACGGTGCCGTGACCAACTCCTGGCCATGGTGTAGGCCATCCAAGCATTACTCTACACGCCGATTTCCCGTCCGCAATCGGTGCAGAAGCGGTCACCGTTGAATTCATCAGGGAATTATCTCCTTATGATTGATCTTATTTTCTTCCGCATACCGCCAAGCCACACTGCCGCGCGGAGTGTAGATAGTTACGTGTCCGCAACCTTTAAATGCCTCTGGACCAATGTTCGTGACGCTCTTCGGAATCGTGACATTGGCTAGGGCGGTGCATCTGTGAAAAACATATGCACTAATATTTATGACGCCATCCGGAATGATGATATTGGTCAGAGATTTGCAGCCATAAAAAACCTCTCTATTGATGCTCGTAATACGCTCCGGAATGGTGATATTAATCAAGGATTCGCAGCCATAAAACGCCCCCATTTTAATGCTCGTGATGCGCTCCGGGATGGTGGTATTGGTCAGGGATACGCAGCCCACCAAAGCCCCTTTTGCAATGCTCGTGACGCCCTCTGAGGTAGTGATATTCACCAAGGATCTGCAATCACGAAACGCCTCTTTGCCAATGATCGTGACCCCTTTCGGCAGGATCGTGCTGGCCAGGGATGTGCAACCACGAAAGGCCTCGTCGCTAATACTCGTAACGCCCTCGGGAATCATAATACCGGCCAAGGATCTGCAGTCCGCAAAAGCCCCTTCGTCAATACTCGTGACACTCTCTGGGATGGTGATATTGGTCAGGGACCTGCAATCACGAAACGCCTCTTTGCCAATGGTCGTGACCCCTTTCGGGAGGATCATGCTGGTCAGGGATGTGCAACCACGAAAGGCATCGTCACTAATACTCGTAACGCCCTCGGGAATCATAATATCGGCCAGGGATGTGCAGTCCGCAAAAGCCCCTTCGCCAATGCTCGTGACATCCTCGGGAATGGTGATACGGGTCAAATGTCCGTATTTCCCCGAATCACGAGAATCAGCGCCTGGGATTTCCCCCACGATGATACGGCTCGTCCGTAATTTGCCTTTTCCAAAAGCATGTTTGCCGATGCTCGTAACTCGCAGGGGAGGATCAAAAAATGTTTTCGGTATGATCACCTCCGGGAAATCAGTTGGATGGAATTTGACAATCTCAACGGAATCTCCCAGATTTCTGGTTTCAAAACCTCGGGGATGCTTCAAACTGCATTCAAACTGCCGCAAGCTATTTCGGATTCGTCCCGTAAACTCATGCTTGGTGCAACGACTTTTCGGGATGGTGATATGGGTCAGGTATATGCAATCCTTGAACGTCCTGTCGCCAATGCTCGTGATACCCTCCCGGATGGTGACACGATCCAAGGATCGGCAATCAAAAAAAGCCTCTTTGCCAATGAGAATCCGAAACACCATCCCTCCATCGGGCGTGGTGACTGTGCCGGGTATAATGACGTGTTTGTCTTTCCCTACGTATTCGGTGAGGATGATCGTATCCCCTTGCACCGTAAATGTAAACCCCGGCACTTTTGGCGGTAGTACGACGTCGTAGACCACATTTTGTTTCACGGCGGGCGGCTCGGCTTTGCGTGGTCTCTTGTTATTCAGCACGCGGAAATCCGCCATACGACCGTGCAAGGCTTTTTTGGTGATCGCGTTTATCTGTAACTTCGCCGCAATCTCCTTCTCTCATGGCGATCAACGCGGGTTACCGGCGACGCGACCCTTCATACGCCCTGTACCGTCAGTTACTCAGCCGTCCAGTTGTCAGCAGCAGGTCAATGCTCGGTGGACGCCCCCCGTACCGGCCGTCCGTAGCGGCACGGGTCCTCCCCAGGCCGTGACGATTCCTGACCACGATGGGAACTATCCCCAGGGAAACTAATCTTTCTTTTTTCGAAAAACATGTGGAAATACACGCTAGGCGTTTCCGTAAGTTTTGAAAATATATGCGGTTATAGATTTCGCATGCTGGCAGCACTGCTGATAATCTCCCGAACTGATGTTGTTACAGATCGGAGCCGCGAAAATCCATCCAAAACCGCTCCAGAACGTGGAGACCGGCTGGGCGGCGGTGTGCCTATTGACACGCGGACTGGCCGAATGACCGGCGGTCATTCTTGCAAGCGGGTGGTCGATCCCAACACGCCCGTGCGGATCGGCGATTGGCTGGAGACGACCGGGGCGAGGATTCACGTGACCGCTCACCCCGGTTGGTGGCGATGGTGAGCGGCCCGTTCTTTTTGCGGCGGTGCCCGAGGGGTGGCTATGCTACCGCCACCACTGCCGTTATCACCACGAAAACCATACCGTCTGGCGAGGTGTCACCGCCTGGTGCGGTATCGCCGTTGTTGCTGGACGTTCGTGCGACGGCAAAAGCATTGGGCATTCCGCAGAAAACGGTGGGCACCTGGAACCGCACAGGTCGGCTTCCCATGCCGATCCGAA